>JACCDP011282730.1_pt1 | contig 38013 bp, 34 predicted proteins | sample 7445841 | NCBI WGS metagenome assembly JACCDP01 (sample SAMN15323441, study PRJNA562643) | freshwater metagenome | isolation source: river surface water | place: USA:Blue River Watershed | collected 2017-08-17 | reverse complement strand
CTGAACAATATCCAGCAGCTTTTGTTGTCGTTTTGATTCCTTGGGTTTTTAATCAATAACGCTCTGTGCGCATGCTGATCGTTAAACAGCAGGGCGGTAGCGTGCCCGAACACCTATGAGTCTATTAACCCCGCTTAAAAAATTCGCTGGCTTCCAAGAGGAAATTCAGTTTTCGGTCTTGCGTCGTCTACATGAGACGCCAAAGGTTAGCCAGCGCGCGCTGGCCAAGGATTTCGGTGTTAGCCTTGGAACCATAAATTATTGTTGCCAAGCACTAGTGGAAAAGGGTCTAGTCAAGATCCAGAACTTCGGCCGAAGTAAGAATAAGGTGAGTTACGCGTATCTGCTGACACCGGCTGGCATTGCGGAGAAGTCCAAACTTACGGCAAACTTTTTAAGTCGGAAAGTGGCTGAGTACGAGAAGCTTCGGGTAGAAATTCAGATGCTTAAAGAAGAAACTTCATTGAGCCAAAAATCCAGCCAAATTCGATGACTATTGAAAACTTCCGGATAGTTAAATGCACGCAGATAAACAGAAAATCGCGCTAATAGGCCTAGGTTATGTTGGTCTTCCCCTCGCGGTAGAGTTCGGTAAGACTCGCCCGGTTCTCGGATTTGATATCAACGAGGCACGCATCGCAGAGTTGCGTTCAGGAAAAGACAGTACTCTCGAAGTAAATGCAGAACATTTATCCGCTGCAAATTTACTAGAGTTCAGCAGCGACCGCAGCAAACTCGCAGAGTGCGGGATTTTTATCATTACCGTTCCCACACCTATTGATACTGCCAATCGTCCAGATCTGACTCCGATCATTAAAGCCAGCGAGACAGTCGGCAGATCGATGAAACATGGTGCAATTGTTATTTATGAATCGACTGTTTATCCTGGCTGCACCGAAGAAGTCTGTGTGCCAATCCTTGAAAGAGAGTCAGGTCTTAAATTCAACCAAGATTTCTTCTGTGGCTACAGCCCTGAACGCATTAACCCGGGCGATAAAGTTAATACATTGACAAAGATCAAGAAAATCACGAGCGGCAGCACTTCCGAAGTTGCAGAGGCTGTAGACCATATATACAAAAGTATCATTAAAGCAGGAACTTGGAAGGCCTCAAGCATAAAAGTAGCGGAGGCTGCAAAAGTCATCGAAAATAGCCAGCGCGACCTTAATATTGCGTTTGTCAACGAACTCTCAGTTATCTTTGATCGCTTGGGCATCGATACTACTGAGGTACTTGAGGCCGCTGGCAGCAAGTGGAACTTCTTGCCGTTCCGACCGGGTATGGTCGGAGGGCATTGCATTGGTGTGGACCCCTACTACCTTACTCACAAAGCAGAAGAAGTAGGCTATCACCCCCAAGTTATCCTGGCAGGCCGTCGCATTAACGACAACATGGCTCGCTATGCAGCACGAAACGTTATTCGGCTGATGTTGAAAAATGGCATCGATGTTGCGAGAAGTACCGTTGGCGTGATGGGCATCACATTTAAAGAAAACTGCCCAGATATTCGAAACAGTAAAGTTGCTGATCTTGTAAAGGAACTGCAAAACTGGGGGTGCAATGTCGTTGTGAGCGACCCTTGGGCCAATGCAGAAGAAGTCGAGCATGAGTATGGAATTCGCCTTGGCACTATCGACGAATCAAACAAAGTAGATTCATTGGTTGTGGCGGTTGGGCACAATGAATTTCGGTCTATGTCGCCTAAACAGCTCAAAAAACTCTGTGGTTCAGGGCAGCCAGTCCTGGCTGATGTTAAAGCTCTTTACAGCCGTCATGATGCAGCTGAAGTGGGATTCACTGTCTTTCGGCTGTAAACCAAGTAATTGAAGGGGAATCTGCATGCAGCACTATTCAGCCATCACAGGCAGAAAAATCAAGATGGCAGTTGTTGGTTGTGGTCGCATTTCACGAAATCACTTCGGTTCAATTGAAAAGCATGGTGATGAATTTGAACTAGTCGCCGTATGTGACATCGACCCGGTGGTGCTGGCTGAACATGCTGAAAAATACAAAGTGCCAGCCTATCGCGATATGGAAGAAATGCTCCAAAAAGAGCAAATCGACCTGGTTTCTCTATGCACACCGAGTGGCATTCACCCGGATCAAGCGGTGCTTGCGGCCAGAAACAAGGTTCATGTTATGACCGAGAAGCCCATGGCCACCCGCTGGAACGATGGGGTGCGCATGGTCAAGGCCTGTGACGAAGCTGGGGTGCGGCTGTTTGTGGTTAAACAAAACCGTCGAAACACGACCCTACAACTGCTCAAGCGCGCTGTCACCGAAAAACGCTTCGGCAAGATCCATATGGTCCATCTCAATGTCTTCTGGACCCGTCCTCAGTCCTACTACGACCAGGGCAATGGCTGGCGCGGGACCTGGGAGTTCGATGGAGGTGCCTTCATGAACCAGGCCAGTCACTACGTTGACCTGCTCGACTGGCTGATTGGTCCTGTCGAAAAGGTGCAGGCCATGATGAGCACGACCCGCGATATTGAGGTGGAGGACACGGGGGTGCTGAACGTCAAGTGGCGCAATGGGACGCTGGGTTCCATGAGCGTCACGATGCTCACCTACCCACAGAATCTGGAGGGCAGTATTACGATCCTTGGGGAAAAAGGCACTGTGCGCATTGGTGGTGTGGCGGTCAATGATATCCAGCTTTGGCAATTCGACGAGCCTAAAGACTACGATCGCCAAATTCAGGAGGCAAATTATGAAACCACTTCAGTCTACGGTTTGGGTCACCCCCTGTATTACAAGAACGTTGTCGATGTAATGCGTGGGGAAGCAGATCCCGAGACTGATGGCCGCGAAGGTTTAAAGTCTCTGGAGTTGCTAATTGCTGCCTACTTGGCATCTCGTGACGGAAAGACGGTCTCATTGCCGCTGGAGTATTAATGAGTGTAACGATACACCCCACAGCCATCGTTGACGAAGGTGCGCAGATTGGCGAAGGCAGCCGCATCTGGCACTGGGTTCATGTGTGCGGAGCCGCAAAGATTGGCAAAGGTGTCTCGCTTGGTCAGAACGTATTTGTTGGCAATAAGGTAACCATCGGAGATCGATGCAAAATCCAAAACAACGTGAGCGTTTATGACAATGTAACGCTTGAAGAAGGTGTGTTTTGTGGTCCCAGCATGGTGTTTACCAATGTGTACAACCCCCGTTCGTTGATCGAGAGAAAAAGTGAGTATCGAGATACCCTGATCAAAAAAGGGGCCACCCTCGGAGCCAACTGCACAATTGTTTGTGGTGTCACCATTGGCGAATATGCCTTTATTGGAGCGGGCACTGTCGTCAACAAAAATGTTCCTGCCTATGCCCTAGTGGTTGGCGTGCCTGCCCGGCAGATAGGCTGGATGAGTGAATACGGCGAACAGGTTCCACTGCCTATTAAAGGTCAAGGGCAGTACCAATGCCCCCATACCGGCCATCGATACGAATTGGCGGGTGACTTTCTAAAGCGAGTGGATGTATGACAATCCCCTTTATTGACCTAAAGTCACAGTATCAGGTACTGAAGGCGTCTGTCGACGCCCGAATTCAAAAAGTACTCGATCATGGCCAATACATCATGGGCCCAGAGGTAAGAGAGCTTGAGGAGCGACTCGAAGTTTATACCGGTGCTCGCCACTGTTTAACCGTCGCTAGCGGAACCGAAGCCCTGCTCATTTCGCTCATGTCGTTGGGCATTAAGCCAGGCGACGAAATCATCACTACTCCGTTTACCTTTGTTGCTACGGCTGAGGTCATCGTAATGCTTGGGGCTGTACCGGTCTTTGTCGATATTGAGCCAGACACCTGTAACATCAATGCGAGTCTGATAGAGGCAGCCATTACGCCTAAAACCAGGGCCATCATGCCAGTCAGCCTCTACGGCCAGCCGGCCGACATGGATGAAATCAATGCCATCGCCGCACGCCATGGCAACATTACGGTCATCGAAGATGCAGCCCAGAGCTTCGGTGCGCAATACAAGGGCCGGAAAAGCTGCAACCTCTCGACAATTGGATGCACCAGCTTTTTCCCGAGCAAGCCGCTAGGCTGCTATGGCGACGGCGGCGCCATCTTCACAAACGATGACGCATTGGCACAAGCCATGCGCGAGATTCGTGTCCATGGCCAAAGTAAACGTTATGTGCACACCCGTATGGGCGTCGGTGGACGAATGGACACGATTCAGTGTGCCGTCGTGTTAGCTAAGCTAGAGCGGTTTGACTGGGAGATAGAACAACGCCTTGTCATAGGAAAGCGCTATAACGAATGGATCGACAGCGCTGGATTGAAGCGAGTCCAACAAAGACCAGACCGCACCAGCGTCTTCGCTCAGTACACAATCCTCTTGGACCAGCGCGAGGATGTGCAGAAGCGCTTGAGTGAGTTAGGTATACCCACAGCGGTTCATTACCCGATTCCGCTTAATGAGCAACCGGCTTACAAACATCTTTGTTGCCCGGATTGCACGCCAGCAGCGCAGGCAGTGTCCAAACGGGTAATGAGCCTGCCTATGGGCTCAGACCTTTCTCCTTTCGATCAGCAGTCTATCATGGAAAGCCTAAAGAGCGCAGTTTCTTGATGTCCTACGCGTTTGATGCGATTGTAGCCCGGACTAGAGTTGTTCGTTTTGCATGTGAAAGGGACATTGCCATAAGCTAGAAAATTTTCTGGATGGTGTTTCCTGATTTAAACCGAAGCAGACGATCAGGTAACAGGACTGGTCAACTTATTCGGTTTTGGGCTCCCTGGATAGGCGGCCAGTATGGCAATTGCAGAGGACGTGTTTTAAACATTGTTTACGGAGAAAAGATAAATGGACATTAAAGGAAAAAAATTTGTAGTGGTCGGTGGAGCAGGCCTCATTGGTTCTCACACTGTGGATCGTCTTTTGAAAGAGGACATAAAGGAAGTTGTGGTTTACGACAACTTTGTGCGTGGTACTCGCGAGAACCTCGCCAACGCTTTGCGCGACCCGCGCGTTCGCATCTATGACGTCGGTGGCGACATCATGCAGACTGATATCCTTCAATCAGCTTTTGACGGTGCCGATGGCGTCTTCCACCTGTCGGCGTTGTGGCTTCTGCAGTGCCACGAATACCCTCGCACGGCTTTCGACGTCAATGTGCGTGGCACCTTTAATGTCATGGAAGCCTGTGTGGCGAAAGGTGTCAAGCGATTAGTGTATTCATCATCCGCCTCGGTTTACGGCGATGCCGTAGAAGAGCCCATGACCGAAGAACATCCGTTCAACAATAAGAACTTTTACGGTGCCACAAAGATTGCTGGTGAGGCTATGCTGAGGGCGTTCCATCACCGCTACGGCCTTAACTTCGTGGGTTTGCGCTATATGAATGTGTACGGTCCACGGCAGGACTACCACGGCGCCTACATCGCCGTGATTATGAAGATGCTGGACGCCATTGACCGCGGCGAGAGTCCCACCATCATGGGTGATGGCTCTGAGGCCTTTGACTTTGTGGCTGTGGAAGACTGCGGCCTTGCCAACGTGTGCGCCATGAAGGCTGATACTGTAGATGCCTTCTACAACGTGGGTACTGGCAAGCGCACTTCGCTCAAGGAACTCGCCGAGATGCTTATACAGCTCACTGGCTGTACAAAGTCTATACAATACGCACCCCGTAGCCAGGCCACGTTGGTGCGTAACCGTATCGGTTCGCCTAAGAGGGCATCCGAGGAAATTAGCTTCACTGCCTGCATCGATCTGCTCGATGGCCTGAACCGCCTAATCGAGTGGCGCGCCTCGCACAAGGCCGAAGTGGAAACCCGACGCGCAGCCGTCTCCCGCTGATTCCGGGATAGCGTTCATGTGTGGAATTGCTGGCATTCTCAACCTCAACGGTGAGCCCGCTGCCCCCGTTGTCCTCAAACGGATGACCGACGCTATCGCCCATCGCGGGCCGGATGGTGAGGGTCATTACATCGACGGCCCGCTCGGACTCGGCCATCGTCGCCTAGCTATCATCGATCTTTCCGCCGCTGGCCATCAGCCGATGGGCACAGAGGACGGCCGCTTCGTCATCGCCTACAACGGCGAGGTTTACAACTTCAATGAGCTGCGAGTGGAACTGGAGGCGGTCGGCCATCGCTTCCACTCCCGCACGGATTCTGAAGTGGTACTCAAGGCCTTGGCGCAGTGGGGCGAAAAGGCGTTCAATCGATTCAACGGCATGTTCGCACTGGCACTGTGGGACAAGCAGAAAAAGGAACTCCTCCTTGCACGTGATCGCTACGGTACGAAGCCGCTCTACTACGCACAGGTTGGCAGAAAGTTCCTCTTCGGCTCCGAGGTCAAGGCCATCCTTGCCGATCCGGCCTATCGGACCGAGATGGACTGCGAAGGGCTGCTCGAATACCTGACCTTCCAGAATTTCTTCACTGACCGCACGCTCTTCAAGGACGTGCGCCTGCTGCCCCAGGGCAGCTTCCTCCGAATATCACAGGTCAAGAGTGGAGCCGCGCCGGTCAAGTATTGGGACTATTGTTTCGAGGAACCGGAGAATCCGGCGGACGAACAGGAGTACATCGAAGAACTCGACCGCCTTTTCAGGCAGGGCGTCGGCCGCCAGCTGGTGAGCGACGTCGATGTCGGCGTCTATCTCAGCGGCGGAATGGACAGCGGCTCGGTCACGGCCATTGCCGCAAAGCAGCTACGCTACATCAAGTCATTTACCTGCGGCTTCGACCTCAACTCCGCCTCCGGCGTGGAACTCAGTTACGACGAGCGCGACATGGCCGAATACATGTCCTACCTGTTCAAGACCGAGCACTACGAAATGGTCCTGAAGGCTGGCGACATGGAGCGCGTGATGTCGAAACTCGCCTGGCACATCGAGGAACCCCGCGTTGGCCAGAGCTATCCGAACTTCTACGTCGCCCAGTTGGCGAGCAAATTCGTCAAGGTGGTGCTCTCGGGCGGCGGCGGCGACGAGCTGTTTGCCGGCTACCCCTGGCGTTACTACCGGGCCGTTGTGAACGACGACTTCGAGCATTACGTCGACAAGTACTACGGCTTCTGGCAGCGGCTGATTCCCGACACCGACATTAAGCGCGTCTTCAAGCCCATCTGGCCGAGCGTGGAAGGCGTTCGGACGCGCAACATCTTCCGTAATGTTTTCCTGCAGCATGCGCCTTCGCTCACGCGCCCTGAAGACTACATCAACCATTCGCTCTACTTCGAGGCGAAGACCTTCCTCCATGGCCTGCTGGTCATCGAGGACAAGCTCAGCATGGCCCATTCGCTCGAGACGCGGGCGCCATTCCTAGACAACGATCTAGTCGACTTCGCCATGAAGATCCCGACGCGGCTGAAACTCGGCGATCTCGCCCAGGTCATCAAGCTGAACGAGAACGAACCCGGCCCGAAGACCGCTAAGTATTTCCAGAAGACTCGCGACGGCAAGCTGCTGTTGCGCAAGGTCATGGAGCGCTACATCCCCTCGGTCATCACGAACGGCGAGAAGCAGGGCTTCTCCGCGCCCGATGCAAGCTGGTTCAAAGGCGAGAGTATCGACTATGTGCGACGCAAGCTCTACCATGGTAATCCGCGCATCTATGAATTCCTGGACCGCGATGCGGTGCAAAGCCTAACCAACGAGCACCTCGAAGGAAAGCAGAACCGCCGCCTGTTGATCTGGTCGCTGCTAAATCTCGAAGAGTGGTGCGAGAAATTTCTAGCTTGATAGTCGAGTCAAACTCATGCGCTTAACCAAAGGTCACTTTCAGGCGTTTTCAGAGGCTATCTTATTGTTGACCCGCCATCGCGACCTTATCTGGGAGATGGCGAAGCGGGAACTGTCCGAGCGCTACGCGGGCCAAGCCTTCGGGCTACTCTGGGCGATAGCTCACCCGGTTTTCATGATCAGCCTCTACGTCTTCATCTTCGCCTTTGTCTTCAAAATGAAGATCGGTGGGACAGTCGAAATGCCACTAGATTACACTGCCTACCTGTTGTCCGGGCTGGTGGCGTGGATGAGTTTCCAGGAATCCATGACTAAGAGTTGCACGGCTATCACAGCGAACGCCGCCCTGGTCAAGCAAGTAGTTTTTCCGCTCGAGATACTGCCGGTAAAGGTCGTGCTCGCCGCACTTTTCCCACAACTGGTTTCGTTTGTGATTCTGATCGTGTATGTGCTCATTACTCACGGCTCCCTCCCCCTAACGTACCTCCTGCTACCCGTGCTGATTGCCATGCAGCTAATGGCCATGATCGGTGTCGCCTTTATCCTAGCGCCGTTAGGTGCGTACTTCCGGGACACCAAGGACTTTGTACAGTTGTTCGCCTTGGCCGGCGTATACCTAATGCCGGTCTTTTATTTACCAACATGGGTTCCGGAACTTTTTAAGCCACTTCTCTACCTGAATCCGTTTAGTTATCTGATCTGGTGTTATCAGGATGCCTTGTACTTCGGACGGTTTGAACACCCTTGGGCGTGGGGAGTAAGTGGGTTTGCAAGCGTCGGAACCTTCGTGATCGGTTATCGCGTTTTCCGGAAGCTGAAGCCGGTTCTGGGTAACCTGCTATGAACAACGACTTGATAGAAAAATCCGAAGTTGCCATTCGTATCAAGGGCTTGTCTAAAATCTACAAACTGTATAACCGTCCTATCGATCTTGTAATGGAAGTGCTGACGGGGCGCCAAAGACACCGTGAATTCCACGCCTTGCGAGATATGTCGTTTGAAGTCGCGAAGGGAGAGATTGTCGGCGTTATTGGCCCGAATGGCGCCGGGAAAAGCACTTTGCTGAAAATTCTTGCTGGGACCTTAGATAAAACACAAGGAGAAATTGAGATCAACGGAAAGATTTCTGCCATCCTTGAACTCGGCACTGGGTTCCATCCGGAATACACGGGAAGACAAAATATTGTAATGGGGGGGATGTGTCTTGGCATGTCCCGTGAAGAGATCGAAGGTAAGACGCAATCGATCATAGATTTCAGTGAACTCGGTGATGTCATTGATCAACCCTTCAAGACATACTCCAGTGGCATGAAGGCCCGGCTGACTTTTTCAACGGCTATTAGCGTTGAGCCAGACATATTCATTATTGATGAAGCGCTTGCTGCTGGCGACGCCTATTTTGTACACAAGTGCATGGGCAGGATTCGTGAGATTTGCGCAAGTGGTGCAACTGTTTTTTTTGTTTCACATTCTGAGGGGCTGATTGCCGAACTTTGCGATAGGGCACTTTGGATAGATTCTGGCAGATTATTGATGACTGGCGCGGCTGAACCTGTTACGAAAGCTTATATTCAAAGCGTTTGGCAACTTGAGCAAGATAGAAATAAGCAAAGCAATCGAGATCGTATAGCCGCCTTGGAGGAAACAGCCAAGTCGGGAAGTTATGTGCTTGGGGGCCATGACGACCTCCGGATAGTCAAAGTAAAAACTCTTAATATTGACCTGATCGAGCAAACAGGCTTTTTTAATGGTGAGAATTTGAAAATTGCTATTGATTGGGAAGGGCATATTCAAGACGAGGCTCAAGTCTACAGTAGCTTCCGTATAGATAGTGATCGGCTACAGGCCATAAGTGGGTTAGAAGGGTTTGAGAATGGCTATTTCCTATCAAAGGAAAGCTTAAATAGAGGGACTGGTCGGATTGTCTATTCCATACCAAAGCTTCATCTTGGCGAAGGCAGGTATCACATAAGCGTCTCACTTTGCCGACATGTCTTACCTAAGAGCAAGGAGGCAATCATCCACTATATTGAGAAGGTTTGCTCATTCTCTGTTATTCGTGGTGTGGTGTGGCACGCAAGTTATGTTTATGAGCCGGAATTTGAATTCTCAGAGGGTGGTCTTCAATGACAACTCCGAATTGGCGGGACTCAAGCAAACTTTTTTTTGACCTGAGGGCTGCACAAGTCAAGAAATTAGAACTTTCTGATTTGTGCTATGTCAGTGGTCGCGAACCGAGACTCTGGTCTGACGAAAGTTTATACAAAGACATGATTGATAGCATTCTGGGGTATTCTGGAGCAAGGAAGGAATCTTCATTACTTGAAGTTGGTTGTGCTTCCGGATTTTTGGCTTGGGGACTGGCTCCGCGCGTCGGCCAATATTTAGGGTTAGATGTTGCGCCACACGCGATAAATATCGCCAAAAGACTGAGCCTCCCGGGGGCCGAGTTTCGAGTGGCAGACGGAACAAAGCTCCCGGTAGCGGACAATGTTTTTGATGCTGCAATTTGTTATGACGTGTTCACTAACTTTCCTGATTTTGTCATGGGTGAAGCAATTATTCTGGAAATGCTCCGCGTCGTTAAGCCTGGTAGTCGAGTGCTGATCGGCTCAATTCCTGACGCTGGAAGACGTGAGCCATTTGAACAGCGTGTTGCGCAATTAATGAAAGAGTTGGACGCGCGCTATGGCCCCCCACCCAAAGCGCTTGATATGCCAGCGTTGGGAATCTTAGATAGATTACGACAGTGGTTAAAACCTGTCCAACCACAAATCGTATGCTATTACTTTAATCGTGAGGACTTTCTTCAACTTGGGAAGAAGTTTGGTGTGGATGTCGAACTTACCGATATTCACTCCATGAACCCTTATGTCGGATTCCGGTTTAACGCCATCTTCACCAAAAATTAGAAATGAAGGTCATCTCATTCAATCGTGTTGAGATGGACGAGTGGGATGCTCTATGCGATACATCGCCCCAGGCTTGGTTATTCCACCGTGCTGACTGGGTGAAATTCGAGACTCGGTATTTCTTCCCGGATAATCATTCTTTCGCTTTACATGATGGGCATCGAATGGTCGCTGTGCAGCCACTGTATCAAGCACGCCTCGGGCTGGGCTCTTGGAGCGAAGTATTACTTCATAGCGGAATACACCGTCACACAGGTCTGGCTCTTGTCGACGGGCTCGATGCAAGCGCTGTAAAAGCAGCCCGTTCAACAGCGATGCGCCACATTAGTGAAATCGCCTCCTCTGCTGACGCAGACCGTATTCAATTAAATAGCCAGAATTTGGCTCCTCAGAATTTAAGCCCCCTGAGAAGAGAGATCCCTTTTTGGGTGTCGGGCTACGGCTACCTTCTGGGGTTGGGCATTGGTCCAAGCGGTATTGTACCTGCCCCAGGGCTTGCCACTTGTTGTGCCGATCAGATAGTTGCACTTGGGCAACCTGAAGCAAGTCTTTTTTCCCAATTGGATGAAAGTTGTCGCCGAGCCATTCGCAAGGCGCAGGCTGCAGGGCTCAAGTTGTGCGAGGGCAACGACGCGCTTGTCGCTGATTACTACGAGCTGGCAGAACTTTCTGCCGCCAGAACAGGAGAATCCCTAGCCCCGCGATCGTACTATGAGAATATCTGGCGCGTTTTCGGCGCCAAAGGCTTGTGCAAGATCTTATTTATTTTTTCTAAGGGTCGGAAAGTGGCAGCGTTATGGCTCCTTATTAGTAAGGGTGCCGCACATTTCCTGAGTGGCGTATACGATCCGGATTACCTGCCGATGCGAGTGAATGATTTCCTCCATTGGTCGGCTATCGTCTGGGCAAACCATCAAGGCCTAGCGCATTACCGCCTGGGCCCCATTTTTCCGGAATTGCCCGATGATTGGCCGGTAGCTCGCGTTTCAAGGTTCAAAGGCAAGTTCGGCGGAATATCCTACTCTACTATACAAGGCAGTTATTTCCGTCATCCAGAGAAATACCTTGAGGCAGGTAGGGCACAGATTTCCACTCTGGTCGGTATAGCAGGGGGGGGCAGATAAACGAGACGCTAGCCCAGGAGATAATTGCTCATCACCTACGCCTGTTTGGCGTAGGGAAGGTCGATGAAGAGTGCGGCGTCATCCTTTTGGTTTCACCCAGGGAAGGGGATGTTGCGGCAGTGCGTGCGCAGGCTGCCAGGGGCGGAGTAGTAATTGCCGTCCTTCCTGAGCCAGCTTTCCTGGCGACCTTCGGTGTAACCGAAGCTGTAATCGCGCGACCACCTCTTGCCCTGAGGTATTGCACTTGTTCGTCGCCAGCAAGAAGCGAGCTCAAGACATTGCATCCTTTATTTTGGTACCGCCAAACACAGGGTGAGCCCATCGTTGTCTTGCAAAATGGCCTGGCCGTATGGTTCTGGCTGCCGTTGGAGTCTGGGGGTATTGTTGTCATCGGGACAGATCTAGCAGGTGATCTGATGCGGTATCGACAGGGTGATCCTGCATGTGCGGACAATCGGCCAACACAACCTATGTGGGGTGTTGCCGGAGAACGGCCTAACTACTTATTCGAATCACAACTCAGTGGAGAGGACGGAACTCATCGCCATGCCGATTGGTGGGCAATGGCGCTAGCAGAAACTGTGGCTAGAAAGCTCCGCAAACCTTTGGCCCACATACTTCCTAATGGCGCCCCGGGTGCGATTATTATCACTGGTGATGACGATCAGGCCTATCTGGAAAAATACGATGAGCAGTTGAAGCTGCTAAGCGACACTCCGATTACTTATTTGTTGCATCCGTTGACTCGTCATACGCCGAAATCCCTGCGCGCGATGCAGAGGGCAAATCCCCGCGTTGATTTCGGGATCCATCCGGATGCGCTCGAAGCACCTGGACGCTACGGCGAACTCTTTGATGAACAGGTCGCCTGGTATCGCAACCTCACTGGCGACCAGCCCATATCATTGCGCAACCATGGCTTCCTGAACGATGGCTACTGGGGGCATCTGGAAGCATGGCTGAAGCATGGTGTTTGCATCAGCTCTAATCTGCCAGGCTTCGATGGAAAAGTCCTGAATGGGTCGCTACTACCTGCCCGCATGGCCTGGCGTGGAATCTTGACGCCTCATTGGTCGTCACTGACGGTAATCGGTGACGGTGTCCGTTTTGCTGTCGGTATGAGCGATGGGGATGCTGCAGAGCGTATCATAAATGTTGCGGGCGATATCAGGAAGAGCGGGATACCTGGCGTGATGGTGCTCAATCTGCACCCGCAAAATGTTTCTGAAACCCGGGCCATGCACCATGCGGCCATGGAAATCATTCGTTCGGGTTTTGTGGCGTGGAATCTGCGGCAGTGCTGGGAGTGGTTTGCAAAATTGGATCAGAGCTACGATCCGGTGTTTGAACGTGAGCGGGAACGGACAGGTTTGCTGAGCAGGCTATGGCGCCGAGCGAAGCGGAAGCATATCGCATGAAGTACAAAACCACTCCGCATGAAGTGCGAAACTATCAGGGCCCTTGTTCCTATGACTGAGCCGATTGTCTCATTCCTCGGTGAGCGCGCAGGCAAGCTGCTTCAGATTCTGAAGCGGCGTTTTCGTATCGCTGGCGGCGGTCAGAGCGAGGGAAACGGATGGGTGTCGTGGGATCCACATCCTTGGCGCCACCCATGGCTGGTGTCTGAAAACTTGCAGCGCATGAAGGCATTTAGCCAGGAATTCCTTGAACGCGAAAAGCAAGCGCTGAATTATGCCGATCCGACGACGCTAAAAGTCGGGTTCTGCGGGAATATGGCCAACTCGTTGTACATGCGTGCTCGAGCGCTCCGCACCGCAGGAGTCAAGTGCCACCTCTATCTTCACCCCCATGATAAATATGTCATGGGGCATCCTGGATGGGAGGAATCAGATTTCATTCTCGAATCCGATAAATTAAGTCTTGATGAATTGGCAGCAAGGGGGATCGAGCTGCAACGTGTGCCGGACGTTCACCAGTTTGATGTAGTGAGCGACTGGCGGTCTAGCCTTACGGCAGCAGGAGGTGACTGGCTGCGCAAAGCTGACGTATCCGACTATGAACCATACCTGATACATATGAAGACGCTCATAGCATTGCAGGATATAGATGTGCTGTGGGGGGCCTCCAACGGCGTGTATTTTCCCTATTTGGCAAATCGTCCATATGTGGTGTCGCAAACCGGTGGAGAGATTTGGTTTGAAGCCTCTCGCAATGATATGTTAGGGCATCTTGTAAGGGCTTCATTTGCTGGAGCACGAGTTTTTCTTGCGTCCAATCCATGGAGCTTTGCGCATGCCCGCAGGTACGGATTTCACCATGCAGTCTATTTACCAGCAACTCTCGATGAGACACTATATACAGAAGGTTTGGGATTATCTCGGGCGCGGTGGGAATCCACCGGTGGTTCGTTCTTCGTCTTAAGCAGTTCGAGACTTGATGAAAAAAATAAGGGTTCATCAATTGGTATTGAGGGTTTTTCGCTTTTTGCACGCATCAAGCCTGAAGCACGTTTGGTTCTTGTTGGGTGGGGTGCGGGATCAAAAGAGGCAAAAGATCTGATAAAAAAATTAGGAATAGAAGACAAAGTGATATTCCTCCCCATCTCCAGTAAAGGACTTATCCGAGATTATCTAAGAAGTGCCGATGTATTTCTTGATCAGTTTGTACTTGGTTACTACGGAAGTGCAGCCCTAGAGGCTATGGCTTGTGGTCTACCTGTGATTGGAAGAATCGAGGTAGACCAATATAACGCATTATGTGAAACAGGTGCCCCTCCTGTTTTAAATTCAAAAACATCTGATGCGGTCGCTTTTAATTTGAGTTTACTTGCCAAAAATCCATCGTTACATAAGGATACACGCCAAGCGTTCCGCCGTTGGTTCCTTGCTAACCATAGCTCTCAACGTTGGTTGAGAGAATACACCGCGATTTTGACAGCCACTGCTAAAAATATTCCTGCAAACTTCAGCAGAACACCTTTACTTGAAGAGCTTTCCGCTCTTGAGCGAGGTTACCATATACAGGGACTCGAGTCGGCGCCACCATTTCCTGAATACGGTTGGTAATCTTAGCTATATGACAAGGTTAGAGAATTTCGAATTAGCATTTCACTTGACCAAAAATTAAAAAGTTGGCCAACAGAGAGCAAAATCCAGAAACAAGATATTATTGGCTTGACTAGAGTCGGCGCTGTGAAAATAACGAATTGCTGTGAATTACACTTGAAATCAAATCTTTAAATTTTACTATTTTTGATATATGAATACCCAAAAAAATAATGTTGTCATTATTGGTGCGTCAAATGATGGCGCATTAGTAGCAGATGTTATTGAAGCAATAAACAAAATAGAAAATTGTTTCAATATACTTGGATTCCTTGATGATAATAGTCGGTTGCAGGGCACATCAGTGCACGGCTACAGAGTGTTAGGTAATTTGAATCATAAAAATCAACTCCCGAAAAATACGAAGTACGTGCTAGCTTTAGCATCCGCAAAAAAAACTTATAGGGTTAAAAAAATAGTAGCTTTGCTCAAACTAGAAAACGATGATTTTGTAACTCTTGTTCATCCCTTTGCCCAGGTTTCAAGGCGTGCTGAAATTGGGATTGGTGTCACCATCTTAGCCGGTGCGCACATAAATTCAGGCGTCAAAATTGGCAACTATTCATTTATAGAGGGGAATGCGTGGCTTGGTGTCAACACAATAGTGAAGGACTATGCCGTAATTACCCACGACGCCAGCGTGAGCGGTAATACAGAAATTGGAAATGGAGCATACGTTGGGGCCAATTCATCAATACTGGGCGGGGTGAAAGTGGGGGATTGGTCTGTTATTGGCGCTGGTGCTGTTGTTTTAAAGGATATACCTTCCGCAAGCGTATGGGTTGGAAATCCTGCGCGGAGAGTGAGCGAGGTAGAACTGATTTAACTTATAAATTCCGTAAAACTGACATTCACATTAGTCTGTAATCTATAAAGCTTTTGCAATCTAAATCAGTGACCTGATGATTGTTTCGGTGTCATATACGTCTTGGTAACCTAGAACTTTTTTTAGAGGAAAAATTGACTACTCTCATATCTTTGACTATGCCTCTATTTGATCAAGTCGAAATCGAAGAGGTTTCGAAAGCACTAAAGTCAGGCTGGGTAACCCAAGGCCCGAAGACAGCCGAGTTTGAACGCCTATTCGCCGAGCATCACCAACTACAGCATGCGCTTGCGACGACATCGTGTACCGCTGCACTGCACCTTTCGATAATAGCTCTGCAGTTGCAGCCTGGAGACGAGGTGATTGTCCCGGCGTTCACCTGGGTAACTTCGGCGCATTCAGCGGAATATGTGGGCGCAAAGGCGGTGTTTGCAGATGTTGATCTGGCGACGTTCAACCTCGATCCAGCCGCCCTTGAGGCCGCAATTACACCGCGAACACGGGCCATCGTTGTCGTGCATTTATTCGGCAAGGCCGCACCAATGGACGAAATCATGGCGATCGCCAAAAAGCACAATTTGGCCGTCATCGAGGACGCCGCGTGCGCGGTCGGTTCGACGTACAAAGGCAAGCCAATCGGAGCGATCGGGGATTTGGGCTGTTTTTCATTCCATCCACGTAAGGTAATTACCACTGGCGAGGGCGGCATGATGACCACCAACCGTCAGGACCTAGCTGACCGCCTCAAGTGTCTGCGCAACCATGGAGCAACTGGCCCGGCTTTCGGCGCCGATCCGTCCAAGCCTTATACGATGAGCACGTTCGACATGCTCGGCTTCAACCTGCGTATGTCGGATATCCAAGCCGCCGTCGGTGTTGCCCAGATGGCGAAACTGGATCGCCTCTTGACCGAACGTCGACGCTTGGCATTACGCTATTCGGAAATGTTGGCCGGTATCGAAGAGATCATTGTACCGACCGACGACCCCGGACATACCTACCAGTCCTATGTGATCCGTCTCGCTAACGACGATCGGGATAAGCGGAATTTCATTATGGAGCGCCTCGCCGAGCTAAAAATTCAAACGCGACCCGGAACACACGCAGTGCATCGCCTCGGCTATTACGTCAACAATTACGGCTTAAAGCCGGAGCAGTTCCCGAATGCCTGCCGGGCTGAGGACACCACGATCACCCTACCGATTTTCCCCGGCATGTCGGACGATCAACAGAAGTTCATTGTGCATAACATCTCTGCTAACTTGGCTTAAAGATCTTTGCAACTTTCAACGGAAAACCAGCGCTGGTTGGATGCGTTTAACGCCAAGCATAGGCGCGCCCCACGCATTTTGCATATTGGCAACATTGCCAATAATGCCTTCAATAATGCCAAGCTAATGAATGAGGTCGGACTCGACTGTGACGTGATCTGTTACGACTACTATCACATCATGGGTTGCCCTGAGTGGGAGGATGCTGATCTTTCTAGCCAGCTGATAGACAACTATAAGCCAAAATGGACTTCAGTGGACCTTAGTGGTTTTGAGAGACCCGAATGGTTTGCACAGGGTCCCTTGAGGACGTGCATTGACTATTTGTGTGCTCGGCGAGATAACGATCCCTTGAAACCTGAGCACTGGAGAACTCTTCTTCTCCATTCGAGATGTATCTCGCCTAGAAACATCAAGGACTGGCTGAGTATTCTAAAGCCCCAGGCGAGGCAAGCTTACGGGCTGCTACTAAACAGCCAGAACCGCCTAGTATCGTTGGTATCGAGGTTCCTTTCCAAGCAGGTGAAGAAGTCCTTGCGGCGGTTATTTTTTAAACATACTTTGGTCAACGTTCCCGACATGACTTTTCAAAGTAGAGCGGACGCGCTGATAACCGAATTCGCCCGGCAGTTTCCTGCGAGAAGTGATAGGTTAGAGATGGAGGATTTGGAGCCCTATTGGCCGTTTTTTCATAAATGGTGCCAGTTGTTTAATCACTACGACATTATCATCGGCTATGCGACGGATCCTTTTTTGCCGCTTTTGATTGGGCGAAGCTTCTTCGCAATTGAACATGGAACGTTGCGGACAATCCCATTCGAAAAAAATAGCCGAGGTCGAACAACTGCACTGGCCTATAACCAAGCACAGCATTGTTTCGTCACCAATTTCGACTGCACCGACAACGCGAAAGTGATTGCTCCTGGTCGATTCAGTTTAATGAATCATCCGTACGACGAGGATCGTGAATTTAATATTTCAGAGGTTGCCAAGATACGAGATAAATTGTTCCAAGAGCTGGACGCTGATTTCTTGATCTTCCATCCTACGCGACATGACTGGGTTGAAGGTACTGGCTTCGCGGACAAAAAAAACGAGGTACTAATGCTTGCATTTTCCGAGCTGCGAGCCCGTGGGTGGCGCGTCGGATTGGTTGTCTGTGAATGGGGGGCGAATGTCATCCAGAGTAAGAACTTGCTGCGTTCGCGTGGCTGTAGTCGTCACGTGCAATGGATCAAGCCCCTTGCGCACAAACCCTTTGAGCGGATGTGTCGTGCTTGTGATGTGGTCGCTGATCAGTTCAAGTTGGGTGCTTTCGGAGGAGTATGCTTCAAGAGTATGGCAATTGGCACGGCAGTTTTGACTTATCTTGATCAGGAGCAAATAGAAAAGCATTACGCTGAATGCCCACCCGTTATCAACTGCAAATCGGTCGATGAAGTGACCAAGCGGTTAATTGCAGTCTTGAATGACAGGGCTTCGCTGAAAGTGATCGGTGAGGAGAGCCGGCGCTGGATTAAACGGTTTTACGGTAAGCAGGAAACCATCAACACACAAGTTGATCAATTCCGCATCCACCACCCGATGCCGGAAGGAACTATTTTCAGCAACTCCACGTTTAAGACTCAGACGGTCGTTTCAAATAAGATCAGCGGTCCAATTCATAGGACGGTCATTTAACTTAAATTGATGACGCTCTGATGAAGCGAATTTTTCAGTGCACAACCTGTCGTCCCCCTTTCGATAACAGCCTGAAAGGAGAGTACATCTGCCAAACTTGCGGAGAGTTATACGAAATCGCTGATAGCTATATAAAAACACATTTCGACAAGACGCTTTTTGAGTGTTTTCGAAAACATTATCTACTTTATAAGACCCTCAACAACAATTCAATTAACTCGCCTGATTAGTTGGTTTGCGTTGTCATGCCTGACAATTGTTTTCAGCAATGCAGCAGTTATCAATTCGGAATACCCGAACGTCATTATGGTAGAACTCTTCGCGTTTTTTATCCTTGCCGTATCATCATTCGCGCTAATACTAAAGCGTTTATTTGGAATTCCCAAAACGAATTATAGTCGTTGGAAATGATGGCGCTCGCGTGCCTTCAGTTCCTATCGCGGTTTAGCCGAATTAGGTCATGATAATGTCTATATTTAAACTTGCCGTTAGAATTGTCGTCGAGTTGCTTCAACTTCCAATTTTGCTAGTCGTTTCGTTGGGATCACGGCTATCAGCGAGGCCAATTGATATTGGGCTTGGTCCGGAGCCGATGATAAATAACGTATATCACAAGAAGGCTCTTCAGTGCGTCGGTTATTCAGCAGAAACTTTTGTAGATTCATGCTTTTTTATCACTGACGAATTCGATTGGAAGATTATCCCAGCTAGCGATTTAATACGCAGGTTGCTTCGTGAATCAAATTATATTTATTTGTTTTCAATATTTCGCTATCGTTGCTTATACTTATATTTTAACGGCGGGGCTCTTTACGCTACCGCGTTACTGTGGAGATTTGAGCCACTTTTATATCGCGTAGCTGGTGTTAGAACTGTTGTAATGCCCTACGGTGGCGATGTCCAAGATATGTTGCGTACGCCAAATCTAATGTTTCGCCATGTTGTGTCGCAAGACTATCCGTTGTTGCACCAGAACTCAAAAAAAATATCGCATAAAATTGATATTTGGTGTTCGCGAGCAGATCATATTATTTCCGGTTGTGACTGGGTCGACTATATGCCCTTCTGGAATACGCTGATGATTGCTCACTTCTCCATCGACACTAAACTCTGGAAGCCTTCATCAACTGTCCCAGGCGGTAACTATTCTGAACGCCCCCTTCGTATATTGCATGCGCCAAATCATAGATCAATAAAGGGTTCGGACTTCTTTATAAGAGCAGTGGAAGAGTTGCGGGCAGAGGGAGCGTTGATTGAATTGATCTTGGTGCAGGGGCTTCCCAATGTCGAAATTAGACGACTGATAGAGTCGGTTGATCTGGTAGCTGATCAGTTGATCATCGGTTGGTATGCAATGTTTGCCATCGAGGCGATGGCCATGGGTAAGCCAGTACTCTGCTACCTCCGGGAAGACCTGGAACGACTGTATATAGACGCGGGACTGCTGCAGGAAAAGGAAGTCCCACTGATCAATTGCCGACCGGCTACGGTAAAGGAAACGTTACGCATGCTGATGCAGGACCCCGCAAGGCTAGTAGACGCGGCCAGTCGCGGTCCTGCGTATGTAAAGCGCCATCATTCACTGGAGGCGGTTGGCGCGGTTTTCGCAGATATCAACAGGAAAATCGGCTTACCACCGAGGGGCGTTATGGAGGTCCGACCTTGAGAAAGATACTTGTAACGGGTGGAACGGGTCTTATTGGGATCCACTTGCTGCGGCATCTGGGGCCGCAAGATGAAGTCTATGTAGTCAGCCGATCCGGACAGGTGCCCGAGGCCAGGCACGTCGTGGACATCGACCTTGGACAGCCGTGGTCAACTGCTGATCTGCCGCGCGGTATCGACTGCATTGTGCATCTTGCCCAGTCTGGGCACTATCGCGAATTTCCGCAGCAGGCGCAGGACGTCTTTGTTGTTAATACACTGAGTACCCTCAAGCTTCTGGATTACGCCAGGGAGACGGGCGTGAAAAACTTCATACTGGCTTCCTCCGGAGGTGTCTACGGGGCTGGCGCAGCGCACTTTTCAGAAGATGAGGTCATCCTGGCCAAGGGTGAGCTGGGTTTCTATGTCGGCACCAGGTTGTGCTCGGAAATTCTGTCTGAGTGTTATGAGAAGTGGATGGATATCGTTACCCTGAGGTTTTTCTTCGCCTACGGAGAGGGGCAGCGGCCAAACATGCTGGTGCCGCGCTTAGTTGATTCAGTACGAGCTGGCCGTGTCATCCAGCTTAGAGGTGAGGCTGGCTTGTCAATTAATCCAGTACATGTCTCGGACGCAGTGCGGGCCGTGCGTCAGGCCATGGTCTTGCAAGGTAGCCATAAGATTAATGTCGCGGGACCCGATGTGCTCAGTCTCCGCCGTATTGTCGAGATAATTGGAGATATAGTCGGTAAAGAGCCGACTTTTCATATCCAGCCTGTTGATAGTAATGCTGATCTAGTTGGCGATATTTCCCGAATGAAGTCGCTATTGTGTGAACCAAAGGTTGGGTTTGAGCAGGGTGTGCGTGCCTATCTGAAAAGTTTCGCGGCTTGAGAGGGTGACTAGAATGAGGGTGTTTCTTGGCCTGACGGAAGTCTCTGGTTTTTACACCAATCTAAAGAAAGGCTTCGACGCAATTGGCGTAACTGCTGAGCTAGTGACTCTGTCGCGCCATCGTTTCAATTATGACGATATGCACCACTCTATCTGGGTTCGCATGGCGCAGGGAGCTGTCGCAAGGCGTGTTAGAAATCGCAACGCTGCCTTTCCAGTTCGATTGTTCTGGAGCTCTTGGGCCGGGATCACCCGCGCAATTTTGCTGACCTGGGCGCTGATGCGTTTTGATGTATTTGTGTTCTGTTGCGCATCAAGTTTCTTTCGATTCCGAGAGCTGCCATTGCTCAAATTGTTTGGCAAGAAAGTGATCTACAACTTTCACGGGACCGATAGCCGTTGTGGCTTCATGGACGGCTTTGCCGAGGACGTATTCCTGCCAGGCACTATGCGTGAAGGCACAGGGTATATCGGGCCGCTGAGAGATTCTGATAGTGATGAAGTGAAAACCCATAAGGTGGCAGCCTACGCAGCTATCACCGCGCTTCGAAAGAGGAATGTTAATTACATCGATCGCTATGCTGACGTAATCATCAACTCACCGTCACACGGTCAGCACCACACCCGGCCTTTCGTTCAACGGTTAATCATTGGGATGCCCTATATGCCAGACCCGGAATTGACGTCAAAAAAGTATTCTGAGGTCGAGGACGGGGAGGTGACGATTCTTTATAGCCCCTCATACCCGGAAGGAAAGGGTTCGCCGGCAATACGCGCGGCAGTGGCGTCGTTGCAGGCCAAGGGGCATAAAATCCGTTTCGTAGAAATCACAGGCCGCCCGAACCGCGAGGTGCTTGAACTGATCGCGCAATGTGATTTTGTTATCGATCAGTTGTATTCGGATATGGCGATGGTTGGCTTTGCAACAGAGGCGGCCTTTTTTGGCAAGCCAGCTATTGTCGGCGGATACTATACGGATCAACAAGCCTACGATATTTCATCGGATTGGATTCCCCCGACGCTATTTTGCCGGCCCGAAGAAATCGAAACAGCGATTGAAAAAATGGTCGTTGATACTCATTTCAGGAAAGAGCTTGGAATCAGGGCGCAGCGGTTTGTCGAGGATCGCTGGATGGCTACTAGATGTGCAGAGCGAATGTTGGCTCTGATAAAAGGCGACTATCCCAAGGAATGGCTGTACGACCCTTCGAATTGCAGATATATCTTTGGGATGGGCCTTTCGAAGGAAAACTTGCAGAGAATCATGCGCGGGATACATAAGACATTCGGTATGGATGGCTTTCTATTATCTGACAAGCCTGAGATGGAAAAGCTGATCACCCATTTTATTATGACACCGCCGTCCGAATCAGGCCCAAGAATGAATATGTCGGAATTAGCATCACATGGCCTTTAATTCGCCAGGCAAACAGACTGCCTATATCGAAGGGTGATGCCCGTGTATCAACGCGCGGGAAAGTGGATTGGGATACTTCTAGGATGCGTATTCCTGTTGATTGCCTGTTCGCGGGTAAGTTGGAACGCCTTCCAGGCCACGATGGCGGCGATTAAGCTCGACTGGGTGGTCGGAGCGGTAGTGTTCCTGTTTGCATCCATGTACCTGCGTGCCTTGCGGTGGTTTCAGATTACTGGATTGCCTACATCGAGACTTGCCGAGGTTTGGGATGCGTCTTGCGTCGGCTATTTCGGGACGGCAGTTTATCCGGCGCGCGCCGGCGACATATTGAGGGTGCTTCGGTTAACAGAAACGACAGGGCTGGAAACTGGACATGCCATTGGAAGCGCGGCGGTTGACAGAATTCTTGATGGCCTAGCTCTGCTGGTCATGCTCATGATAACTGTATTGATCTGGGGCGGCGACCTGCAGATCTGGCAAACGCTTTGGGGGATTGCGCTGCTCTTTCTGGCAATTGCCGTCGGCGGCATCGTCTTCGTTCTGAGTGGGCATCGGCTGAGAGGGATATTTGAATGGGCGGCCGCCAAATGGAGGTGGGGGATACGGGTGAATTCCTGGTTCAACCAGTGTTTGACGGGCTCGCAGATACTTAGGTCGCCGACGTTGATCATGTCCATTCTCAGCCTCCAGATCATTATCAGCTTGGCTGATATTGCTGCCTTCTTGATGTTGTTTTCTGCATTCGGATGGGACCTTCCTTTTAAAGTCGGATTGATCTCTCTGGTCTATCTGGCGGCTGCGATTTCTCTGCCATCATCTCCTGGCTATATAGGCGTTTATCAGATTACATCCATGATGGCGCTTTCTCCGTTTGGGATCAGTGAATCCGCTGCAATTGCTTATGGTACCGTGTTGCAGGTTTTGACTTTATTACTATTTATCGGCTTCGGCACTTGGGCTTACAAAAGAGTTCCTAAAATTTAAAGGCGACGTTTTCAGGATCGTGCGGTTTAATGACTCGAGAGTTCTGCATTTATCAAAAGGGATATGAATAGTGGGAACGAAATTAGATACGCTTGCGATAGATGGGGGACCTCCTGTGCGAGAGACCATGCTGCCCTATGCTCGTCAGCTTGTTGATGAGGATGACCGAAAGGCTGTAGATGCAGTATTGCGAGGAGATTGGCTTACTACCGGGCCCATGGTCAAGACGTTCGAAAAGGCTATTACTGAATACACACTGGCCAGGGAAGCAGTTGCCGTCAATACTGGTACCGCTGCCTTACACGCCGCAGTTTGGTCCCTAGGAATTGGCCCCGGTGACGAAGTCATTGTCCCCGCCATATCTTTCGTCGCCAGTGCGAATTGTGTACTTTATGTGGGGGCAAAACCGATTTTTGCCGATCTTACTCAGGACACGCTCAATATTGATCCTGCAGACGTTCGAAGAAAAATCAATCCTCGGACTAGAGCTATTATAGTTGTAGATTTTGCCGGGCATCCATGTGACCACGACGCACTTAGATCGATTGCAAGCGAACACGGTATCCCCGTAATTGAAGACGCCGCTCATTCTCTCGGCGCCACCTACAGGGGCCGGAAGGTGGGAACCCTTCAGGATATTACCGCGCTTAGTTTTCATCCGGTGAAACACATCACCACTGGGGAGGGCGGCATGATCCTCACAGACTTGCCTGACGTCGCTAAGAAGGCACGATCCTTCCGACACCATGGGATTGACTTTGACCTGCACCAGCGCGCCACGACCCAAAGCTGGCAATACGACATAGTAACTCTTGGCTATAACTACCGAATTCCAGACATAAACTGCGCCTTAGGCGTCAGCCAGATGGGAAAGTTGGATAATTGGTTACGGCGAAGACGTGCTATAGCTAAAGCCTACCAGGACGGATTCGCGGACCTTGTAGGTGTCGAGTGTCCGTCGGAACACGGCGAATGCTCCTCAGCATGGCATCTTTACGTACTAAGGTTAAATTTGGAGCGACTCGTCCAGAAACGCGATCGTGTCTTTGCGGCACTTCGTGCCGAGAATATTGGAGTCAATGTTCATTACATCCCCATCCCATGGATGCAGCACTACCAGTCGTTAGGTTACAGAAAAGGCGAATGGCCGGTTGCAGAGGCGGAATTTGAGAGAATAATCAGCCTGCCAATGTTTCCCGCCATGTCTGACTATGACGTGGCGGATACTATAGCAGCAGTGCGTAAGGTGATTACCGCTTATGCCTTCTAAATATGGGCTGATCGAGGTAACGAACAACGAGTTTATGATCCGCTTGGCTACGCCCGATGATGCGAAGGATGTATTTGTTTGGCGTAACGATGAAATCACGCGTTTAATGTCGCGTCAGATAGATAAGATTGACCTTGAAACGCACATGGCGTGGTTCGGAAGTACGTTAAAACGCGTTGATCGAACACTATTTATAGGAATGAATGTTTCCCATAAAGCGGGAATGGTACGTTTTGACAGGATGGATGATCTTGAAGAATGGGAGGTAAGTATCGCTGTTGCACCTGAGCTGCGTGGCCTAGGATATGGGAAACGGTTACTCGCTGGGGCTGTATCGGAATTTTTAGCTATGGAGCCATCTGCAAAAATATCTGCCGAGGTAAAAAGAAACAATCTAGCAAGCCAAAAAATTTTTGAATCATTAGGTTTTGATTTGGTGCCTAATAACAACCCAGATATATTTAGATATCGGTTGCCCCATATAATCACGTTTGAGTGATCGCTTCGGCGCAGATTCTGTTGCTTTCTGTAATATCGACTAGCCTAGTTCCTCAAGTCTGCTTTTTCAAGCCTAAGTTGTATCGCTCAATATTCTTGGCGGTGTCACATTTTTTGCTGCAACTACAGTAGCCACCTCACATGCCGCTCTTGTCAACAATCCCTAATATGTACGCGCAGCATAAACTACTTTAAATCTACAACTTAAAAAATATGGAACACAGAAAATTATTTAAATGTCAGATTTGCGACGAGCGGCGGACACACGATGTCTTGTATGTGGTTGAGGGATATCCAGTTTGCAGATGCCTTACGTGCGGGGTGGGTCGTGTAGACATTCAGGGGTTTGATCCTTATAAATATTATGACTCGAGCTATTATTCGGGAGGCGCTAAACATTCCTATGTGGATTATCTTGGAAGCGAAGCGGTCCTCCGAAAGGAATTTAGTAGAACCGTTGAATACTTACGAAATCACGGAGTGAGTAGTGGTAAGTTATTAGAAATTGGATGTGCATACGGTTTTTTTTTGCAACAAGCCAAACAATACTACGATGTATATGGAATCGAGATAGTCGATGAGGCTGTCGATTACTGTAAATCTAATGGTCTTACAAATGTTAAGTCTGGAGTCCTTTCGACGTCTTACATTAACTCGGTGGGTGAAGTTGATGTAGTAGTGATGCTTGATGTCATTGAACATATCGACAACATTGATGAGACCATGAAGATTCTCTCTGGTGCACTGAGGGAGGGTGGGATATTCTTGCTTACCACGGGGGACTGGAATTCAATGGTTGCACGAATAACCGGACGTAAATGGCGACTAATGGCCCCTCCACTTCATCTCTGGTATTTCACGTTACAAAGTCTGAAGATATTAGGTAAAAGACATGGACTTGAAGTCATATCCAATAATCATCCATGGAAAATTGTCCCTATGGACCTAATTTTGCAGCAACTAGGCATCATGGTTGGCTTAAATCGCACTTTGAGAATCCCAAAAAAATTATCTGATTTCGGCATTCCTGCGAATCTCTTTGACTCGATGAGAGTCGTATTTAGAAAGAAATGTTCATAATGTGTTCGTACGTTAACGATTGTTAAAAATCGGTCCCGGATCGGTCTATGAAGACATTAATCATCGTCCCAGCGTTTAACGAACAAGATAACCTGCCCAAGCTTCTGGGTGAAATAGAGGTACTTGGTTACGATGTCGTGGTGATTGACGATGGGTCAGTTGATGCGACTGCAAGTGTAGTCAGGGGCCTTGGGGTTCCGTTATTATCGTTGACTACGAATCTGGGTATTGGTGGAGCCGTGCAAACCGGCTTTAAGTATGCGTTACATCATCGATATGACATTGTGGTTCAAGTTGATGGTGATGGACAGCATAACCCAATCTATATCAAAAACGTCATAGAGCCGCTGCGACGGGGCCAAGCTGACTGTGTAATTGGTTCCCGCTATGTTCCAAAACAGTCTGACGATGAGTACAAGACGCCTTTGTTGCGACGAATGGGAATGTACTTTTCAACGGGAATTTTGTGGTTGGCTACTGGCGTCAGAATTAATGACACTACTTCTGGTTTGAGGGCATTAAATAGCGATGCTTTTACATTCTTCGCGAATAATTATCCAGTTGATCATCCCGAAGCGGAGGCGCTTCTCATGCTGCATCAAAAGAGATTTCGCATTCAGGAAGTACCTGTGAAGATGCGTGGAAGGGAGCATGGTCAATCTTTGTTCAGTTTTGCCAAAGCTGCTCTTTACCCGATGCGAGTAGTTATTGGGTTTATCGGTCTATGGATAAAAAGGAAGGGTTAGTCTGATGCTGAACCATTTGGCTCCCAGTTTCTATGGTTGGATTCTAATCCTAACTGTTTTTGCCTACACGGTTTATCTGATCGGGGTTAATAAACTAAGTGTCCACATGGCGATCAATTGGATCTTGGCCGAGCTGGCGTTCATGTTGCTAATGTATTTCGACGGACTGCGGTCGCATATCCGCATCGTTATGGGTGAAGAGCGTGCAGCTTACAGTCTGCTCCTGATAGGGGCAATCTGGTTCATTTTCTTGATGCTTGAGACATTGAGCCGAATCTCCGCGCAGGCCGCGAAGCTCAAGAACTTGAACCAGGAGCTCGCACTGACCCGGGAAAGGCTAGAGAGAGTAGAAAGTCAATTACAAAGGTTGCAAGCCGAGGCGAAGAGTTGAAGAGCGCCACCAGATTGCCCCGGCGTGCGGCTACTTTGTTGCTGATTGTCTGGTTCGCTCTGCTCATGGCTACATTTGTTTTGGTCACAGTCCCAGTCGAGGGACGTCTGGCCAGAGCTTTGCCAAAGATTTTCTGGGACATTCGTGAAATTGTTTACCCCATGTTTTTTAGTCCATTTACGATGTAAATTCAATGTACTGGTTGCTGTCAGTTTCAACTTCATTTGTTTACGCTACCGCGTGTCTCGGTTGGGGACTATTGCTGGTTGCGCTATGCAGACTTGATTGGGCTCTGGGAAATCGGCAGTTTCGCAGTGTTTCGAATTTAGCTGCAGTACTGGCGAGTAGCTTTTTGGCGGGGTTCGCGATCAATACCGCGATATTGACTATATTGGGCTTGTTTGGGCTGCTGCGACCCTGGCCGCTGATATTGGTGATGTTACCTGGGATCATCGGATTGTGGTGGGCTCGTCAGTATCGCGCAGAGTTTATTGATGCATTTTATCGTGCCTCGGCGCTGTTGCGTAACATCCCAAGTTGGTTAATTGCCGTTGTTTGGGTTGTTGGGATACTCGTCTTTGGGCTCGGAGTCGCTGCATGGTTTTTGCCACCCGAAGGGGATGCAGCTGCATATTACTTGACTTATCCCAAGATAATGGCTGCTACCGGATGGCTAGAACCCATGCCTGGTCAGTACTACTACTACTCGAGTATCAGTTTGCCAGTGGAACTTCAATACGCTGCTTTGATGGTGTTGGCAGACGAGCATGCAGCAAAGTTCTTCATGTTCCCAATTGGGTTAGCTGTTGCAGTGATGTTGGCGGCTATCGTTCGACGTTGCGGCGGAAGTATAGTGGCCGTGACCTTAGCTGGGGCGATGCTTTTTAGCTCTTACACATTTTATCACTACATCTACAACGGGAAGGTCGAAGTCGTGGCCGCTGCATTTGGCCTCGCTGCATTGTATTGGATATTACCCGGAGTTGAGCGTGGCCGTCAGTTTGCAACGTATATAGCCGCAGGCTGGTTTGCAGGGTTGGCAACTGTTGCTAAGTTTTCTTACCTGCCAGCGTTAGGTGTAAGTTTATCGGTTGCGCTCGTTTGGCAAAAACTGGCGGGCCGGACAAAAGGTGACACGCTCAAAGCGGCTATTGGTGATGTTGTGAGAGCCGGGACTTTGATGACGGCCGCAGCATCCATTGCCTGGGTTCCTCAATTGGTTAAAAACTCAATGATGTTTAGCGCACCTCTCGCTCCGTTTTGGGGTTTGGCTGGGAGCGGAGACTTGCTTCATCAGGTTTGGTTTTCATCCGAAGAGACCAGAAAAATACTATTGACTTATCCGTTGGCACTCGTATTCGGACGCTACCCAGGCCAAGGTGGAGGGCTTTCTTTACTGTACCTCGCTTTCTTGCCGTTTCTAATTTGGTTCGTACGTTCCACATCTTGGCGTGGCGGTTCCATCATGGCGGTAACAGCAGGTGCTCTGGCCGGCGTAGTGGTCTGGATGATACTTTATCCGTCGGTTATTGCACCACGCTATTTACTTGCCACGCTACTGATGTTTATCCCGATCCTTGCACTAGCAGCGGAATCAGTACTCATACAGCTACCAAAGTCAAGCTTTCTCCGACCGGCTACAACGTTAACAGTCTTGGCAGCCCTGGCGGCTTCCTTCTGGCATTTGTTGCCGATTCCCAGCACTATTGCCGCTGGGGTTTCTTCCAAAAGCAATACCTGTCGCCTCGCTGCGCCGGAGTGTGAGGTTTTCAGTGGACTTGCGCGTACAGCCCAACCTAACGATCGGATTCTTATCGGCTCTTACCACGCATATTGGCTCACCCCTCCTCAACTACAATGCAGGAATACGCTCGAGGAGTTGAGTGATATTCCCGATCGAGACACGTTATTAACTTGGTTGAAAAAAAAGGGATTTACTTACGTCGTCGTTGACCCCCTGGTTTTAAGGAAACCTGCAGCCGATCTGCGGCAGCTTGCCCTGGAAGTACCGTTGGAAATTGAAGCCTTACAACAAGGGCCGGTTTTAAGCGTGTACCGCATCCGAAGCGATTTTCCAGCAGAGGTTACCTGCATCGAAACAACCGATAGGCGTTGGCGGCTTCAGCAGAAGCAGTTGTGAATACTCATTGCTGATATTCAAGTTCTTGGCTGTATGGCTGGTTGAACTTGATGGTTTATTTGGCAGCCCGATGGGTTCACTTATGTATTAGTTGGTCTTACGAACTTACTAATGTTCGATAAACGACTCCCTGGCGTTGACACTTAGAGAAAGATTTTTTGTGAACGTGCAATCTGCAGAAAATGACATTCCACTCGTATCGCTGGTAATCCCTGCTTATAACCACGCCGACTATTTATCTGAAGCGGTCAGAAGTGTCCTTGTGCAAGATTACTCCCGACTTGAACTAATCGTCATTGACGATGGGTCAACCGATAATACGGTCGAGGTTCTAAAGGAGCTAGGTGAGGGTTTTTATTGGGAATTCCAGAACAATATGGGACAGTCCCGCACTTTGAATCATGGATGGGGTCTTGCGAAGGGGGACGTACTTGGGTACCTCAGTGCGGATGATGTGCTTGAACCGAGCGCTGTAAGCACATCCGTAGCAGCGATGATGGCTATACCGGATGTTGTCGCCACGTATTGCGACTTCAAGTTAATCGATCCGCAATCGCGCCGGGTGCGAACGGTCCGACTGCCTGAATATAATTACGACGATATGTTGGTGCAGGTTTCGTGTCCGATTGGACCAGGAGCATTTTTTCGACGCTCTGCCTATCTGCAATCCGGTCCTTGGAACCCGGACTACCGGCAAATGCCGGATTATGATTTTTGGTTAAGATTGGGACTACAAGGCCGTTTTTTACATTTGCCTTATGTGCTCGCGGGATTCCGTGTCCACGAAGGCTCTCAGACTTACTCAATCACGACGCCCGAGCGCGCGGCAGAGCCCATCATGATCGTGGCCGGTGTGTTGGAGGATGTCGCCGCATGCAAACTAGATTTTAGACTTAGAGCACGCGCACTGGCGAGCGCCAACGTCGTCAGCGCACAGCTGCATCTCCGCGCGGGGCGGCTCTATAGCGCATTTGTTTGCATTCGACAGGCGCTGCGGCATTCGGCAAGAACAGTTCTGTCATTGCGTACACTTCGCGTACTGTCTAATGCCGCAATTAATCGCACCGCGCATCGACTGCTGTGGAAAGCACGTATCATTTTGAAAGCAGTTTGGAGATGAACGACCGACCGGACCCTACATTAGATCGCTATCTAAATGGCGACTATGCGCAGAAAAACCCCGACTGGGACAGCGCAGATGCATACTGGAAAGCTATAAAGTTAAATGAATTGCTGCTGGACCACGAATGTCGGCCGTCAAGTATCGTCGAGATCGGTTGTGGTTCTGGGGCAACTCTGGCAGAGCTGCGTCGATTTTTCCCACAAGCGTCGTTAGCCGGATTTGATATTGCACCTGAGTTGGTTCGCTTTTGGGGAGAGCTAACAGCACTTGGAATACGTCTGGAGTTGGCAGATTACTTAGATTTAGACGAGCCCATTCCGGATCTTCTTCTGGTTTTAGATGTGCTTGAGCATCTTGGTAATCCTTGGAAGTTCCTCGCGAGGCTGAGGCATCGTTCCAAGTTTGTTGCGATACATTTTCCTCTTGATCTATCAGCAGTCAGTGTCTTGCGCGAAACCCCTCTACTACAGGTACGGGAAAAAGTAGGGCACCTACACTATTTTACGCGCGGGTTAGCACTTTCTTTGCTTGAGGAGTCCGGTTTCGAGATCGTTGAGGCGCGCTATACAGGAGCGGCGCTGGATGCGCCGCAACGCTCCTTTGAAACGAGAGCTGCTGGATGGGTGCGTCGGCTCGCATACGCTGTTAACCGGGACTTAGGCGCCCGGCTGTTGGGCGGCGAGACCCTGATGGTATTAGCACGGCCGGGGAGCGTTAATTGACCCTTGTCATTCATGCACCGAATGTTCATCTCGGCGGAGGACGAACGTTGCTGCTAGCGTTGCTTTCCACGCTAGAGCGGCCCACTGTTTTGCAGCTAGATGAGCGTTTAGGGCCCATACCTGATCTTGCACCAAGTGTGCGGGTGATTCGGGTCGCGCCCAGTTTTCTTGGGAGATTTCAGGCTGAGCGTCGCTTAAGGGCACTTTGCCGCAGTGGCGATGTTCTATTGTGCTTCGGTAATTTGCCGCCCTTGTTTCGCAGTTCAGCCCGAGTTTTCGTGTACCTACAAAATCGCTACCTGACCAGCTCGCAATCCTTGGCGGGACTGCCATGGTTCGCTTGCTTGCGCATTCGTATCGAGCGCCTTTGGTTGCGCTACCGCTTACGTAACGCTACCCTATTAGTGCAAACGGAAACGATGTCGCAAGAGGTGCGAGAGAATCTCGGACGCGAAGCAATTGTGTTGCCTTTCCTTCCTCGGGAAATCCAACCATCGGCAGGTCAGCTGCCGGTTCTCTATGACTATCTTTATGTAGCTTCGGGTGAGCCGCACAAGAATCACCGTCGTTTGCTCCAGGCATGGATCCTACTCGCGAATCGTGGTTTTCTGCCGTCACTGTGTCTGACCTTGGATACGCAGCGCGATGCAGCGCTTTGCTCCTGGGTGGAACAGTTGGTGCGCCAGCATGGTCTGCGACTCTATAATAAGCCACTGCCATTGGGGCAGATTTACGGATTGTATGCACAGTGCGGTACGCTCATCTATCCATCGCTGTTCGAGTCTCTTGGCTTGCCGTTGCTGGAAGCACGCCGGGCAGGATTACCAATTATCGCTGCGGAACGCGATTACGTGCGCGATTTGGTGGTGCCGGCTGTTAGCTTTGATCCGGAGTCTGCGCTGTCGATTGCGCGCGCAGTAATGCGATACCAGGGTGAATCGGTGTGGCCTGCAATGCCTGGCGATCCAGCCAGTTTTTTGTTGTGGCTGGCAGAGTCGCACTGATATGCGAATTTTGTTGGTAACTCAATATTACTGGCCTGAAAATTTCCTGATTAACGTCCTTGTACCGTTACTCGTTGAGCGCGGCGTCGAAGTGACTGTTTTAACTGCTAAGCCAAACTATCCTGATGGATTTATATTCAAAGGGTACCGAGCGGGAGGGTGTCAACAAGAAAAACATGAAGGAATAACGATTTTGAGGTTGCCCATAGCCCCTCGGGGAAATGGCTCGCGTGCTCGTTTGGTGGTGAACTATCTTTCATTCATTTTTTCGGGCATTTTGTTCGGGTCGCGACTGGTTAGAGATTTTCGATTCGATCTCGTGTTCGTTTATGCCCCTTCACCTCTACTTCAGGCACTGCCGGCGATTTGGTTAGCGCGTATCAGGCGAGTACCACTAGTCCTCTGGGTTCAGGATCTTTGGCCTGAGAGCCTTTCTGTGACGGGCGGCATCAAGAACAAGTGGTTGCTGGGCGCAGTAACTCGCATAGTTAGATTGATATATCGCTCTAGCGACCGTATCTTGGTGCAATCGCAAGGTTTCGTAGCACCGGTAGGTGAGCTCACCGATGACCCCACCAAAATCCACTACTACCCAAACCTCTATAAAGTAAACCGTACTATGAAGCCCAGTCAGCGCACGATCGCCTTAGTACAAGAACTAGAATCCAATTTTAGTATCGTTTTTGCGGGTAACTTGGGAACCGCTCAGGCATTGGGTACTATCGTCGAGGCGGCACGACAATTGATGGATCATCCGGAAATTCGAATCGTAGTGGTTGGAAGCGGCAGCTTGGGCAACTGGCTTTCTCAACAGATAGATTTGCATGGCCTAACTAACCTGACCTTGGCTGGTCGTTTCAAGCCAGAGGAAATGAGCACTATCTTTGCCGCCGCTAAGGCCTTGCTGGTTAGCTTGCAGCCCCAAACGCCTTTTGGGCTGACGATTCCGAGCAAGATACAAGCTTACCTAGCAGCTGGTCGCCCAGTACTAGCCTCCCTAAATGGAGAGGGTTCTACTATTATAAGCGAGGCCGGCGCAGGGCTCTGCTCCGATGCCGGCAATGCAAAGGCACTAGCAGAAAACCTACTTCGGTTGGTAGCCATGTCATCTAATCAGCGGGAGAAAATGGGCCGAAATGGTCGGAGTTATTTTGACAGACACTTCGCACCGGACGCCTTAGCTGACAAATTAGTCGAACATTTTGAGTCAGTGATCTCTAAAGAGGAAAAGGCTGAATGAGAGTTCTGGTATTGGGAATCTCGGGAATGCTTGGCAATGCTGTTTTCCGAGCAATGTCGCAGTCCAAACATCATATAGTTTATGGGAGTACTCGATCGGTATGTACAAGGACATATTTCCCGAATGAGCTTGCGGATAACATAGTTACTGGTATCGACGTAGAGAATGCCGATGCACTCACTCGATTATTTTCAGATCTGCGGCCCGATGTAGTGGTGAATTGCATTGGCTTGGTCAAGCAATTGGCTGAAGCGAATGATCCTCTAATTGCATTGCCAATCAATAGCTTGCTGCCACACCGGTTGGCGCGGTTATGTGAATTGGTTCGAGCGAGATTGGTGCATATCAGTACCGATTGTGTATTTTCCGGACGCAAAGGAAATTACCTAGAAACAGACGAGGCCGATGCTCAAGATCTTTATGGGCGCTCCAAGCTCATCGGCGAAGTGGATTATCCGCATGCAGTTACTTTGCGTACTTCGATCATCGGGCATGAGTTGAGCAGTATTCAAGGCCTGATCGCCTGGTTTTTAGTGCAGGAAGGGAATATCAATGGCTATACGCATGCGATTTTTTCAGGATTGCCTACCTGTGAACTAGCAAGAGTAATTCGTGATTTTGTTTTGCCTCGTACGGAGTTGAAGGGTGTTTATCATGTTGCTGCTCAGCCCATATCAAAATATGAATTACTCAAGTTGGTGAATCAGGAATATGGAAAAAGACTAAAGATTGAGCCATGCGACCAAATAAAAATTGATCGGTCATTAAATGCTACTAGGTTTCAGGAGGTTACAGGTTATGTGGCGCCTGCATGGCCCGATCTAATTGCTAAAATGCGTGAGTTCGGATGAAAGGAAATTAATTGTTCGATAACAAAACCTTGATGATTACAGGTGGCACCGGCTCCTTCGGCCAGACGGTGCTTAAGCGTTTTCTGGATACGAATGTCAAGGAGATTCGCATTTTCAGTCGTGATGAGAAAAAGCAGGAAGACATACGCATTGCTCTCAATCATCCCAAGCTGCGGTTTTACATTGGCGACGTTCGCGATGAAGCCAGTTTGCGCCAGGCAATGAAAGGTGTGAACTACGTATTTCATGCGGCAGCATTAAAACAAGTGCCGTCTTGCGAGTTCTACCCGATGGAGGCCTTGCGCACCAATGTGATGGGCACCGAAAATGTACTGAATGCAGCTACGGATGCGGGTGTTGAGCGTGTGGTGGTGTTGTCCACGGACAAGGCCGTCTATCCGATCAATGCTATGGGCATTTCCAAGGCGATGGCCGAGAAAGTGATGGTTGCCAAAGCGCGTCTGCAGCAAGCGAACGAGACTGTTTTCTGCGCCACTCGCTACGGCAACGTGATGGCTTCCCGCGGGTCTGTCATTCCTCTGTTCGTGTCGCAACTCAAGGAGGGGCAGCCGGTGACAGTCACCGATCCTAACATGACCCGTTTCCTGATGTCTTTGGAGGACTCCGTAGACTTGGTGCTATATGCCTTCACCCACGGGCAACACGGGGATATTTTTGTGCAGAAGGCACCCGCCTCGACCGTGGGTGATCTTGCGCAAGCACTGAAAGAACTGTTTGGCCAGCCCGAAAAGCAGACGCAGGTGATTGGTACGCGACACGGCGAGAAGCTCTACGAGTCTCTTGTATCTCGCGAGGAGATGGCGCAAGCTATTGATATGGGGCGCTACTATCGTATCCCGACAGACAGTCGTGACCTTAACTACGCTAGGTACTTCAGCGAGGGGGAGACAGACATTTCCGCGCTGGACGATTACACCTCGCACAACACTAAGCGCCTGAGCGTTGAAGAGATCAAATCTTTGCTTCTGACCTTGGACTATATCCAGGATAAGTTAAATGCTTAAAGTCATGACGATTGTCGGCACCCGGCCTGAACTCATCAAGATGAGTCGTGTGATTGCCGAATTTGATCGTCACACACAGCATGTTCTGGTTCATACTGGGCAAAACTATGACTATGAGCTGAATCAAATTTTTTTTGACGACCTTGATATCCGCAAGCCCGATCACTTTCTAGAGGCTGTGGGTGAGAATGCGGCTCAGACTATTGGAAGGGTGATCGAGAAAGCAGACGAGGTGTTGGCCGCTGAGCAGCCAGACGCTGTGATGCTCTACGGCGACACCAACTCCTGTTTAGCAGTTATTGCTGCCAAGCGCCGAAAAGTACCGGTATTTCACATGGAGGCGGGTAACCGCTGTTTTGACCAGCGCGTGCCTGAAGAATTGAACCGCAAGGTCCTTGACCACCTGAGCGACATCAACTTAGTGCTGACCGAGCACGCTCGGCGCTATCTGATTGCGGAGGGAATTCGGCCTGAAACAATCATTAAGACCGGATCTCACATGGATGAGGTTTTGGATCACTATATGCCGAAGATTCAAGCCTCAGAGGTGCTCCAGCGTATGCAGCTTAAGCGACGAGCCTACTTCGTCGTCAGCGCACACAGGGAAGAAAATGTGGACTCGGAAGAGAATCTTCTGGATTTTCTGGAAACACTAAATGCACTGGCCGAAGCTCACGATGTACCGCTAATTGTTTCAACCCACCCGAGAACTCGAAAACGACTCGATGCCCTGCCGGGGTTGGAGCTTGATCCCAGAATCCAGTTCATGAAGCCATTTGGCTTTTGCGACTACATTCGGCTGCAGATGGAATCGTTGTGCGTGATTTCCGATAGCGGAACGATTACCGAGGAAGCGTCACTTCTTAATCTGCCAGCCATTACAATTCGCAATGCGCACGAGCGGCCAGAGGGGATGGACGCCGGGACGCTGATCATGGCGGGGCTTAAAAAGGATCGGGTGCTGAATGCAGTTCGAATCACAGTAGCGCAACATGTTCATAAGAAGGCTGCGGCACGCCCGGTGCAGGATTACGAAAATCCTTTGGTCTCCAAGCAAGTGCTTCGCATTGTCGAAAGCTACACCGATTACGTGAACCGAACGGTCTGGCGCAAAACTCTCTAATCCTATGGTGACGTTAGTAACGGGCGCTAACGGATTCGTCGGTTCAGCCCTTTGTGCGAGATTACGTAAAGAGGGCTCGCCTGTCAGAGGTGCTGTGAGATCGCTGAGCTTATGCCCAGATGGAGTTCAGGCCTTCGCGATTGGCAGCCTCTCGTCAAACACAGATTGGACGGCAGCCCTGAAAAACGTGAAGCAGGTCGTGCACTTGGCCGCTCGCGTCCACGTAATGAACGATAAGAGCTCAGACCGAGTGGCCGAGTTTCGTCGCGTAAATGTCGAGGGCACAGCTACTCTCGCACGCCAGGCAGCCGCCGCAGGTGTTAAACGCTTTATCTTTCTGAGCTCCATTAAGGTAAACGGCGAATTCACGGAAACTGGGCAATCGTTCACCGCGGATGATATGCCCGCACCAGAAGATCCCTACGGCGTGTCCAAGTACGAGGCAGAGCAGTTGCTGCGACAGATTGCCGCTGGAACAGGCATGGAGGTGGTGATCATTCGGCCGCCGCTTGTCTATGGGCCGAGCGTGAAAGCCAACTTCGAATCCATGATGCGCTGGCTGGCGCTCGGAGTCCCGCTACCACTGGCAGAAGTGACTGATAACCGCCGAAGTCTTGTCGCACTGGACAACCTGGTGGACTTGATCGTGACGTGCTTGAATCACCCAGCAGCAGCCAACCAGACATTCCTAGTGAGTGACGGTGAAGATCTTTCAACAACACAACTTCTCAAGCGTATGGGCACCGCCATGGGGCACCCAGCACGCCTGTTTTACCTACCACCTGCGCTTTTGAAGCTGGGGGCGACCGTATTGAATAAGCCTGGCATGTATCAACGCCTGTGCGGCTCATTGCAGGTGGACATTACCAAAACCATACGTTTGTTGGGCTGGACCCCACTAGTTTCGGTGGATGAAGGGCTACGCCGTGTCGCTGAAAGCTTTCGACCATGAAGCGTTCGTTTGACTTGGCCGGGGCGGTAGTGGCGGCTGTGTGTCTAGCACTGCCAATTTTGATCCTAGGATTGGCTGTCAGATTGACTTCACCAGGACCTGCGCTCTACTGGAGCGACCGGGTGGGACGACACAACCGCCTCTTCAAAATGCCCAAGTTCCGAACCATGCGCATCGATACCCCAGCTGTGGCCACGCACTTATTAAAGAACCCAGACCAATGGCTAACACCGATTGGTTCCTTTCTGCGCAAATCCAGTCTAGACGAGTTACCCCAGTTATGGAGCATCCTAAGAGGTGACATGAGCTTTGTTGGCCCACGTCCGGCACTATT
>JACCDP010839488.1_pt1 | contig 38019 bp, 21 predicted proteins | sample 7445841 | NCBI WGS metagenome assembly JACCDP01 (sample SAMN15323441, study PRJNA562643) | freshwater metagenome | isolation source: river surface water | place: USA:Blue River Watershed | collected 2017-08-17 | reverse complement strand
ATCTCCTTGAGGATGTCCTTGGCAATCAGGTTCTGTCTGGCATCCATGCGTTTTTCAAGGGATGCAAACCATTCCTGCAACCCTGTAAGGTTCATTTCAGAGAGTTCTGCAATGTGTTTTCCATCGATGCGAAACCACAAACTCTCATTTTTCAACCTTGCTCCATGACATGCTGTGCAGGGCCTCAGCATCATGTATTTCTCTGCCCATTCTCGGATGGCGTCACTGGAACTGTCGGTAAACCACCTGACCACCATGTTGATCACCCCGGGATATTCTCCCTTTTCCAACTGATCGATATCTCCTTGAATGCCTTCCTCATTGCCAAACAAAATAATGTTCATGGCTTTTGCGGGAAGCTGTTCTATGGGCGTTTTGAGGTTGAACTTGTGCTTTTTGGATAGCTGTTCCACCATTTTGAAATAGTAGGAATCCCGCTCTTCGCCCAAAGGCAAGATCGCACCATCCGCAATGGAAACAGACCTGTCGGGCATCACGGCATTGAGGTCGATGGCATGCTGCTGGCCCAGGCCTTTGCAAGCAGGGCAAGCGCCGTATGGCGAGTTGAATGAAAAAGTATTGGGAGATGGCTCCTCGTAAGAAATTCCGGTTGTCGCACACATGAGTTTCTTGCTGTACTGAACAACAGCATCATTATCGTGCACCAAAATAAACAAAAGCCCCTTTCCTATCTGCATCGACTGGTTGATGCTTTGACCAATCCTGATTTTCATGTCTGGTGTAACAGCCAACCTGTCTACCACCACTTCAATGTCGTGCACCTTGTACCGGTCTACCTGCATTTTGGGAACCAGGTCTTTCAATTCACCATCCACCCTCACTTTCACAAAACCCTTTTTCCTGGTCTCTTCAAACAATTCACGGTAATGTCCTTTTCTACCCCTCACCAAGGGAGCCAGGATGGTGATTTTTTTACCTGCTAATTTTTTAAAAAGGTCAGCCACAATTTCTTCATCGGTGAACTTGACCATTTTCTTTCCTGTGTTCATGGAATAGGCATCCCCTGCCCGGGCAAAAAGCAACCTCAGAAAATCATAGACTTCGGTTACCGTGCCAACAGTAGATCTGGGATTGCGGTTGGTGGTCTTTTGTTCAATCGAAATAACTGGTGACAAACCAGAAATCTTGTCAACATCCGGCCTCTCCATCTCCCCCATGAACTGCCTGGCATAGGTACCAAAGGTTTCCATGTACCGCCTGTGCCCCTCAGCATAAATGGTATCAAAAGCCAAAGAGGATTTACCACTTCCACTGATCCCTGTGATTACCACCAACTGATGCTTGGGAATGGTGATGTCGATGTTCTTCAGGTTGTGTGCCCTGGCACCGATTACTTCTATGTTGTCTTTTTTTACCATTGGGTGGGTTGTGAGTTGATTTAAAACAATTGATCGATGATATTGTTTCGTTCAAAAGTAAAGCAAATTGAGTGAGTGCAAATTGATGATGCCCTTTCGTTGGTGGTCGCTGGAGAATAGGGCAATTTAATCCTGGATTTCGCTGGATTTGTAAATATTAGAAAAATAGTTATCTTTGCAAAAGTTCTTTAATATTCTTATCCAGAAAGGCAGAGGGATTGGCCCTATGACGCCTTGACAACCTGTTAACTAACCATTAATAAGGTGTCAACTCCAGCTTGCGCAAGCAAGCACAGATAAGTCAGATATTTTCCCTTGACAAGATCAACGCTTTATAGTGAAAACCCATCTGGCTTCAGATGGGTTTTTTTATGCCCTTTCTGGAAAGCATTGATCAACATGAACAAAACTTTAAACACATATCATTTCAAAGGCTTGCTGGCCTTGGAGTCTGTAAGAACCATCCAGGATTTCAAGCTGGCCTATACCACCTTGGGGGAACTATCCCCCAACAAGGACAATGTGGTCTGGATATTCCATGCCATGACCGCCAACAGCGACCCCTCTGATTGGTGGGCAGGCATGGTAGGAGAAGGAAAGTTCTTTGACCCAAACAGGTTTTTCATCATCTGCGTCAACATGCCGGGCAGTTGTTACGGAAGCGTAAATCCACTTGACAATAATGTGGAGACAGGCAGGCCTTTCTTTCAGGATTTCCCTTTCTTTACGCCAATGGACATGGCAAGAGCTTATGATCAGCTTAGACACTCACTCGGCATAGCTGAAATATACATGGGAATTGGCGGATCTATGGGTGGGCAACAACTGATTGCATGGGCTTGCCTGCAACCAGACTTGTTCAAATTCCTTGTTCCCATTGCCACCAATGCCTTTCATTCTCCTTGGGGAAAAGCATTCAATGCCTCTCAACGGATGTGCATCGAAGCGGACCCTACCTGGAAAGAAAAAAATCCGGAAGCGGGGATGGAAGGCTTGAAAGTAGCACGATCAGTGGCGCTGATCAGCTACAGGCATTATGATACTTATGGTCAAACACAGGAGGATCATGACAAGGCGATTGAAAATACCAGAAGTGAATCCTACCAGAAATACCAGGGAGAGAAATTGGCCAAGCGATTCAATGCTTTGAGTTATTACATGCTGACAAAAAGCATGGACAGCCACCACCTTGGAAGGGGCGTACTGGAGGCTGAGGAGATGCTGGAAAGAATCAGTTCAACAACACTGGTCATCGGCATTTCATCTGATTTGCTGTTTCCGGTTTCAGAACAGCGTTTTCTGGCAAAGCATATTCCTGGTGCCCGTCTGGAAGTAATTACTTCCATTTATGGCCACGACGGATTCCTGTTAGAACATGAAAAATTGAATGAGCTGCTCATTGAGCTGATCAACTGAATTATATAAAATTAAAAACGAAGAAAATGAGTTCTGAAAAAACACTGGTGATTGGAATGTTTGGATTTGGCGTGGTAGGTGAAGGATTGTACAAGGTATTGAAGCAGACCCCTTCACTCAAGGCCTCCATCAAAAAAGTATGCATCAAGAATACGAGCAAGAAAAGGAATGCCCCTGCATCCTTGTTCACTTCCGAAAAAAATGACTTGTTATTTGATCCTGAAATCAATGTGATTGTTGAAGTGATCAATGACAGTGTCGCGGGATATGAAATCGTAACCACGGCGTTGAAAAATGGGAAGGACGTTGTCAGCGCCAGCAAGAAAATGCTGTCAGAGCACCTTCCTGAACTCATTGAACTTCAGCAAACCACCGGCAGGTCTTTGCTGTACGAAGCCTCTGCCTGTGCATCCATCCCTGTCATCAGGAACCTGGAGGAGTACTATGACAATGACTTGCTGCATTCCATCAAGGCCATTGTCAATGGATCAACGAATTTTATCCTTACCAAGATGTTTGAGGAAAAACTGAATTTCAAGGAAGCCTTGCTCCTGGCACAGCAACTCGGTTTTGCTGAAACAGATCCTACACTTGATATTGAAGGCTATGACGCTGCCAACAAATGGGTTCTTCTCCTTGCGCACAGCTATGGCATCACAACAACCATTGATCAAATGCTGTTCAATGGCATCACACAAATCAATGAGCTGGATGCAAAAGTGGCAGCATCAAGAAACCAATCCATCAAGCTGGTTGCACAGGCAAAGAAATTGCAAAATGGAACAGTGGCCTCCTTCCTGCTTCCACAGTTTGTAGACCATGCAGACCAATTGTATTTTGTAAAGAATGAATACAATGGTGTGGTGATTGAAAGTGGATTTGCAGACAAGCAATTCTTTTATGGCAAAGGTGCAGGAAGCTTCCCAACAGCTTCTGCCGTTTTGAGTGACATCGCTGCCCTGCGTTATGGATACCGCTACGAATACAAAAAACTCAACCAACAAGTCCCTTCAACCCTTTCAGATGATTTCCATTTGAGGATCTACATCAGTTTTGAGGACCTGGCCAACATCCCCAAGGAAGAATTTGCCAGCATTGAAGAATGGCATTCCGGCAACGAAAGAAGTTACCTGATTGGCACCATACCCTTCAAATCCCTTTTGCACAAAGATTGGTGGAAGACCAACAATACATCCTTGGTGCTGATGCCAGACAACATTGTTGAAAATACTGCGCTGACTGAGCTGAAAAAAATGAGCTTGTCGCTGGCAGGTCTTTAGAGGACCTCAGAGAGGGTGCTTATTTGACCAAGCTTCCTGCAGGCCTGTTGTTGGCGCCTTTACGGTTTTGAAGATCATCGCCGAGGTCTTTGCGTGCCTCTTCCGCGATGGCTTCAAGCTTTGCAACAATTTCAGGGTAATAACCCTTAACATCGTACTCTTCACCAGGATCCCTTCTCAAGTCATAGAGTGCCTTGTACACCATCACATTTTCTGGTGTTGGACCAGAAAAACCATTGAAGCCAGGAGCGCCCATCTCATAGGATCTTGAGGGGTGCTGGAAAACCAGTTTCCAATTTTCCATGCGCACTGCCTCGAGTGCATTTCTGCGGTAGTAATACAGAAAAGTTTTTCTTGGGGAAGCACTTAGATCTCCTTTCAAAATGGGAGATAAATCGACCCCATCGATTTTCTTTTCTGATAATGGCGATTTGGTCAGGGCTGAAATTGTAGGCAGAATATCAATGGTTGATGCCAGTTGATTTGAAACGATACCTGCAGGAAGCACACCTTTCCAACGCATGATGCAAGGAACCCTTTGCCCACCTTCAAATGAAGTACCTTTTCCTTCCCTGAAACCTCCGGTAGAACCAGCATGGTTGCCAAAATTCAACCAGGGCCCATTGTCGCTGGTAAAAATGATCAGGGTATTCTTGTCAAGGCCTTCATCTTTTAAGGTCTTCATGATTTTGCCAACATTGTAATCCACCTCTTGTATCACATCACCATACATGCCCTGCTTGCTTTTGCCACGGAAAGCCGGAGAAGCGTTGATGGGCACATGTGGCATTGGATTGGGGATATAGGCAAAAAATGGTTTGTGCTTGTTTTTCTTGATGAACTGTATCGCTGCGTCAGCAAGCCTTGCTGTCAGTGTTGCCTGATCTTCTAAGGTATTGATGGTATCAATGGGCTTGTCGTTACTGATCAAAGGCAATGGTGGATATTGAGACTTAAAGGCTCCTTTTTTCACAGGAGCACCATCTTGTCCTACAGGCCACATATCATTGGAGTAAGGAAGCCCAAGGTATTCATCAAACCCCTGGTTAAACGGTAAGAACTGCCTGGCATCACCAAGGTGCCATTTTCCAAATATGCCTGTGGCATAATTCTTTTGCTTGAGCATGTCGGCAATGGTCATTTCCTCTTTTGCCAAACCCACAGTGGCGCCAGGAAACAAGGCACCTGAAATTCCTACCCTGTTGGCGTAGCAGCCAGTCATCAATGAGGCCCTTGAGGCACTGCAGACTGCTTGAGAAGAGAGAAAATTGGTAAAACGGATGCCCTCTGATGCAAGCCTGTCAAGGTTGGGAGTCTGTATGTCCAGTGCACCATTGCAGGAAAGATCTCCATAGCCCATGTCATCCATGAAAATCAGGATGATGTTGGGTGATCGCTGCGCAGCTGTTTCATTTGTTTGTGGAACAGGCGAAACAAGCGATTGCTGAGATGTCATCAGCAAAGCGAGCAATGCAATGAATGGCAACTTTTTTTTCATAATGACAGTTGAGGGTTTCAAAAATGGTAGAACCTTGCAAGTGTTTACCCAACTAAAATAGTTCAAAATAATCAAAACAATAGCAATGAACCCCAACCCCTGGATGCTGCAACAAAAGCCAATTCCTTTATTTGGCGGCAAAGCGTTCCTGTCAATTGAATATGTAAAATACAATGGCCATCAATACTGCTATAACTGCCCACAAAACTTTTACAAGCAATGATGTCTTTGATTGCTCCTTGACAAGCGGATCATTCTGGTCCACCAGCTGCACCAGCTTATAGTGCGGTTTGGTAACAAACGAAACTGCAATCATGAAAACAACCAGAGCAGACATCATGTAAAAACAAAGCAACATGTAATGGGGCCAAAATGCTTTAGCAGGGAAGCCTGTCAATTGACAAAATCCAATCAACAAACAAATAAAGGTTCCAATGTAAAGGGTGAGTTCAGCCGCTCTTGGTGTAGCACGCTTCCAAAGGATCCCAACAATGAATACGGTAGAAGCAGGTGGTGCCATATAGGTCAGCAACGACTGTCCCAAATCAAAAAGCCCTTTGTCAGACTTGGACAACAAAATTGCCATCAACACAGAAACAGTTGCAGCCAGTACAATTATTCTTTTACCAATACGGTTGATCTCAGCAGCGGTTGCTGTTGGATTGATTTTTTTGACATACACATCCATGGCAAAAACTGTACTGAATGAGCTCAATCCTGTGGCCACATCGTTGATGATGGAAACGAGCAGGGTGCCCAGGGCAAGCCCTATGATGCCTGTAGGTAATAACCCATACACCATGGTGATATAGGCATGATCAGGGTTGGCCAGTGGTGCAAAAACGCCCTGGTTGACAAGCACCAGGCACATGATTCCAGGTACAATGAAGAGCGCTGGCATGACAATTTTCAATGCGGCAATCAACAAGGCTCCCTTCTGTCCATGGTCCACATTTTTGGCTGCCAATGTGCGCTGTACAATGGTTTGATCAGTACACCAAAACCAAATGCCGATCACTGGGTAACCCAATACCAGCGCATGCCAGGGATAGACTGTATCGGTGGATGGTTTGAGAATGATCCAATAATCTTTGGGCACTGAAGCAACAAGTTTTTCAATGCCGCCCACTTTGTTCAAACCCAAGAAAAAGATGAGCATCGAGATGGCAATCAGTACAATGGATTGGACCATTCCCGTATGCACAATTGAATTCAATCCTCCATTCACAGAGTAGGACATGGCAATGGCAACAATCAGGATGGCAGAAATATAAATGGGGATGCCCAGCAATTGGTTGATGACAATCCCACCAATACAAAGCATGAAACTGGACCAAACCACCAAGGAAGAAACCATCGAAAAATAAGTGAAAAAAGCATGGGACTTCTTTCCAAACCTTTTCATCAGGTACTCGGGCATGGTAGAAATCTTGTTCGCCAGGTACCGGGGAATGAAAAGCAAGGAAAGCAACATCAAAAATATCCATGCCAGCCAATCAAAATTTGCCAATACCATTCCGCTTGTATACGCTGCGCCAAAACTGGCGACAAGCATGGAAGGACTTACATTGGTACTGAAAATGGAGAGCCCCACCTTGTACCAGGGCAGCGACCTCCCAGACAGGAACAAATCCTCAGCATTGGGTTTGCCCAGTACCGTCTTTTTCATGCTGATGAAAATACCAACCAGGATCAAAAAGATGATGTACAATACAATAACAATCGAATCAGTTGCTCCGATTTGGATCCTATCCATTGCTGTGGTTTTTTAAATGAATGTTCAACTTGACGAAGTCTTTTTCATGGTTATCTGTGATTTACAAATAACCATGAAAAAAAACATCATTGGCTCATTTAATTAGCCACAGCATATACTTTTTTGGCTTTTTGCCCTTTACTCCGGCAACAACACATGATCAACTGCAAGCTGGTTGCACAGTGCATTGAACCCTGCCACATCTTTTTTCATGAGCTGGTCCATGTCTTGTTTGAGCACCAGCCATTCTGCATGCAATTCTTCATATCTGGCTTTTTGTCCAGCAGTAACGTATGGTACATTTGAATTGACTTCACCATGAACAAAAATGATGTTGGCACTGAGCTTGTTCACAAAGTTGATTACATCATCATAGGACTGGCTCTTGGGCTGAATGAGTTTGTCTTCCAAGGCCTTCAGTTTCTCGTTGATCTCCTTGCCCAGCTTTACCACCGCTGCCTTTGATGGATCATTTTCAACCAATGCACTGAGCTGGTTGATTTGTTTTGAGAGGTTGCGCATGCGGGTGACCGCGACATGGATATCGGTAACATCCTGCTCCAGTTTTTTGAGCAGCTCGTCCTGTTCAACAAAATCTGCCTGCCCCCTGTTGACCCTTGGATCTTGCTGAATCACCAAAGGCGTTGAATACTCCTGTCTGTCAACCTTCAATACCACCACATAGATTCCGGGAACTACGCGACCTCCACTGTAGCTTCCTTCAATGTATACCTCATCAATGGTGGGCATCTCCTGCCTTTTCAGGTTCCAGACAAAGCGGTTCAATCCTTTCTTTACCGTCAGCAGAGGTTCTTCCCTATAACTGTTGTTGGAACCTGCTCTGGCATACGCTTTGTTGCTGAACGTCCTCAGCACCTTTCCTTGCTGGTCTTTGATTTCAATGGACAGGTCCTTGATTGAATCAGCATTGTTGGGAAGTTGATAGTAGATGACAGCACCGGTGCTGGGATTGGCGCCGGTGGTGATGGGATAGGATTGCTTGATTTCATCATTGCCATCAAACATGCTGTAGCCGGAAACCCTGAAGGTTTCAGCCACAGGCAACAACCTTGCCTTGTCATTGGCAGCAGGATCAAAGCTCCTGATGGGCTGCAGATCATCCAGGATCCAGAAGGCACGGCCCTGTGTGGAAGCAATGAGATTTCCCTTGTGCACCTTCAGGTCAGTGATGGGCGTGATGGGAAGATTGCGCTGAAAATTGGTCCAGCTGGCACCATCATCATAGGAAATATAAAGCCCTGTTTCAGTACCGGCAAACAATAGACCCTTTCTTGTTTCATCTTCCCTCACCACCCTTAAAAAAGCACCATAAGGAATACCATTTACTATCTTGGTCCAGGTTTTTCCATAATCAGTAGACTTGTATGCAAAGGGAGTAAAATCGTTGGTCTTGTATTTGTTAGCAGCGATGTAAACCGTTGCAGGATCATGTGGTGAAACTTCGATGGCATTGATCAGTGCTTCACCCAGATCTTTTGGTGTGATGTTGGTCCAGCTCGCTCCACCATCTTTGGTGATGTGCACAAGGCCATCGTCGCTGCCTGTGTAGATGACCCCTTTCTCCTTGTCTGACTCCATTACATAGGTGATGGTGCAATAGTTTTCGCCACCAGCACCCTCGTTGGTATAGGGATAACCACTGATGCCCATCTTGGTGGTATCGTGTGTTGTCAAATCAGGTGAAATAGGGGTCCAGGTCTTGCCCATATCGGTGGTCTTGAACAACCTGTTACCAGCATGGTAGTATACATTTTTCTCATGCTTGGAATACAGGATCGGGGCATTCCAGTTGAACCTGTATTTCATGTCCTTTGGTTGCATGGCCTGGTATTGTACAGGATGAACCATCACCCCAACACCTTCGCTGGTATTGGCATCCAGGAGCTCGATGGTACCCTGATAACTTCCGCCCATGACATAGCGTGGATTGTTGGGATCAAAACCAAGAAAAGCGGATTCGCCACCAGCAGAATAGGACCATTGCCTATCGGTGATGCCGCCGCCACTGGTGTTGCGGCTGGCAATCCTCACGGAGGTATTGTCTTGCTGACCGGCATAAATATTGTAAGGGAAAAGATTGTCGACATTGATTCTGTAAAACTGGGCAGTGGGCTGGTTGTTCTGTGCAGACCAGATCTTTCCACCATTGAACGTGACAGCAGCACCACCATCATTGGCAATGACCATGTTCTGGTTGTTCTCAGGATTGATCCAAAGTTGGTGATAATCGCCATGGGTTCCGCTGATGTTTTTCCAGGACTTTCCACCATCTTCTGATTTCAATCCTGCTGCACCCAAAACGTAAACAGTATTTTCATTCACAGGATCGGCAAATACTTCGATATAGTACCAGGCACGGGAAATCAAGCGATGATCCTTGCTGATTCTAGTCCAGTTAGACCCTGCATCATTTGAAACGAAAAGTCCACCCTGCTCTTTCTGCGTATCACTTTCAACCAAGGCATATACTTTGTTGGGGTTGGACAATGAAACGGAGACGCTCATTTTACCCAACTCTTTGGGCAAACCATTCTGGATTTTCTCCCAGGTTTCTCCACCATCTGTGCTTTTGTACAAACCAGATCCTTTTCCACCACTTTGTACAGCCCATGGCAAACGGCGATGGTCCCACATGGCAGCGTATAAAATCCTTGGATTGCTCATGTCCATGTTCAAATCAGCACATCCAGTATTCTCATCTACATAGAGCAAATGTTTCCATGTTTTTCCACCATCCTCAGTCTTGTAAATTCCCCTTTCTTTTGATGGACCATGCAAGGCACCCTGTGCTGCAACATAGGCGATGTCTGGGTTTGTGGGATGGATCCTGATGTTGGCAATATGGCGCGTTAGCTCCAACCCCAGGTGTTTCCAGGTCTTTCCAGCATCAGTAGAACGGTAAACACCATCACCATAAGATGTCATTACACCACGGGGAGCGTGCTCACCCATTCCCACATAAACAACATTGGGATCAGAGGTGGCAACGGCAACAGCGCCTACTGATCCGGTTTTGAAATACCCATCAGAAATATTTTTCCAGCTCTGGCCGGCGTCTTCAGTTTTCCAAACACCACCACCGGTGGTTCCCATGTAATAGGTCTGGTTGTTTCCTTTTATGCCCGTTGCGGTCACTGACCGGCCACCACGCGTATGGCCCAGGTTGCGCCAAAGCACTGGCTTGAAGTAGGATTCAAGATCGATTTTTGGCGTTTCCTGCACAACAGGTTTTGTAATCTTTTTCTGGGCAAATGAGCTGCTCAGGGAAAAAGCAAGTACTGCAAAAAGATGGCTGATGAAAAAAAAGCTGCGGATAAACTGCATGACCTTTGTTTTTGAATCCCCAAGTTACGGAATTCAAAAAGAGTGTCATTTTCTTTGGCACATTAAATACAAATAAAAATATCTTGTCAATCGCCCTCCCCTGTATTGTGGAAACTTTTTCAGAAGCTGAACTGAAGCAAATGAATTTCCGTAGAGGCCAACAGGATCGCGAAAATAGTTGCTCGGCACAACAAAAAGCGCCGAGTCAGAAATAGGTATCCCACCACGTTTGGCATTGATCCATTTGTATTGGTGAATCTGCCCAAGGGGACCAACAGCAAACAATTTGTTCCCAGTTTTTCTGCACAAATATTCATCCAGGTGTGCCGCCGGAAACCATTGATGGCTGTAAACTGGAAGACTGTCCAATTGCTGTCGATCTAAATAAGAGGCCATTTGGTTGCCAGTTTTTTCCCACCCGTACATGTCGAGGGTAAAATCACCACTTCCATAGTGAATGGCTTTTTTAGCTGATCCAAGCGTTCCAGGATAAAAAAACACGAGGTGTATGGCAGCAAAAAGGGCAATTACAAGAAATAAAACTGCCCCATAGAGCCAGCGCCAGATCTTTTTATACGACAAAATATCTGTCATGCTGATGGAAGCCAAGACAATCAGGGATACATAAGCAGGACCGGTCCAATGAGGAAGTGTTTCACGGAAGAAGGATAAACTCCAAATGAAGATGATCAATGGCAATCCCATCCAGAGCAGAAAGATTTTTTCACTTCTTTTAGCAACGGCATTCTTCCTGAAAAATCCAAAAATGAGGATAAACAAAAAAACAACTGGTCCCTGGTAGGCAAATTCCCCTACCAATTCTTTCAGGAACTGGCTCGGATGAAGGCCTGATTCTGTTCCAACCCTGGATTTGTAAAAATTAAAATGTACCCAATCATTTTGATTGTTCCACAACAGAATAGGCAACAAGGCAAGAGAGGTGATCAACAGGCCGACCCAAAACTCCCATTTTCTGAACAATTCGCGTTTCCTAAAGAGTGCAAATCCCATCACACTGGTCCATAAAAAGGCAGCATGAATTTTTGCCAACATAGCCAATCCAACTGCCAAACCAAACCAGAGCAACAACTCATTTTGAACTTCGGGCCTGTGCTTGTCTGAAATAAAAATATGCGTTGCAATCAACAAGGAAAGAGTCCAGAAAAAAGCCATGATAGCATCTGGCATGGCAAATATACCTGCTATCACAGATCCATAGAAAGAAGCCGAATACATGCAAGCAGCAATCCAACCCGCCCGGGGGCTTCTTATTGCACTGGTAATTTTATACACAACAATAGTAGCTGGAATGGAAAGTAAAATTGCAGGCAAGCGGTAAAAAAAAGGATGCTGAAACCGAAAATTCCAGGTTGAAAGTTTGATGGCCCATCCAATCAGCAAGGGATGATCATAGTAATGAAAATCAGGAAACCGAGCATACATGATGTAATAGGCCTCATCATTCCCCAAGGGGAGCAAAGCCGCAATTATTCCCCGAACAAGGAATGCTACAAAACACAATACCAGAAGGCTTCTTGCATTCATCAGGAAAATTTATCCGAGGCTCATGCCAGTTGTGTCAATATTTATATCCTTAAAATCAGATTTTCTTCTTTTTCTGACATTGCGTACAGAAACAAACAACCCTATGAAAGAAACCAAGGCAACACTTTCCATCAAGGGATTTGTCCTTTCACGGCTGATGAAATTTACTGCAGTTGAGTTTCGCGATTGCCATTCTCCTGCATCCCCCCTGAAAAAGGGATTCAAATAAAATCTCGTTCCGTCTTCAAGAGATAGCTCAACCCTCACATAATGCTCTTTGAAAGAAAAAAGATAGTGCAAGGTTTTGGCATTGTATTCATTGAACCTAAGTTGACCTCGATCGCCAATCACACGTATCTCTGCAACCGGTCTGCTCAGTTTTACACTTAACATTGAATCAACCAATGATACATCCGAAATAAGCGATTGAAGGTTGCGTACTTTTTTGCTTTTGCTGACAAGCGGTTCATTGTGGATTTGTGGCAGCCATACCGCAACAGATTGACCTTTTTTCATATTGGCAAGCATTTTTTTGCGGTCTGATGCCGCACCAAAAACAAGCGTGGTGAATCGACCAATGGCATTGTCATTGAAAATATTGTGGTTGTCATCGTTCCCAACAATAAACACTTTCTTTCCTGCAGTCAGTGCAGTATCCCAATGTGCGAATGATTGTGCCGCGGGATTGAGAACCTCTATATGATCATAATAATGAAGAAGTTTCAAGTCATTTACGTCATAACCACTTCTTACAGCCGGATGATTGAGGACAACAAGGTTGGTAGTATCCTTGGCCAATTCATGCAAAATGAATTGCTTGTTGTTAAGCGTCTGAGGAAAAATATAGTCTTTCCAGAAAACCCTGTTCGCGCCTACGACCAATTGATGTGTTTTTTTCAAATTGTAACCATGCTCATAGACCGGAACATAGTTTTGCTTTTCCTTGTTATAACTGTCTATTGAATGGTATTGAGAAACTGCATGAAAAGTATGTCCCAGGCTGTCATAGCGTTTCCAGACATCAGCTGAACTGCCCTTCCCATTGGTCATACCACCCCATGATTTTGTATGGGCATGAAAATTGGCTGTTGATACATCACCAAAATCAGCACCCTCGTATGGGTTGATGATTTTGTCACCACGAAACGGATGAGGTTCAGCAAAACTGTACCGGGGGCAGAGCAAATACTGATCTACAACAAGCCAGCAAACAATTAAAGAAAATACAAAAAAAGAGGTAAAAAGAACTTTTTTCACCAGATAAAACTAGAATGGCAGTGTTTTCTTTCTGTTGACTAAATGCAAGAAATTTCTTAATTAATTGTGTTTTTAAGATTAAGGCACATAACTACCAGCAATCAACTGCTCTGCAAGTCCAAAAGACAAGGTCATGCCCGCGCCACCCAATCCGTTGACAATGGTCACCCCTTCGATTGGAGAGGTGACAATTTCTGTTCTGCCATCCTTTAATTTCGCATACACACCATTCCAGTTCACGGTAATTTTTTCCTCAGGGAATCTGGCAAAACCAGAGAGGTAATTAAGGATCAAATCATTGATAAAAGATTTTTCAAAAGGATCGTGGGTAGGACCATATTCGTGTGAATCTCCAATGATCAACTCTCCAGATGCATTTTGAGAGACCATTACATGAATCCCCCATTTTACATACTCAGGCATTGTTTCCTCAATCTGCTTTTTCAATCGTTGCAATGATTCTCCTGCAGCCGAAAAACTGGCATAATGGGCCAGCGACAGTCCTCCGCAAAGAGAAGGCCCCATTCTCCATCCATTGGGTTGAACACCCATGCGCATCATCTGCAATTTGCATTTGGTGATGGGCAATGCCGCAAAAGTTTCCGGAAAAAGGTTCTCAAAGTCAGGGCCATTGCAAACATAGATTTCATCTGCTTCAAAAATCCTTTTTCCGCTGTAGACCTTACCTGTTTCCACCTGCTGAACATGGGTATCCCAAATAAATTCTACACCATACTGCTGGTGAAGAAAAGCCGGCAATGCCTTGATGGCCTGGGGAGAATCGACAATCATCTCATCAGGGCTGTACAATCCACCCTTGAGCCCATTATGAACAATCGCAGTTGAATGTGTGCAGGCTTCAGAAGGAGACATCAATGAATAGTTCCTTGTATTTTTCACCGAGTCGCGAAACGACTCCAATACTTCCATTTCCAAGTCTGAATAGGCAAGATGAACAGAGCCCACAGGATCATTCCATATTCCGGATGCAGCTGCAATTTCTTTCCAGATGGATTGGGAGAGCATTGCCCTCTCATACATTTTTCCTTCGGTTTGGCCAATGGGCCAGACCATGCCAAAATTTCTGATAGAGGCCCCAACAGCAAAGGAATTCTTGTCCAATACCTTTACTTTCTTTCCCCTGATCGCCAAAGCCCTGGCTGTGGCCAGTCCGACAATACCGGCTCCTATGACAATAGCATTCGACTTCATGTCAATATTTTGTTTAGTATTTTAATCCTCCTCTTCTGTCTTAACAGAAAGAAAGGCAGCCCTTCTCGGCCCAGGGAATGGCAAATCTCCTTTCAACGCATGCCAGAGCACCTTGTTGAATTCAACATCGTTGTTGCTGTCTTCCTTTGCAAAATTGAATTGCTCTGATTTTTTTTGCCATTCATTCCTGACAAGATTGGTTTCTTTCAGGCTAACGGATGGAATGATGGCCTTAAAATCAAAGGGCCTAGCCAAACTGTCAAAACAACGCCACATGGGTGTGGCAGCGGCATCATATTGTGTCATAGGACCCATTCCCAGAATCAACTCCATGGTCCTTAGCATTGAAGATGTTGTATAGGGCGTATGGTCAATAAAGCCGCGCTTGACAAATCCACCGGCAACATAGGCGGTGCTGCGGTGTGCATCCACATGGTCTGCACCATTTTGCGCATCATCCTCTAAAATAAACACAGCAGTTTCATTCCAGATCGGGCTATTCGAAAGGGCCTCTATAAACATGCCTACTGCCAGATCATTATCTGCCACATGCGCATAGGGTGTGGGCCTACCCAACCTGATGCCTTCTGTATGGTCATTGCCAAATCGCACAGTATTGAATTGTGGAACTTTGTTCAGCTTCAGCAATGAATCAAAATCCTTTTTCCAGTAGCGGAACCTTGTGGTATCCGCGATATTCAGGCCATAACTCGGAAAATAACTGCAGTAGTTGTTATCCAGTACCTTTAGTGTAGGCTTATCGACAGACATGAATTCTCCGTACGTCCTGTAAGAAACGCCATAGCGGTAACAATTGTTCCAGATGAATCCACCCTTGTTGTTTGCAATTTCTCTTTCTCCTTCTCCACCATATGTTCCTCCGCGAGAGCCATAACTTGTAGGCCAGGTCTTTTCAAGATAATCAGTTGCATATGCACCCATGCTCCAATTGTGTCCATCGGCACTGACTTCTGCATCCACATAAAAATTATCCAGGAGTACAAATGACTCCGCCAGTTTGTGCTGATTGGGGGTGATGTTTTTTCCAAAAAGCAAAAGGCTGGTATCACCATTTCCTCCTTTCACATCTGCCAAAACCTGGTCATAGGTCCTGTTCTCCTTGATGACATAAAAAACATGTTTGATGGGCGAAGGTGACCCAACTTTCATGGGTATGGGAAACCCAGGTGCTTTCACATCAGCCACTTCTGCTTTGGCCTGGCTGTAGGCAGCATTGGCATAAACCGCTTTGGTATAAGTTTCCAAAACCGCCTGATTGGGCAAATCAATTACGCTCATGGTACCCTTGAAGAGTCCGCCAATGTATTCAACCTGTGAAGCATCTTTGGTGCTGAAACCATGATGAATAATCTCCTCTTTTTTCCTGATGGGAGAAGGACCAAATGGATTGGCCAATGATGTCATTCCTTTACCATTCGCTACCCATATTTTTCCATTCAGAATTCTTACGGAAGTTGGATACCAGCCTACTGGTACAAAACCCTTGGCAATGCTTTTACCGGGCGTGGATACATCAAAAACTGCCAGACAATTGTTATTGGCATTGGCGATATAGAGCCTTTTGGCAACTTGATCAAGCGCAAGACTGTTGGTGGTGGAACCACTTGGAGAATTGGGAAACAATGCCGCGTCCAGTGTTTCGATCACCCTTCGTGAAGCAAGGTCAATAATTGAAACCGAATTGTCATTGGCATTGCAGACATAGAGGTACTTGCCATCTTTGGTGATGAGCATTTCATTGGGATTGTCGCCAACAATGATGGGAGATTTCCACAATGATTTTTCAAGATCATACACCAGCACCTTATCGCAACCCCAGCAAGTGATATACAGTTCCTTTCCGCCCTTGCCAATTTTACAATCATAAGCTTCGGCATCAAGACCCAGCTTGGAAATGATTTTTTTGGAGCTGAGGTCAAATGTATACAACTGCTTGTCCTCCCTTGTTACCACATAGAGCCGATTGCGTTGCTCATCAACTGCAATGCCTGCAGGGCCAACCCTTACTGGCCATGGCTTGTCTAGGATAAGTTCATCAATTTGCTTGAGCTTGTTGTTGATGATAGCGTACTTTACAATCCGGTTGTCGTGACCTCCGGAAACATAAAGATTTTTTTCATCGGATGAAAACGTCAATCCATACCAAGATTTTTCAATCACTACTGAATCAATGATCTTCTCAGTTTTGACATCAATCAGCTGAATACTTTGCGTGCTTTGGCCATTATTGGTGACAGCCATCAAACGTCCTGTGCTGCTGACAGCGATATTGAGTGGCAGGTCGCCCAAGCCAAAGGATTTACCGGCAGGGCTGAGTTTCCATCCATTGGGCAAAATTACCTGCTTGGGCAACTGTTGTGCGTTCAGGATTGAAGAAACAATCATTAAGGCAAGCAGTAAAACAATATTCTTTTTCATTGTACATCTTGTTCGTGAGTATAATATCAATACCAAATTTTCATTTTAAAATGCTTTCTACCAATTGTTCACATCAGTTTAATTGAATCATAAATGATGGATGTCAATTCCTTAACTAAATTATTGCGTTTCCACCTAATTCAGGAAAAGGTTTTATTTCCAACCGCCTGAAAAATACGAATGCCGCAATTGCAAAAATGGCCATTGCCAAGCCAATCACAATGGCACTGACCATGAAAAAGTCCACCCAACCTACATCTGGTGTGCCAAAATTCTTGACAAGGAGAATGATTGTACTTCCCAGATAGCCTGCTGCATCCGCCATTGACATCATGAACCCGATGTTGCTCTTGTACTGGTAGTGTGCAATCCAACGTTCAAAGTACATTGTATGGATGGCGATATAAGGAAGGTACATAGAGAAACCTGCAACAATCATCCAAAGCACAGGATCTATCAATTTTGAAATGAACAGCAAAGTAGAAACAACCAACAACACTCCACAAAATAAGGTGATCAGGTGATTAGAATAAAAGGCGATCCTGTTGTCTCTGATCAGAATCATACAGGCAATGATCAGCAAAACCGCCACTGCAATGGGAATTTCTGAAAAAACAAGCAATTCTGGCATTTTGGAATACCCCAGTGAATTCCAAAATTCTACAGCAAAATTATCCCGCATGTCTCGGAAGATGGTCAAGCCCACATAAATAAGGATTGAAAACAATATGCCTGGCGCAAACCTTTTGATGAATAACAGGCGTTCAGTTCTTTTCATGGGCACCCTTTCCGTTCGCAGCATTTTATCCTCGTCATCCGGAGAGGGGATTTTATTTAACATCCAGATACCAAGCGCAAGCAGTGGCAAAAAAACCAATCCAGCCACAAAGGGCATCCACAATTCAGCAACATGGAAATGATCCAAGAGTATTCTTCCAACGCCCTTGACAAGCCCTGAAGAAACAATAAAACTGGAGGCCATCACGGCTCCTAAAAGTTCTGTTGATTTTCTTCCTTCCAGAAACCCAAAGACTACTCCCCAGATCATGCCCAAAGGAAGCCCGTTGAGAAATATGAAAGGAAGGTTATACGGGAAAGGTGTTATCGCAAAAAAGAATAGTGAAATCCATGCAAACCCCATGAGCACAATCAACATCCTGGTTCTATTGCCAGCATGCAATTCTGAAACAAACTTGATGCCAAGATATTTAGAAATAGTATAGCCCACCAATTGGGTGATGATCAACAGGATTTTATAATCCAACCCCCAGAGTGATAAACCATCATAGGTAGCCGCTGTAAATGGCTTCCTAAAGGCATACATACTCAAATAAGTGATGAATGCTGCAGCAGCTGCGTTCAGGACAAACCTGAAATCGATTTTTTTGATGTTTATGGCTATGGGGGTAGATGCAGCCATGGCTATGCGTTTGAAAATTCTGCAGTGATGGTAGCAGGAAGTGCTGTAACATCCTGAATGATGTGTGTATGGGGATAGCGGACAAGTGTCTCGCGTTTGTTGGCACCTGACAAGACTCCGATATTACCTCTGCAACCTGCGTTGAATCCTGACAGCAAATCTGCAGGAGTATCGCCGATTTTGACCACTTCATGAACACTCTGGATGCCTAGTGAGAACATGGCATGATGGATGAGGTAAGGCGCGGGCCTTCCTATACCACCTGTACTTTCTACATCCAAAGAAAGATCAATCAAGCCCCTTTCGCGCCATTGCAAGCCCTCCATGATGGCAGTATTGACATCTCGGTGAAAACCTGTATCCGTTGCCACCTTGATGCCATGCTGATGACACCATTCAAAAGTATCCTCAGCACCTGGCATGGCCTTTACTTCATTCCTGTAATAATCAACCATGAGCTTGGAATAGTGATCAAATACAGTCAATGCCTTTTCATGGTACTCCGGAAAATCATAGCGTTCGAGGTTTTCAATCAATACATTCACTCCATTGTCTCTTGCAATCATGAATTCGTATAACTTGATCTTGTTGGTTCCGATTGTTTTTTCGAAATCTCCAATCGTTGCATTTAATCCAAAATGCCTGGCACCTTCATACAGGCATTTTGCAACAGCATTGTCATCACTTACCGTTGTACCAGACAGATCAAATACCACCAAACTTATTTTGCGCATAATGAAATTTTTAATCAGCTGAGATCAATGCCCACCCTGAATGGATTATGTTCTATGGCGTACTCATAGGCAGCATTTGTTTGTTCAAGTGTAAAGCCCCCGTGGACAAGCGCATCAAAGTCAAATTCTTTGTGTGTGGACTCCATGAAGCTGACTGCAGCAACCAGGTCAGACTGGTTGTAATTGTGCAGCCCTCTGATGGTAAGCACCCTTCGGATCATTTTCTCTCCATTGATGGCAATGTCTGGCTGGGGAAAAGTGGCCCCAATCCAAACAGCAGTTCCACCAATACCAAGCAACTCAAGTGTAGATTGCATAGCTTCAGGAATACCACTGAATTCCAGCACAACATCAACTTTTATTTTTGCTGAAGAAGAAAGCAATGGATCATCAGCACCCAGGGAAAGATCTGCGCCGAATTGCAAAGCAAGATTGGCCCTATCCTTGTTGAAATCAACCGCAATAACATTTCTTGCGCCTGCCTTCTTGGCCATTGCACATGCGATGATGCCCAACATTCCGGTTCCATTCACAAGAACAGCCTGATTCTCAAGATTGCCAGCAAGGCGGATCGCACCGGCAGCAGTTGAAACAGCACAGTTGATCAGGGATGCAGCTTTATCGCTCAATCCTTCGTCCTGAATGGCAATGATCGGCGTATTTTTTCTGAGGATAATATATTCTGCCAATCCACCATGCAGGGTACTCTGCTCAGTGATTTGCTCGTGTCCGTATTTGAATAGGTCCTCGCCTTTTTGTGGAATACCTTTTTTGGCAAAATCTGATGTTGGATCACTCGCATAAATTGCCCAGGTGACCCTGTCGCCAATTTGCATCGCATGTCCTCGTACATCGTTTAACGGAGCATCTTGCGCCATTGCAATGATTCTACCCACAATCTCATGCCCTAAAATGGTTGGACTTTTTTCCTTGCGTTTTCCCTGAAATGTATAGATATCACTTCTGCAAATAGTGGTGTAGATGTTCCTTACCAGCATTTCACCGGGCTTCAAATCTGGAATAGTGGTATTCCTAATGGAAAACCCATTCGCACTGTCTTCAAATTGCGCAAAAAATGATTGGTCACTCATTTCAGATGTATTGCTCCAATTCTGACAATGAATCAACTATTTGGTCTGGAGAATATGCCATCAATTCAGCCCTGTTGTAAGCACCTGTGGTAACCGCAGCCACTAAACCACAACCGGACATTCTTCCTTCTTGAATATCCACCATGGTGTCTCCAACTTTTATCACCTCTGCGCTATCTTCTACTCCAGCCAAATCCATCAACCGGTTGATCATAAAAGGAAACGGCCTTCCTTTTTCTACCTCATCACTGGCAATAACGAAATCTACCAAACCATTCTCAAGCCATCCTAAACGGTCAACGATGGCATGAACAATCACTTTGGGGAAACCTGAATCAAGCGCTACTTTGATGCCTTTCGATTTCAAAAATTGAAAAAATGCTTCTGCATGCGGCAGTGGTTCCACCTGAGAGGAAGTGGAATAGAAATGGACCATCTGGTTGGTAAAAATATTGTTGATGAAATCAACCTTCTCCGGAGTAACCTCAATTTGTTTTCTTTGCAGCACGGTAGCAATCGCTTCTGTTTTTTTGAATCCCATCAGTGGATTGATTTCTTCAATTTTTAGGTCTACGCCATATTGCATGAATGCTTCTACGAATGCTATTGCCACGAAATCCTTGTCAACAACAGTGGTACCGGCGATGTCCAATACAGCCAGTTTGTAATTTTTACTCATATAAACTCAATTGTTTTGCAAAAGATGTGATATGGCCATTTGTTTGTACCTGTTCAAATCAGGTAGGGCCTTGTTGGTTATTTTTGCCAGATCGTCCCAGGTGCGCATTTTGATGTAAAGACCAAACATGGGATCAGTCTCAAATGCTTCTGCCTCTTCAGCATTCATCCTGCCGCCCTGGTGCTGAAGTGTTGTTTTGCTTGCATCAGACAACTTTTCAAAATAATCAGGGTACTTGTAAGTAAGGAAACGCTTTGCCTCTACATGGCTTTTGACCAGTTTGGCAACCCGTACAGAAAAACCTCTGTTGACCAGGTATTCCTGACCAATCGATTCGTGGTCCAAAACACCTACTCCTTCCATCAATTCAACTGGCATGATGAATTCACACAAATGACCAATATCATGAAAAAAAGCAGCCAGTACTACTTCCTCATCATGGCCTTCTTCCTCTGCCAGCTGGGCAGCCTGACACATGTGCTCCAATTGGGAAACAGGCTCACCAATATAATCAGCATTGCCATGGTTTTCATACAAGGAGAAAATCTCATCAACTATTTTTTCAGCGTCTTCCCTTTTCATTGTTTTGGTTTAAAGAAATAATCAACATGCCTGAAACAGCAGATCCCATTCCATTGATTCCGGAACCATGGGTTCTGTAATCAGCGTTAAAGATATTGTTCCAATACAACTTGAATGTTAAGTTTTTGTGCTGATAGCCTGAGTACAGATTGAGCAGGTTAAAGCCAGGTGTCCCACCGGCGGGTATACGGTTATCAGATTTATCGCCTGCTTCAAGCCTGCGCTGTGGGGAAGCATGGTCATAAGTTAGACCAGCGGCCCATCGAGATTTTGAGTAATCAGCCCCGATACGGGCATTAAATGGTGGGATTCTTCTCAACGGCTGCTTTTTTGTGATGCTCTCCCCAAACAAACTGGTTGCATTGCCATAGAGAGTAACACCCCTAGTTGGTCTAAATTCAATTTGCGTTTCCCATCCTTCGATGTACCCCTTGTCTACGTTGATTTTTTTATACACCTGATAACCATTTATTGCTGCACCAGTGGCAACACGGGTGATTAAGCCATTCAAATTTGTCCTGAAAATAGCAGAGGAAAAAATTATTTTGTTGGCAACAACCTTTAAGCCAATTTCTGTATTGACTGAACGCTCCGGCTTCAGGTCATATGCGGGAATCTCATACCGGAAATCAACAATACCGAGGGTGCCAAGATCATCGATGTTAGGCGCCCGAAACCCATCGCTGATGTTGGCATAAAGAAAAACTGATTTCAAGACCTGGTAATTCAAACCACCTTGAAAAACTGCTGCACTGGGGGAAATGCTTATTTTCCCCAGCGTTGTATCAGTGATGGTAGCGTTATAAAAATTAAAGCGTATTCCTCCCTCAGCCTTCAGACGGCCGAGGTTAAGGTGGTGCAGGTTGTAAATGGAAAAATTTGAATAGGTTGATTTGTCAGGATACAATCCTCGCAACTGTTTTATATTACCTGACAATCCATCCTTATCAGTTCGTTTACTTTGTATAAAATCTTTGTATATCTCTATTCCTGTGTTGGCATCCCAAAACTTGTTGAATTGAAGAAGCAGGTCTGCGCCACCGGAAAGGGTTTTAACTACATCTTTCTCAAACCTCAGAACCTGTGATCCATTTTTCCTTGAATACCTTTGCTCTCCTATGCTTTGCTCAGCCAGGAAAATATCAAGCTGTTTGAAAACCCTTGACCTGAAAATCTTTTGCGCCTGAATATAACCAAATCCTCTTTTTAGAGGATCTGAAGTATTGACTGCAAAGTTTTCCAATCTGTACTTGTGGAAAACAGGTACATCGTTCTGGTTAAGCCAATGGTAGGCTGCTGTCATGTTCCAGTTGGCGCCAAGATCAATTTTCATTTTCGCATCAAAAGACTGCTCATCATAGCCAGTTGGTCGTTGAAAACCTGTGGTATCCCCTCCTTTGAGGTCACCAAAATTCTTGGAGCTCCCTCCAAAGACAAATGCAAATTTTTTGCCCTCATACTTCAGTTCTGGCCTCACAGTCAGTTCCATGCCTGCTTCAGACAACCGAATCAAGGCCTTTTCCTGCCAGTTGGCCGCGGATCCCAACTGCAATGAAGTTGTTTGTATGTTGATGATCCCAGTCATGGCATCACTTCCGTGTTGCACAGAACCAGTCCCTTTTACCACTTCAATATTCTTTACGATGTATGGATCAATTAAAGTCATATACTGGTTAGGGCCATACCTGAAGATAGAGTTGTTGAGCCTAATGCCATCCACCAGTACAAGTGATTGATTACCGGTAAGGCCGCGCAAAAAAGGTGATCCACCACCGTGGTTGGTCTTTTGAATGAATATACCAGAGATACCGTTCAATGACTCTGGCACCGTTCTCGACAGCTGCCTTTGCATTGCATTCTTTGACAGGATGCTTGCAGAATAAGGAAGCTGGGCAATAGCAGTTGACTTACGGGTTGCTGTAACCACAACATCATCCAACCTTTTTACAGAGTCAGCAGCAGTTTGAGCACTTGCTGAAATAAATGACATTGACATCCCCATCAATAAACTGCACTTTAGATTCCACATATGCTTCAAATTTATCTATTGCTTTTATAATGGTTTTCCCGCTGGTCCTCTTCATCATCCATGGCTGGGCCCTGTAATATTTTTCTCCAGTCCAGGTCACGCTTGTATTTTTTCATGGCCTTGCTGGGATCAAAAACCCTTTTGTCCGGCATTTCCAAAGTATACGGCGCAAAATTAGGTTTATCTGTAAAAAAATCTGAAAGCAAAGAGGAAGTGACATCGTATTGATTCACATAAGGAACTCCCAGCGTGTTGTAGAGCATTTTCAGTATTGAACCAAAATTGGCATGGGTATGAGAAACATGATTGGACTTCACATAAGGACCGGCAAGCATCAGGATACTCCTGTGTGCATCAACATGGTCTACGCCACCCTGCGGATCGTCTTCTGTGATCACCACCAGCATGTTTTTCCAATAAGGTGTTCTGGAGAGAAAATGCAAAATCCTTCCAACAGCAAGGTCATTGTCCGCAACATAACTGTGGGTATAAGGATAACCATCTTGTGGTCTGGGTGATGCTGTATGGTCATTGGGAATTTGAACAGTTACCAATGATGGCATTTTCTCTTTTCCCTTCAACCACATTTTGGTGAACTCATCTTCAAACTGGTTCATCCTGAACTGGTCTGGGATATTGGTATTGTATCCTGCATAATTACGGCTTGTCCTCTTGAATGCTGCATTCTGCATGGGCACCATTACACCATGGGCGGCTCCGGTGGCGGTATCCATCCATTCTTCACGGACATGTGCGGTTTCATTGGCTTCCCCAAAATTATAAAATGATACCCCCTTTCTTTCCAGTGCTTCCCAAAGACCTCCTTTCTCAGCAAAATCTTCCGGGTCCATACTGCCAGTAGAGCCGGGAAATCTTCTTCCTGGAGCAGCAGAAAAATAATTGGCCGTTTTGCTCGTTTTTGAATTCACTTCAACCCACTCGTTGGGGATTACGCCCATCATCCAGTGATGACCATGAATGGATGCATCGCTGTCGCAATAAAAATTATCCGAATAAGCAAATTGAGTTGCCACTTTGTGATGATTGGGTGTTATGTTGGCATTGGTCAGCACCAGGCTATCAGCAGGACTGGCTTTGCCAGATTTTCTTTTAACACTAATGTCCACACCCATGCCAAACCGTGATAGACTCTCATCACCTTTGCCAGTTTTCAGCTGGCCCATCACCTCATCATAGGTCCTGTTTTCTTTGGTGATGTAAACAATATGCTTGATGGGAGATTCCTTTTCGCCAGGAAAACTGGGCAATGGATTGGTATTCTTTTTTACTTCATTCTCAACATAAGTATAGGAAATCACTTCTTTCCAGTAAGCTTTCAGCTGATCCAAGCCAGGTGTTGGAAGGCGCTGGAAAGTGGCCATTTGAATGTCTCCAACATAGGTACCCTGGGGTGGGCTCACAAAATTTTTACCGCCATTGGGCCCAGCGCCCAATCCCCTGCTGCTGATGATGTAGAGCTCCTTTTCATCAGGTGATAATTTAACACGTGAAGGCCCCCATCCTGCAGGAATCAGCCCCAGGGTCTGGTCAGACTTGATGTCAATCACAGCAACCGCATTGAATCCCAGCAATGCAACATACAACCTGGATCCATCCTTTGAAATGGTAATGCCAAAAGGAAGCAAGCCCCTGAAAGCATCCAATTGAGGATCAACTTTTATTGGAATATGTTTCAGGATTTTCCCATTGCGGTAGTCAATGACGGCAATGTTATCGTTGGTAGCATTGGTAACGTAGGCAAACTGTTCATTGATGGCAATGCTGTTGGGGCTTGCGCCACCAATCACTTCTGCATCCTCTATCATTTCACCAACCAGGTGTCCGGTTTTTAATTTTGAGGTAACGGTATTGTTGACCAAGTCAATGGTAAAAACGCTCATGGATTCAGGTGCATTGGGATCTCCAAGGCCAGGTATTTCCTTGCCATCGATGACCGTGCCATTTCTAGACTCTGGCGTATTATGACCATAAGGGTGATGATTGATCACCATTTGATTGTAGTTTTCCTTGGTCATTCCTTTGATCAAAGGATAGGCATACATGCCGACATTGGCCACTACAGCAGTGTGTTTGTCAGGACTCAAAGCCAGTCCGAAAGGCAATCTTCCAACGGGTATGCTTGCTTTGATGCGTTTGGTAGCGCAATCAATACGCACCAAACGATAGTTGGCCTGATCAAGCACCAGCAATTCATTGTCGGTTTCATTGTAAAGCAAGTCTGATGTAAAACTGTCCTTGAAATCAATCGCACCTACTTTTCCATCCAATGTGAAGGTGTCTACAACCTTGAGGTTGATGATATCGTAAGCAATTACAGTTCCATTGTCGCCCCCACTCAGGTAAACCACCTGGCTATTGGCGTGAAAAGAAGCGCCCAGCAATGAACCTTTGCTGAATGGGGAAGGAATTGTTTTGCCATAATCAGGAACCCGTACTATTGAGTCAAGATCCAGGTGATAGATGGTGATGACACCATTGTGCAGGGCAACTGCCTTTTTCCCGTTGGGGGATATGGTCATGCCAAATGGATCGTGGGTGATCATGGACACTTTTCCAGCAGGTTTCACAAATCGTCCACTGGGAAGCACCGATAAACCGGCAGGATTTAGGGTAGCGAAATGGTTAACGCCTGGCACTTGCAAATACTTGTTTTGCTGGGCTTGCACCGCAGAATGGAAAAAGAATGCACCAAGAAGAATAAAAATTTTGATACGCATCTGGCTTGATTTATGGTCCAATATAAAGAAAAGAAATGTAGTAAATAAATGGGCCCCTATAGAAATAGGGGCCCTAAAACTGCCTATGAGAAAAAATACTGAGATATGTTTATTTGATTACCCACATGGCTGCATTGATGTCATCATTTCCACCGAATTGGCTGGAAAGTGCTGATGAAAGATTTGCACCATTGGTTGTCCTTTCTGTTCCAGGATATTGAAAACGGAGCGGAATTTTTCCACTGTTTCCAGTACCAGGACCACCAAGGGCAAAAGCAGGGAATCCTGTTCTTCTGTAGTTGAAATAGGCCTCTGAGCCAGAGTTCTGGAAGAAGGCAACATATTTTTGCTTGATGATCTGCGCAAGACCTGTTGCATTGTTACCGGCATATTTAACAGATGGCTGCGCATAAAAAGTAGCAAATGCAAAGTTTACATTGTAAGGGATATAATCTCCACCTTCCGTAACTTTTCCACCAGCTTTCAGGTAGTAAAAAGTATTGGCACCCTCTTTGATTCCGTAGAATCCGAGTGAAGCATTGATACCATTCTTGTACCACTGTTCAGCATCTCCGGTAATCCAACCACGGTTAATGGCTTCAGCCATGTTAAAACACATTTCAGGATAGCCAACAATGAATGTATTTTCAGCAAGGTAAGTGCTGTAGTAACGCTTTCTTCCATTGAAAGAATATTCACCAGGAACAAAAGCAGCACCATTGTTTGTACCAGCTTTTGAAGACATGTCTGCAAGGTCAGCTGCAGGACTTGCACCAACATAGGCAGCATGATCAGAAGGCAACAAACCAGCTTTCAACTTTGAACCAGCAGGTTCAGCAACAACAAATGTCCTAGGATCCTTGCTGGCTGTGAGCAATCCAAGATAGGTAGAAGATGCATTGTAACGTGTAGCATCAAAACCATAGTTATCAGGATTGGAAGGATATTTGTTGAAAGGATTTACATATACAAATTGGAAGTTGTCAGCCATTGATGTAAAAACAGGATAGGCAGCTGCACCACCAACAATTTTGGCAAATGTAGATTTTACGTTCAAGTCAGCATCTGTATCTTTTTTGCTCAAGGTGATCAAAACCCTTAGCCTGAAAGTATTTACCAGCTTCTGCCATTTCCTCAAGTCATTGTTGTAATAGAAATCACCAAGCAATGAATTGTCAGCCTTCGTGATCAAGGTGGCGAAATCTGTGTTGGCTTCTTCCAACCACTTGTTTACTTGTACAAACACTTCTTTCTGCGTATTGTACTTTGGCTTAAGGTTCTCTGCACCTTTCAGTGCCTCAGTCATTGGCAAATCACCAACAGTCATGGTCATTTGATAGAAAAGGTAGGCACGAACAAATTTGCCAATGGCGCTGTAAGGATTTACAGCTGAAGCACCAGACTTGAGGGCTTCTTCTTCCATCTTGATTACGTTTTTCAACGTACCATAAGACAATGAAGCACCACCCCAGTTGTATTCCTGGTTTCCATAATAGTTATAATTACAGCAGGAGAACTGGTTCCATCGCTGCTGGAGACCCCAGGCACCGGGAGCTAAACTTACTTCAACACCATTCAATACCAGTGAAGCTGGAACTGATTCTGGATTGTTGGGATTCATTTCCTTTTTGTCATAGGTCTTGCTGCAAGAAGCTGCAAACAAGGCTACAAACATGATATACGATATAATCTTTTTCATTTTCCTTGATTGTTTAGTTGATTAGAATACAAGGTTGATGTTCAATCCGAACCTTCTAACTGTAGGGGTCTGCAGTGAAGTTGAAGTTTGTGTTCCAGCATACTGGTCCAAATCAACATCCTTGTTTTGTTTCTCCTGGAAGTAGAACAGGTTTCTTCCAACAAAAGAGATGTTGGCAGAACGGAAAACTGTCTTCTTCATCATTGCTTCAGGGAATGCATAGCCAAGGGTGATTTCACGCAGTTTTGAAAAGGTCTTGTCGATGAGGTTACCACCATCCTGTCCATAGTAACGGCTCACATAATCCTGAGCATATGTCTTGATGTCATTTGGAGCAAATGTCAGGCTCTTCTCGTTGGTCAGCTTTCCGGTAACAGCGTCATAAACAGGTGTTCCTGAAACAATCTTAACCCCTTCGCCTACATAAGATTTAATCCCTTTGGTATCCTGGTACCTTGCTGCACCCAATGCACCTTCAGTTGTTTCAATGTGACGACCACCACGGAAGGTTTGCTTCCTGATGTAGTTCTGCATGGTACCACCTACACGACCATCAACTTGAACTGTCAAGAATACAGACTTGTACTTGAATTTGTTGACAAATCCCCAAGACCAGTCAGGAGCACCATAACCAAGACGTTGTGCTTTAGGCAGAACGATAGGACGACCACCAGCATCGTTGATCAACTTGCCATCAGATGTTCTGGCAAAGTCACCAGCCTGGTAAATGTCCAACCTGTCTCCTTTCTTCAAATAAAGAGCACCAACCTGGATGGAGTCAGCACCATTGGGCAACTCAGCATAGGTCTGCCTATAGGTAGCCCAGTTGAAATTCACATCCCATGAGAAATTTTTCTTCATGATGGGTGTACCAGAGATGACAACCTCAGCACCTTTGGTTGCATACTTCGCAGCATTGATGTAAATACCAGAATAACCAGTTGTCTGTGAAATGGGGTTACGGAAGATCTGAGGACCATCAACGTATTGGAAGATGGTAGGCTCGATAGCCAACCTGTTCTTCAGGAACCTGATTTCAAGACCAGCTTCGATGTTTGTACGGGAAGCAGGCTTGATCTCATCATAAAGATTGTCTGTAAAATAAGCTGCAGTGGTGTTATTATAGTTTAACGGTGTTGAATACACATTGCTGATCAGGTTATAGGTTGGACCATCATACGCAGTTGTATAAGCTGAACCATAACCAACAGGATAAGATGAGGGCCCTACATAAGAAGAAGTACCACCATCCCTAACGTTTGCATATGCAGCTTTCAATTTCAGGAAGCTGATGGCTGCAGGGAGATCAAGATAATCGCTCAACACAGAACTCAAAGACAATGAAGGATACGTTCCTGTCTTAGAACCTGGAATCGCTGATGATTTATCAGAGCGAATGGTTGCACTGATGTTGGCATATTTCCACAAAGCCAGGTCAAGAGATCCATAAACTGAACCAACAATCATGTCAGAAGCAAAGTTCGAAGCAACTACCGGATTCCTTGAGTTGGCGAAGGTGTAGATGCCTGGTACGTTGAGGTAGTTGGTAGAGGTAAAGCTTGAATTGAACTTCATGGTCCTGATATTGGCACCAGCCAATGCTGATACGTTCAGTCCATCAAGGAAACTCTTGTTGTATTTACCAATCAACTCAGTATTGTTTTCGAACAATTTCCTGTCATCTTCCCTGTAGTCACCCCTTGCTTCCTCACGTCCGTAGGATGTAGCAGAAAATGGGAACTTCTCAGTACGGAAAAGGTCATAAGTGGTTGCAGAGCTACGGGCAATGAATTCAAGGTTTTTGCTGGCCTTGTAGCTTAAGGTCATGTAACCATAGAAATCATTCTTGTAATGTCCACGAAGCCATTCTTTTGCCATGAACCAAGGGTTGTTGTAACGCTGGTACTCAGCATAGATTTGCTGAACACCCTCTTTACCTTTCTGCCAGTAGTTCTTCATGTCATCAACGCTCCAGTCTGCACCACCCCAGATGACCATGTTGTAGATCATTGAGTTAGGGCCATAGTTTACATCAGGTACGTTAGGAGTAAACTGCCTGGTATAGTTGATATTGGCATCAAAACGCAGCTTTGAACTGAAATTGTAGCCAATAGAAGAATTGAAATTCACTGAATTCAGTGAAGTGTTAGGCACAATTCCTTTTTGACCAGTATGGGTCAGTGAGAAACGGATATCTGATTTTTCGTTGGATGCTGAAACAGCCACATTCGTTGTAGACAGCAAACCAGGCTGAATGAAACGGCTCAGGTTATCTTTTCCACGGGCCGTCCATGGAGTTGGGGTGCGCTTTCCAGTCAATGGGTCAATTGGAGAATCATATTGAGCGATCAACTGACCTTCAAATTTAGGTCCCCAAATATCATAGTCACCGTCGTTCAATCCACCTCCACGACCATCAACAAATGAATATTGACCATGGTCGCCAGGACCGTATTCATCCTGTACCTTGGGGATGGCATTGAAACCGCTTTCAACCATTACACTTGAGTTCAATTCAACCGAGTATCCACGCTTGTCTTTGGTTCCTTTTTTGGTATTGATGATGATGGCACCATTGATGGCCCTGTTACCGTACAATGCGGAAGCGGCAGGTCCTTTCAAAACAGAAAAAGACTCAATGTCATCAGGGCTGATGTTCCATGTATCTGAGTTGATGGGAATACCATCAACAACATAAAAATTGATGCCTGTACCACGGAGCAATACCTGTGGACGACCAAGAATCTCTGCAGAGGCACCAACATTCAAACCAGCAACCTTACCTACAAGGCTGTTGATGGCATTGGGTTCACGTGCCTTGATCAAATCGGCACCTTTGACTTCCTGAACGGAGTAGCCGATTCTCTTTGATTCCTTTTTGATACCCAAGGCAGTAACCACCACTTCATTCAGCTGACCTGCTTCTGTTTCAACAGAAATCAATTGGTTTCCAGCTTGAGTGATTTTATACTCTTGTGATTTGATGCCTACGCCTGAAATCACCAATACATCCCCAACCTTTGCCGTCAGGTAGAAGGTGCCGTCAGCAGACGTAGATGTACCATTCTTGGCACTCTTGACAATCACAGATGCACCGGCTACTGTTTGGCTGGTTGCACTGGAAATGATTTTACCGCTAATGGTAGACTGTGCCAATGCCATGTTAGGAGCTAAGCTGCCCAACAAGACACAAGCCAGCATCATTAAGCTGTTTGCAATTTTTCTCATGATAATTTTACTTTGGTTTGGACGCAAAACTATCTGAGCAATGTGAAGGAATTACTCCTCAAGCATAAAGGAAAAGTTACAATAGTATTATGGGAATGTTATGGACAACCCAAACAATGATGTTTGTAGAAACTTGAAATTTATTTTTGCTCAACACCTTTAACAAACCCAATCAAACCCATGAAATAGGTCTGCTGATCGTCATACATAGACATGTGGCTGCCGTTTTCACAATAGAGATAGGTTCCTTTTTTGAACTGAGAAGCCATCCATTTCATGTGTTCAGGATCCATGGTATCATGCTGTGCTCCAACCACCAAAGTTGGAATCTGGATTGTGTTCAATTCCTTGCTCACATCCCAGCTTGTCAACCTGCCTGAAATGCCAAACTCACTGGGGCCCTGCATGGTGACGTAAAGAGACTGGTTCATTTTTCCCAAAGAACGGCTGACGGGCTCAGGCCATTGAGCAGAGGGAAGCCTTAAAATATGCTTCTCATAAAAATTAGGGATCAACAACCCCATGTAGTTAGGATTGGCAAAATCGTTCCTGGCTTCCATTGCCATCAGGCTGTCCAGGACAGTCTTGTCAAATTGTTTGGACAAAACTTCATCGGCATATTTTCCATAGTCCGGACAGCTGGACATCATGTTGGAGATCACCAGTGCTTTCATCTGGTCCTGGTATTTCAATGCATACTGCATGGCCAGGATTCCGCCCCAGCTGTGACCGAGCAGGTAAAAATTATCTTTGTTCAATTCCAGTGCCTTGCGCACCTGCTCCACTTCCTCTACGTACCTTGATAAATCCCAATAAGCAGTATCATTGGGATTGTCAGACAAACCGCAACCCAACTGGTCATAGTAAATGAATTCTATGCCTTCCTGTGGAAGAAAGTTTTCGAAGCACTCAAAATATTCATGGGTGGCACCGGGTCCACCATTCAACAACAGGATCCTGGTTTTGGGATTGTTGCCAAACCTTTTGGTCCATACCTTGAATTTTTTGCCAAAGCTTTCAATCTCAACAAATTTTACATTGCCAGACTGGATGCCTGAATCCTGTTGCGCAAAATAATTTTTTGCATCAACAGTCTCCTGACTGCCTTGTTTGCAAGAAAAAAATACAGCTGAAACAAAGCAAATGAGCAAAAGCTTTTTCATTGGTTTCCTGTTTAAAAGTTTCATCCCCGAAACTGGTGGTAACGGGGATGAAATTAGTCAAATAACACTAAAAAATTAAGGCTAGTTCTTGCGTGGCAGTTTTTCGTCCCTTTGTGCAGAATTGTAAACAAAGGCGGCCACAATGGTAGCAATCTGTTTCAAATCTGGCGCTGACAGGTGATCATACACATCCATGTTGCTGTGGTGGGTCCTTGTATCGTATTCCATTTCATCCTGAATGAACTGGAAACCCGGAAGGCCCACTGCATCAAAAGACTGGTGATCGGTGCCGCCAGTATTGCTGATGGTCACTGTTGATGCACCAAGGTCTTTGAAAGGCTCAAACCAAGCTGCGAAAATATTGCGGCAAGCCTCATTGCCCTGGAGGTAGATGCCCCTGATCTTTCCTGTGCCGTTGTCGATGTTGTAATACGCAGAAAACTTATCATGCGCTGGAGTTTTGGCAATCGTACCATTGCCACCAAAGGTCTTGGCAACATAGCCACGCGAGCCCAACAAGCCCTGTTCTTCCGCGCTCCAAAGGCCTATACGGATGGTCCTGCGGGGCTGAACATTCAGGGCCTTCATGATTCTCATTACTTCCATCATGACAGCAGAACCAGACGCATTATCTGTAGCACCGGTTCCTGCCTGCCATGAATCAAGGTGGGCGCCAATCATGACTACCTCATCCTTCAAAGCAGGATCGGTACCAGGAATTTCAGCAATCACATTGTATCCCTGAAGGTCATCTGCATAAAATTTGGTTTTCACTTCAGTATCCACTTTCACAGGAGTTCCTGATTTGGCTATCCTCAACATAGTATTGTAATCTTCAACACCCATCGCCATGTCCAGAAAATTTTCTGGATCACTACCCTTGTACGCTCCTCCACCCTGGGCAAATACAGTACCATCATGGTTTCTCAGGGAAGTACTTACCATGGCTACTGCACCTTCTTCAACGGCCATGGCTTTGAGCATGGTCAGAAAACGCATGGGACCAAAAGCGCCTCTTTGCATCTGTTCACGCATACGGCGCATGGCAGCAGTATCACGAGGCTGTCTTTGTTGCTGGGCAGGAACTCCTTTTGCTTCAGCCATTTTGGCGAGCTGTTCATCCGTATATCGCTGCGCATCAGCTTTGAAGCTTTGCACATAATCATACGACATGTCTGGCAAAATAATCTTGCCTTTGAGTTTACCCTTGTAGGCCACCACGGAAACTGAGTCTTTAATGTCCACCAGCAATACCTCAGCGGATTTCAATCCCTTTGTTCCCCTTGTCCAGGTCTTGGGATAAACCATCATGGGCTTATAATAAGGTGCTGTCATGGCGAAATACATTTTCTCCAGTTCCCATCCCTTGCCAAACTCACCCCATGGATCCAGGGTTGCATTTTGAACACCCCACTCAGTCAGTTTGTTTTTCGCATAATTGGCCGCCTTGGCGTATCCCGGCGAATTGGCCAGGCGATTACCATTGAGGTCAGTCAAATGAAGGGCGATGTCCATGACCTGAGATTTAACCAATCCCTCTTCACGGATCTTGGCCATCATGTTCAAATCAACTTTTTCCTGGGCACTGATGGATATAGAAGCAACCATCATCAAAATGAAAGCGGAATATATTTTCATTGTAATTATTTTGATGAATGTAGTAAAATAATCCATGAGGACAATAAACTAGAGTACAAAGATGAATCAGGATTGTAAACTATTCTTCAAAATGCATTTTGTGAAAAAAGCGGTGCACCCCCGGTGCTAGGATATATCCAATACTGGTGATGAATTGCATTTGCCTTCAGACTGAGTAAAGTCATTTATTTCGACTGGTTCATGACAATACTTTTGCACGGTCGGAAAGTAAAAACATTACATTCAAAAATTCAATCAACATGAAAAAGTCACTATTGTTCCTGAGTTCCTTCCTGTTAACAATTGCATCATTCGCGTTTGTCAATCCTGTGCCAACTGACGTTAACCCTGTAAAAAAAGTCAACGGAGAGCACCACATGAATTTGAAAATCGATGGCTCGACCATCATCGCTGTTTGTGGCGAACCCATTGAATTCACAGGTGGTTTGCTGCTAAGGGGCACGTTTGTTGAAAACAAAAACAAGGCCATGTATGACCTGGACATCAGTAGCCAGGGCTTATCAGGTGTTGGCCTGTTTTCAGAAAACAAATACCAAGCAAACGTCAAGGCATCTGCCTCTGGCCAATATTCTTTCCAGAATGAGCATCAAAAAATAGAATTCAAAATCAGGGTCCTGCTCACTGAACAGGGCAGTGGAAGAGAAGTTGCTGCCACCCTAAAGTTCTTCGTAGTCGTCAGTGCCAACGGTGAAAATGTCAATTTTGAGCCTTCCAAAATCTACCTGGATTTTGGTGATTGCATTCCAGACTAATCCACGCTGTTTTCTCATCAGACAACTTTCCGGCAAACCTGATCCATTGGATCAGGTTTTTGTGGTGAACTGCAATGAAGAAAATTGTACTACTCCCAGATCGGTTCGCAACAAATTAGTCTCTAAGGAGGCTAAGGCCCATCAGCCCGATGACCACATCGTTTGCAATGGTCTTCAATGTCAGGCTTTTCAGCTCCTTGGCAGGATCAAGCAGCATGTCCAGAACAGTAGCAGCACCACCATCAATTTTTTTGCCATTGTATTTTGCCTTTGACTCCTCGCCGGAAACAATTTTTCCGGTTTTTAGGTGAACCCGCATTGGTCTTGGCTGTTGCAGTGCAAACGCAAATCCATCTGTATAATAATCCTGGTCAATGGGCCACCAGCTTTCTGGATTGCGCAACACCAAACGGTCTGTGGTTCCATCAGCATATTCCACAACAATCTCGCCATTGGTCAGTTGACTCTGCATTGGATTGGTAGATCCCGCCATCAAAAAATAAGCATGAGAAGATTTGCCAGACAGAGGGATGGTCAAGGTTTTGGGATAATTGTCCCACTGGGAAGTAAATAGAATATTGTTTTTATTGGATTCTCCCGGGGTTCTGAAACGAATGCCTTTGGGCAATACAATTTCATTTTTATCTCCTGCCATTTTTCGAAGACCACTGTCATTCACTTCAAAGTTCTCATGCGGATGAGGCCAGTCTCCAATACCCTGCCATGGCAGCTGTAAGGTACTGGCAACAGGCCTTGGCGACAGGTATTTGTTTTTGAAAATTTGTGTGACCTTGTCGTTGAAGTATGTGCTGAGATCAACTGTTTCAAGCCTTACTGTTTTTTCCCCTTGCCAGTTGACCAGCTGCGCATTGTACTTTTTCCCATCGGGATAGGAAATGCTAATTTTATTTGTTCCCGGGAAGAATGCATTCAGCGGAATGGACAAGGGTTCAGATGGTTTACCAGCAGCAGTTTGAACAGATGCCGAAAATCCATTCACATAAACCTTTGCCGGCCCATGGAACGTAGTATTGTTTTGAAGCTGAAACCTATTGTTGTTGTCTTCCCGGCTGTTTTCCGCAACCAATTCAACTGGTGGAACAACGCTAAAGCATAGAGGCATCCACCATATCAAGGCCCCTTGTTTCAATTGCACAAAGACAGTATACTCACCGACAGTAGCATTGACTGTTGCGCTGAATCCATTGGGCGTTGTGCGCAAACTCTTCAACGCCATTTGAGGATCATGTACTTTTAATAATGAAGATGTTGGAAAACTTTTGTTCACTGCTTGCTCCTGGGTGAATGAAGCCTCGGCTAAAGGCAAAATTGGCTCAGCGCCTTTCCAGACAATCCTGACCTCATATTTTTTTGCAGCTGGAACAGTGACTTCAATAACAGGAGAACCAACTGCCTCATCAATATTTTTCCATTGGATTTTCTTTCCATTCACCAGCACGGCTTCTACCTGACCACGGGCAATTGCCTGAAAAGTCAAATTCATTGGGCCAGAAAACCGGGTATCCAAGAGGTAAACATCCGTTCTATCAGTTCTTTTAAAATCAAAAGAAATATCTGGCGTTGAAAAGGAAGCATATGTCCAGGCAGCAGGCAAGCCTGGTCGAACCAGTAACTTCTTGCCCAATGCATCAGGCACGATACCAAAAAGTCCTTCTACCAAGGTCCTTGAAAATATCCCAACAGGATCAGCAAAATCCCTGTAAGATTCTCCCCTGGCGGCATCAGTAGCAGAAATCAACACAAAATTTCCTGGGCTTCCTCCCATGTACATGGACTGAAGCACTTCGCTTTTGAATAACTTGAAGGCCTCATCGGGCCTGTTGGCCTGCCAGTTGGCCAAAGCTGTGTGGATGGATTCAGCCAACACAACATTGTTCAATGACCAAACGTAAGGCATCCAGTTGGTAGTGGAAATGGTATAATACCCAGCATCCTCGATGCCCTTGGGCCGCAACGGAATATGGGGCAGCTGATGATCAACATAGCGCATCATTTGGTAAGCCTGAAATTTATCCGGCACTTCCGAGTCAAGGCTGTGGTAGATGGTCCAGAGTGCGGCAGCATCATGCAAGCGCTTGTTGCCCAGCAAATCCCTGAACTCCGCATAGGTTCCTTTTCCACGCAACCAGAGCACACTGTCCATTGCTTCCTTTATTTTCTTCGCCTTCAATAAATAAGGAGCAGGATCTTCCTTCATCAAGGCCGCAAGAGTTGCCGCTTTCTTGAAATGAAAATAATTATAGGCTGATGTATGCGCCACATCACCGCCACTGTATTGCAATGCATCACTGGCCCAGATGGCAGCATAGGCATCGAACAAATGATTCTTGTCTGCATCAAAATTCCGAGTTTCCCAGTCAAGGTGCCTTTTGATAACAGGCCAGGTTTTTCTGATGAATGCAGTATCCCCTGTCCAGTCAAAATGCCTGAATAAGCCATCAATATAAATCAGGTTCATATCATAATGATGGGGCTTCATGGCCTCTGCGTTGGGCAGTCTGCTGATGTACCCACTACTGAACATGCCCACATCGTTCTTCTCCAAACTGCGTGCAAAATGCATGGCAGAATCTGGAACAATGGGACCAATCGCAGGGCTGGTGAACTGCGACAAGGCATAAGCATTAAAATGTGTTTTCGCCCGATCGTGCCAACCCAAGGGATCCGCAGTATAGGGACCTCTCCAGCCATTGAGCCGCATGCGCCAACCAACAGCACCATGCATGTAAGAAGGCGATTCCCAGATGGCATTGGATGCAATGCTGAGGGCACCGCCAATGGTATTGATAAATGGATCAGGTGTAGTTACCACGATCCTGTTGGCAATTGTTTCTCTTGCTTTTTTTGCTTGTTGAAAAACAGCACTCAGGTCATTGTATGCAAATGATTTTTTTGTACGGGGATTGTAAATGGAGAAATACTGCTCGCTGCCTTTGCTGATGGACATTTTGCCAACCACGACTGGCGCAGTTACAACAGTAGACTGGAAAAGCAAAGATGGCGAAGCCAGTTGCTTTGCATCACCCAATTTCAGTGTTGCCTCATGGGCAAAGACGCCCGTCAGTTCAAGCTCTTTTGCCGGCTTTGCAGGCTGGTT
>JACCDP010133218.1_pt1 | contig 38039 bp, 62 predicted proteins | sample 7445841 | NCBI WGS metagenome assembly JACCDP01 (sample SAMN15323441, study PRJNA562643) | freshwater metagenome | isolation source: river surface water | place: USA:Blue River Watershed | collected 2017-08-17 | reverse complement strand
GTCTTGAAGCAGATCGTTATGTAAGTGAATTAACAGGTAACTACTTTAGTAATATTGCTAGAACTGTCTATGGCAGCTCTATCCAACAACCTAGGGCATAAAGACTATGGCTATTTCATTAAGAGAATTTACAGATATTAACCCTCCTTTGTTTCAAGATAAAGAAATTCCTCAAGAGATGGCAGTAGATACAATACCTGTTACTTCTGCACAACCAAAAATTCCTTCTAGTATAACTGGAGACGCTGCAAAATATTTAAAAGATGTATCTCCTTTTTTAGAATCTGAAAGAAAAGCTCAAGCAGAAAAAGATATATTTGAAGGAGAAGCTAAAGCTAGTGAGTTTACTGGAAAAGCTAAAATGGGTGAACGTATGGCAGAGGCTTATAAAGCAGAAAAAGCTGCTATAGAAGGTTCTCCTGAATATGCAAACTTAAGAAAAGCTGAAGATCAACTTATGAACGCTGAGTTCATTCCTACTCAAGATAATGCCAAAGATTTAGGTGGTTTGTTTAGTTTAATAGGTGTAGTGGGTTGGGCTATTGGTGGCTCTGGAAAAGAAAATGCTATTCAAGCTATGACAGCTATGAATGGAATGTTGACTGGTTATCAAAAAGGCAGAGCTGATTTATATAAAAGAGAAAAAGATACTTTTGATACAAACTTAAGAGCATTAAAAATTAAAGCAGATACGCTTTCTACTCGTTTAAAACAAATTGCAGAGCTTGCAGCTATTGATACTAAAGCTGCTAATCAAGAAGCTGAAAATTTATTTTATCAAAACAGAGCTGATTACTTTTTAAAATTTAAAGATAAATTTGGCTTAGGAGCTACAATTGAGTTAGCCAAAAACAATGTTAAAGCTATTGATAAAGCATACGAAATTATGCAAAAAGAAAAAGATAGAGCTGAAAAAGAAAAAGTAAAAGGTGGATACACTTCTGCATTGTTAGCTGGTAGAGCAGAAAATATACGAGAAGCATTTGTTCAGGCTGCTAAAGATTTAGAAAATGTATCAAGATTCCCTAAGAATACTGTTTTAGGTACATTTGCTGGAATGACTGGGCTTGAAGGTTCTAATTTAATAACAAGTCTTTCAAGAACATTTACAAGAACAATTAGTGATACAGAAAGTAGAATGATGCAACAATTAGTTTCTGGTTTAGAAACTAACTTAGCTACAGCATTGGGTGGTGGATATGCAACCTCTTCTGCTAAATACAAAATAGATCAATATAAAACTCAAATACCTAAAAAAGGTGATGATGGTTGGGTAGCAGCTACATTCCTTGCAAGAATTAAACAAGAGTTAAATATCCTTGCTGACAACTTCCCAACAAAACCTGGGGCAACTCCAGAAATGAGTAAAGCTGTTATAGATGCAAACAATATAGTTAATAAAGTTATACCATTTACAGTTGAAGATATTACTAATGCTAAATTTGGAACAAAAGAAACCATTTCTCAAAGAAGCCAATCAATGGTTGGCAAAGTTCCAACATTGGAAGAGTTTTTGGTAAAAGCTAGAAGTTCAAACCCTGGTGCATCTGATGAACAACTAACAAATTTTTATAATAAAAAATATGGTAGTAAAAAATAATGGATAAAAATACTACAATTCAAACACCAGAAATAATTGTCGATCCATTCGAGGATAATGCAAAACAAAAGCCTTTATCTATTGTTGATCCATTTGAAAGTGTATCTGATGTTGATATGTTTGCTGAACCTACTAGAGGTGAAAAAGCAAAAGCATTTGCTTATGGCGCAGGTACTGGTTTAGCTGGAAGCTTAGGTGAATTAGAAAAGTTTGGTGCTTATACAGTGCCAGAGTTTTTAGGTTTAAGAGAAAAAGGTTCACGAGAAAACATGGGTTTTGGTCGTGAGACTGTATTTCCTACCATCAAAGAAGCTCAACAAGGATTAAAGAAACTTGGTGTTGAAAGACCTCGTGAGGAAGTAAGAGGTTATGAAACTGGTGGTGAAATCATTGGTGGACTTGGCACAGCTATCCCAGGTTTAGTTAAAGCTGGAGCTAAAGGCTTGTTAGGTGTGGCATCTCGCACAAGTGAGAGAGCTGCTAGACAAGCAGAAGCTATGGGCTTTAAGTTATCCCCATCTCAAGTAAGACAAGACATTCCTACTACTGCTCAAGGTGCTACAGGTTGGGCTAAAGACAATCAAACTCTAGCTAACAAACTATCATCTAAAGCTACTGGTCGTGAAGTTGATGAAATTAGTCCAGACTTTGTAAGAGAACGTTTAAACACATTGGGTGGTGAATTTAATACTTTATATAAAGATAAGATTTTTAACATTGATGAAGATGCAGTTAATGCTTTAAGACAAATAGCCAATGTTGAAAACTTATTGCCTCCATCAGTACAAGTAGGCGCAGTTAAGAATACAGCTAATACTATTTTAAATAAGTTTGATACTTTAACTTCAAGAGCTGGTGCTATTCCAGGCACATTTGGTGTGGAAGGCAATGCTCTACAAAGAATTAGAAGTGACTTATTACAAGCTGCTCGATCATCGTCATCAAGACAAGATGCTCATACTATCTATGAATTAGTAGATGCTATTGATGGTTCAGTTGCGCGCAACCATCCACAGATTGCAGCTAAGTTAAATGAGTTAAGACCTTTATATAGAAACACAGTAATCTTAGAAGATTTGGTTAGAAATGGTGGGATACGTCAAGGTAATATTAGCCTTGAAAGTTTAGGTAATATGCTAGGTGCTCGTAAAGAAGGTGTGAGAAGAGTGCAAGGTGCACTAGATCAATTAGGTGAGTTAGGTCGCGAACTAAAACTCAGAGCACGTTGGCAAACAGTAGGTGAGGCAGGCACAGAATCAGCAGATGTTTTAAAGAGAGCTTTAGGTACTGCTCTAAACACTGGAGCTTCTGCACTTGGCTTAAGATCAAGAGGTGCTCGTGCAGTTCAAAGAACACTGAATGAAAAACCTTTATCTCCTGTTACTCGTGCTGGTTTAGCATCAGGTGCAGGAACTGTAACAAGACCATTAAATAAAAACGAAGAGGAATAATTATGCCACTTATGAAAGGTTCAAGTAAAAAGACTATCGGAGCTAACATTGCTGAGATGGTTCGTAAATTTAAAAAGGTAGGTAAGATTGGTACAAGCCGACCAGAAAACAAAGGCATGGCTGTTAAACAAGCTGTAGCCATTGCTTTCCGTAAAGCAGGTAAATCTAAACGTGGGAGCAAAAGATGAAAGAAACTATGGATAATGATAACAGAATGAAAGAAGGCATGATTGATAAATCAAACATGAAGTTTGAGAATGAGTATGCTAGAAGCAATCCTGCACTACAAGAGATCAGAGACCAAGCCATGAAAAATGCTAGACCTATGGCAAAGCCTATGATGAAACCAACTAGAAAATCAAGGAGATAATATGAAGCAAGGTTACAACGCTCGCATGGATGAATCATTAGGTATGCGCAATGGTTCTAAATAACAGTCAATGAAAGACAGACGTGATGAAAGTAAAGGCATAGAAAAAGCTATGGGTAAGCGTGCTTATGGTGCAGTCAAGACTATGAAGCGTGGCAGAAAATCAGTTAGATAATGGCTAAAAAACGGGACAAGGGGATAAACCCGGATTTAGAAGATGCAATAAGTCAGTTATTAAAAAGTGTTATGAATGATCCGATGGCATCCCTGACAGATAAAACTAAAGTATTAGATAGATCATTAAAGTTAGAAGCTATCAAGCTCAAAATGAAAGATGATGAGTGGGGCGCAGCCTTCTTTGATAGCGAAGATAATGATGATGAAGAGCAAAAAGATTAGTGCTATACTATGATTGCTTTTTTATTAAAAGGGGATAAAAATGGATGCAGTACAAATGGTGCGATTGGCACTGAGCGTTATCACGGACAGGCTATTGACGATTTTAGCCTTAACAGGAACTTTCGTTCTGTCTCTATGGATAATGCAGGAGCCAGAGTTAATACGTCTAGGAACAGAGATCATATTTGCAGTCTTTGCCTACCTACTAATCAGAAACAAGGAGACTAAAAGTGGAAGAGTACAACAACGAGACAGAGAACGAGAAGAGTGAGTATCCTGGTGGCGCAAAGGCAGTACGCCCTCAAACACCTTGTGATGCTAAAGTAGCACAACCAAACTGGAGACCTGGAACAATGCCAGCAGGTGGTTTCAGAAGTGTATTTGCTTTTGGTAACCAAGGTAAAACAACAACAGGCACAACACCTTTCAAAGCTCCATACTTTAAAGATAAAAAAGAAGGAACCTATTAGTCATGGCTAACAATATTGCATTTCAACCAATGGGAAACTGTGTGGTTGCAACTGCAGCCAGTTCTAATGTGCAAGGTAACGTAGTAACTATTACTGCTGTTAGTCCTGCTAACCAATATCTTGTGTTTAATCCAAACAAAGATAATCCTGTGTTTGTGGCTTATGGACAAACAGCTAATATTACTGCAACTATTCCAGATGCTAACGGTGCTGCAGTGGTAGCAATTCCTCCATACACTGAAAAGGTATTTACTGGTCCACAATGCAGCACAACTAAAACTGTGTATGTTCGTATCATTTCTCCACATAATAACGCTGAGTTATACATCATGCCTGGAGAAGGTTTGTAATTATGCAAGAGACCGCAAGAGAAGCAGCAAGTAGATTCATAGGAAAGTTTGGTATGCCTATGATTGTATTCCTCGTTTGTGTAGGAGTGTTTGCAGCTATGTTTTTACAGGCTGAGGCTTTAACTCCTGTTATTGGTTTAGTATCTACTGCAGCTATGGCTCTCATTGGTATCTTAACTGGTATTACTGGAACTAAAGACAAAGAAGAGAGACCAGAGATTGAAGTTATTAAAGACCTTGTGGCTCGTTTAGACAAAGAAGATATACCTATGTCTGTGGTAGTTGAAGGTAACAAAGTTACAGTCACTAAAGGCAACGATTCTATTACAACAAAAGGTAAATAATGTTACCTCTATTAGCCCCTATACTCACACAGCTTGCAGGTGCAGGACTTAACAAGGTTGTTGATTCTGTACTAGATAAAGGTGTGGACTATGTTGAAGATAAACTTGGCATTGATCTAACACCAGATGAAGGTGAAGGATTAAGTGCAGCTAAACTAGAATCAATTAAAGTTGAAGCTATGAAACATGAAGAGTTTATGTTTGCCAAAGAGGTAGAGGACAAACAAGATTCTCGTAAGATGTATATGACCATGGCTAACAAACCCAATGCTCATTGGCTTGAGAGATTGTTAGTGCCTATCCTAGCAATAGGCATAGTGACCATAGCTTTAGTATTGGTAGGTGCTATTATGTTTATCAACATACCAGATAGCCAAGAGAACATTGTAATCTTTGCATTAGGTTTTATCACAGCAGCAGCTGGTCAAGTCATTAGCTTTTACTTTGGCTCAAGTCAAGGCAGTAAAGATAAGACAGAAGAGTTAATGAAACTTAAGAAATGAATTTATCAGAACACTTTACGTTAGAGGAATTAACGGTAAGTGAAACAGCTTCTCGTAGAAACCTCAACAATACACCAGATAATATTGCTTTATTTAATTTAAGAAGATTGGCTCTTTTCCTAGAAGATGTAAGAACTTTGTTAGGTAAGCCAATTAAAATTAACTCTGCTTATCGTGCACCTAAAGTCAATGCTTCAGTAGGTGGTAGCAAAACATCACAGCATTGTTTAGGATGTGCAGCTGATATAAGAGTAACTGGTATGACACCAGATGAAGTAGTGCGTGCTATCATTAAGAGTGATCTTCAATACGATCAAGTGATTAGAGAGTTTGATTCATGGACACATATCTCTATACCTAATCGTAAAGAAGATAAGCCTCGTAAGATGGCTTTAATCATTGACAACTTTGGGACTAAAAAATATGGCAGTTAGTTTATCTATTGGTCGTGGTGAAAAGTTACCTGCATCTAAAGGCGCTGGCTTAACAGCTAAGGGTCGTGCTAAATACAATCGTGCTACTGGTTCTAACCTCAAAGCACCTGCACCCAACCCAAAAACTAAAAGAGATGCAGCTCGTAAGAAATCATTTTGTGCTAGGATGTCTGGTATGCCTGGACCAATGAAAGATAGCAAAGGCAGACCTACAAGAAAAGCAGCATCATTAAGACGATGGGGGTGTGGAAGATGAAACCAGGTTTATATGCAAACATTCATGCAAAGCGTAAACGTATAGAACAAGGTAGTGGAGAGCGAATGAGAGCACCAGGAAGTAAAGGTGCCCCCACAGCTAAAGCGTTTAAACAATCTGCCAAGACTGCTAGAAAAACTAAACGTTAAGGAGCAGGGACTAACTGTCCTTCAAACGTATATGTCCCAACATGAGCCAGACGAACCCATGGTGCACCCCATACCTTTATGTTGTTTAAGCGTGCAATACGACAGAAATGATAATCCTCAGAAAGTAGCCTATTTGTTTCCGGTTCAATTGAAGTCGCAAAGTATTCGACAATCGGTGCCTGAGCCTTTATCGATCCTCCTAGATCAGTCACATCATTATTATATGTAGGACATACATCCTTTAACTTCTCAAAGACTTCTCGTTTAATTAACATAAAGCCTGTGCCACCATTCCATATCTCTACTGGCTCATTCAAAGGCACCACAGTTTCCCCAGCATAGCCTACAAGATTAACCACAAAAGAACCTGTGTAATACTTTAGCTCTTCTGTCTTAACATTATTCTCAATAGCTTTCTTAACACTAGGAAAGTTGATTTCCTTTTTAGGATACAAACCACAGATAATTTCTTTATCAGCTTCCATCATCTTTACTAGATCATACGGATTAAATCTAATGTCACTATCAATGAACATCATGTGTGTGGCATCAGAGTTTAAGAAGCCATGTGTTAAAGCATTGCGTGCTCTAGTGATAAGGGATTCATTAAACATAAAGCTAAAGATAGATTGAATTTTATTCTCATCTAATATTCTTTGTAGTGACAAGATTGATTGTGTGTAGTAGCCATAACATTGACCACCATACATAGGTGTTGCAATAAATACTTTACTCATATAAATCCCCTTAAATAAAATTAGTGAGGATACCTGAAACGTCTCCTCGTAACGTTCTAACTAACCACAGGGCGTGGTTTCTCATTCAGGCTTGAGGGGTGTATCTATCGACCATGACGATTGCCCCACCGCCTTCAACGATTTCTTTTCTTTCAATGACTAATCTATAAACTTGCTTGTCATTATTATACAGCCCAGCATCTTGCATCGCATCTAAAATAGATTTACAGCAATTATCTATATCCATAAGTCTTTTGTTCCTAGGATATAAATGGATGTGAACCTCAAGCAAATCATCTTCAAACGACTTAGCTCTACTCTGAAGTATAGCAATCCAGACAGCGTGTTTAAACTCTTTGCCACGCTTAGAAATAAATCTTCTATGTCCGGATGCAATCCAATAGTTATTGACCGAAGGTGGATAAGGCAAATCTAATGTAACCATTAGAACGGCACTTCGTCATCAAACTCAGATCGATTAATTTCCTTTGGATATTGTTTTGCTTGCTGTTGTTGTTGGTCAAAGCGGTATGTATCCTCTGACAAAGTAATTAACATACCATTTGATGTAGGTCTTTCCCATGCAGCAATCTGAATAGTCTCGCCAGCTTTGTAGTCACGCTTGATGACAAGCTTGCCTGTAAAGTGTGGTGACTTATCTGATTTCTTTTTAGTGTTTGTAAGTAAACTTCCTGTGCCTGGTTTGTGAATGAACTCTGCCATGACTATTCGCCTTTCCTTATAAGTGTTGTTATTTTTGTAATTTCAATTTGTTCTAGTGCTGATAGCTTGTGGATTAAATCGATGTTGGCATCTCTTAAATCATCAAGTTTGTGACCCTTATCCTCCACAGAGTATTTAGCACTTGTCCAAATCTTTCTGTATAAATCTGTGTAAGCAGTAATCCATTCTTTGTTAGTAGCATACTGAGCATAAGGCTCATCACTTCCCGGAATGAATATTGGAATAGACACAGCATCGAAAGGCATATCGTCTTTCATGTCACTAAAGTCTCCAGCATTTTGTTTTGATAAAGCTTGAACCGTAGGTGTGACATCTACCTCTTGTGGTTTGCTATCAAAATCTTGTATCTCTTCTGGTGTGTATGTGCCTACCACACAACCCGGAAATACTGTGCGAATACCCTCACTAATCACCCGTGCTCGTAGCATGGCACGAGGATACTTAGCCCAATTATCCTTGCCGGCTAACCCAATACGCTTGGCTTGTTCGAGTGTCCATGTCAATTCAATCGAACCGCCATTAGGATGGGAAAATATACCAGTGACTTTCTCATCTGTGTATGATTTCCAATCCACTTTACCCCCAGCGTTTTGAAAGCGAGCCAGCATTGCATCAGCCTTGAGAGCTGGTCTGCCTTGGATAATATGGTAGTCCCGTGCAGCCATGGCAGGATGCAGCCCCTCAGCTTGCGCGATTGCCATGAGTGCCAGGACTTGTTCAGGTGTTTGCATACCGAACAGCTTTGATTTGGCTATGGCATCAGCCATGCCTTTCATCTCTTCAAACGGAATGATGTTGCTCATCTTTTTACTCCCCTATGGTTAGAAATTTTTTTAATGTTGCTCCACGTTTGTGTGTTGATATAAGGTTGCATATTTCTAGCCCTTATTTCTTCCTTTTGTAGTATCCAATCCAATTGCATACGCACTGATTCTGGATATAACTTTCTAGCTTTTTCTACAAATTCTTTCATATTAAGTCGCTGCCTTTCTTAAAGAATATTCAGCAATTCGTTTGGCTCCCCCCCTCCCAGAAATTTTCACGATTTTGCAATCGATCTCATTTCCTTGTTGAGCCAAATCATAAATACGAGCTGCTAACCTAAAACAACCATAAAGCTTTAATGCTTCGATAGCTGTGATTGTTTTGTGTTGCTTTAAGTGTGACAAAATTTCTCTTGCTTGTGAATCCATTTTTTATCCCCTAAAAGTTAGATTATTTGACAAGGAACCGCCTTGACCCCGGCATTTCTACTATAAATTGCTCATAAACTTCTGGCATAGACTGTTTAAACAGATCAGAGCTAAATCGCTTTGATGGTTTGGCAGCACGCCATGTCACTAAAGTTTCGCCATTAACACTCAAAATATCAGAGTAATCTTGCATAGAGGCTCTAATGGCAGTCTCTAATTGCTCTGCTTTCTCTTCATATTGCTTAACCACAGCTCTAATCTCTTTTAATTGAGCCACAGCTGTTTCTAGGGCTTGTGTAGCCACCAAAGATTGCCCATTGTCCTTTGGATAGATGAGTTTAGTAGCTTCGAGTGATTCTGGTGCTGGAAGTGTGTCAGCTTTGACATGACCCCAATACACAGCCATATCTTTTATGAGGTTGTCTTTTTCCTCTTGTGTGAAGGTAAAATCAAACGTCTGAAACTCTTGACCACCAAATAAGACAGCAAGAACGACACGATCAACTCGATGAACGGTTGCCTCATGCAAAATTTGAGCGTAATCAGCAGGAGGAATCCTGTTAGTATCGGCATCAAATTTATTCCTTGCATTGATATTGTAGTTTTTCGCTTCAACCAATACTCTGCCATCAGCAGATATAAAATCGAAATGGGAACGTAGCCAAGTATGATCTGGGTGTGTGAGAGGGTAATCTGCATCTTTTAACTCCATTTGTAACTTATCTTGTGCTAATCTACCAATAATGGGTTGCATAACATGACCCATCTGAACAGCCTCTACTTGAGACAAATCAGGGGGGTCTATTTTGCCTTGTTTTTGCATGATGACCTCAACGGCTTTCCCATTCATGACCTGACGGGTATCAGATGCCCACCATGCACTATTTCTAACCTCTGGTAAAAAATCATCTCTATCGTTTGCCATTTTGAACCTCCGATAAGAGAATTGCTAAATTATTGATGACTTGTTCTAGTCTTTTGATACGATCATCAAGTTTATTGATTTTGACATCAAGTTTCATGTCATCTAGCTTCAAAGATTCGATTTGAACCCTTAAATCATTCATAACGATTTCCATAATTATCCCCAGTTAGTATGTTTAAACAGCTTAAAAGCAGTTAGTCACATTACCGCACGTTGTGCAGTTAATGATGCGACCATCTACAATATAAGTTTGTGTGTAGCACGCATAAGCTCTTAATGCGATAAGTGATAAAACTATGCCTGTCACGATTGCTATTTTTTTCATGATTGCCCCTTTAAAGTTAAAATGGATTATTTTCCAAAGTTTGATCCCATTGATAGTCTTTTTTCTTACTTTCAATCGGTTCAAAATACTGACCAGCTGTGCCACAATTTCCGTTATATCTAACAGAAACACAAGTTTGGTTATGCTTATTTCCTGTGACCAAATCAATAATGGGTGATCGTTTGCATACTGATGAAAATTCTGGTGTGTGTTCGAAATGAATACAATCTGCACATATTCTTATTTTTCGACTAATCATAATGTCCCCTAGTTAGAAAGTTAGTGAATTATCAAGTTAAATGATTATGTTTACCTTGTCAAGCACTTTTTTACATCTTTTTTTATCCCCATTACAAAATATCCAATTGTGGATAACCTGTGGATAAGTTGTGGATAACCTGTGGATAACTTTTGTATCGCTTATAATATTTAAGTATTATAATCTATGAATATAAACTAAGTTTATATTCATTATTAAATAGGTTTTAATACATATATTTTATATATCTCTTATATAATATTATAATAGAGTGATTAAAAATTAAGCAGTCTTAAAAATCACCTACACAAATCATCTATAAAACACTTTTACACTTCAAGACAAGCAAAGGTATATCTGGAAACTAAAAATCGTTTTTAGATGGGTTGCTGTTTGAAATTGGGCTATATAACTATCTCTATGTTGATGACTTTTGTGTAAATCATCAAAATAAACACAATTGCACAAAAAATAAGCAATTCTCGGTCTAAATGTTGCATTTTTATCCCCTAATAAAAAATAAGATCATGTGGATATGCTTTTAACCTAACCACAGGTTTAAAACCCCAAGGATTTTTTATGCTGCTATCGTGAAAATGAGTAGCACCTTTTGAATAATCGTGCTTAATATTAAAGTTGATTATTTTTTGAGCAAGTACCATATTCTCTAAAAGTTTTTTGCTATCCGGATATTCATACTCACCTTTTTTTAATTTGGTAATGTATTCACTAGACCATTTTTTGTTTACTACTTCACAAATCTTATCTGGTTTAAAATCAGCTCTTCGATAATATGCCATGCCAACAGCTATTTTAGTTTCCACAGGGATAGATCGATGACCCACTTCCCCAGACATAACCAATCCTAAACAATAAGCACCCATTAAAGACATAAAGCCTCCTTACATATGTTTTAACCATGTGTCATAAATTCTAGTTGCTATTTGAGCTACCATTACAGGAGGTACACTCATACCTACCATGTAAATAGCTTGATTGCTCATGAGGTTATAGTCAAGGGGATATGAACCTCCTAACATAATCTCCTCATCAAATAATCTTCTAGCATCTTTATAGTGATAATAACTATTACTTCCAGCCCTCAATGTGGGTAACACTCGATCTGGATGCAGCTTGAACTCTTGAAACATATGACCCTTTTCATGAGCATCACTACAAGCTCTTCCAGGCTCTATCTTCTCCCAATAAATCTTGATGCCTTCCGGAATATGTTTACCCTTCTCTTCTCGATATGGGGATTCAATCTCTTTGTATGGTATTTCAGGCTCGTTAAAATCTAAATTGATCCTGGGAGTGATGCTAAACATATCAAATTGCTCGATGAATGGACTTGCAATATCTTTCCTAATAGCTAGGAAAAATACTCTTTCTCTTCTTTGGGGAACTCCCATGGTAGAAGCATTGAGTAACCAATGCCTTACATAGTACCCAGCCTTATCGAATTCCTCATAAATTCTCAAGACATAGGACTTTGCAGCCCCCAGGATAAGCCCCTTTACATTTTCAGCTACCACAATTTTGGGTTGTAATTTATGGGCAAGATCAATAAAATCAAAAAATAGAGTGTCCAGGACTTGCTCTTGTTGTCCCTCTCTAAATTTCTTTTCGACCCCCCATTTTTCATCTCTATCCCCAGCCATAGAAAAGCTAGAGCATGGGGGAGAACCATCCAAAATGTCTAAATTGTAAAGCTCATCCGGAAAATCCCCCCTTAATTTGAAATCTTGTATGGGTTCGAGGAAAGCATATTTTGGGCTATGATTTGCTTTGTAAGCATCCATCATTTTGGGGTCTATCTCATTGCAACCAATGACATCGAATCCAGCTAATTTATAGCCCATGGTAGAACCTCCTCCACAAGCAAAACATGAAAAGACTTTCCCCTTATCTTTAGTAAAGGGGTAATCTTTTAGATGCCATTTATAAGGGAATTTATGCTCAATCACAAGAAAAGCAATCCTTGTCTAATTCATTTTGGTTCTTTAGAAATTCCAGGCAACATAATTTGGTTAGTGTGTAAGCCTCTTTTTGTGTCATTTTCCCCTCATCAAATTGATAATGGATGTCACTTATGGAGCTATGCAAGTCCTCCAATGTGTAAACCTCTTGAGTTTTAGCCATTATTTGATCCTTTCTATCTCAAAGTTATCACAAAATACCCTTCTACTTATGTTAGCTTTCCAATCATTGTCATTGATAATACTAAAAAGCCATTCTTCTAATTCAATGGCTAATTCATCTCCAAAAGAATTGAAAAGCCTTTCTTCATTCTCAAAAAGATTGGTGTCATCATATTTTTCATGTAATGTTTTATAGGTGTGAATTTCTACTATTTCTCCATCATTCCATGTGCAAACAAAAGAAGGCTTGTTGTAATGATAATTTGATAAGTCTATGTAATTATCCATAAATCCTCCCCTTAATAGTTAGAATTGACATAGTCAATAAGATCAAGAGTTATGCTTGAAAGCTCATGGTCTTGTTTGATATGGTCTATAAGTTTTGATTTGAAGGTTTCATCATCCATAAGCATGAATGAATCAATGCTAGTTTCATTTGAGATGATGCTTAAAGCTACATTTGCAAGTGACATAATAAACTCCCTTTTTAGTTAGAATAAAGGCTTAATTTAAGCCCTTTAGAACCCTCAAAGAAGGCTCTAAAAGATTAAACTATATAGCTAATTGATCTTTTAAAATACATTCTCTTAAAGTTCTCATTTCATCATTCCAGGATTGACCACAAATGTACTCAACATCATCATCATGTAAAATCACCCTTGAATAGATTCCAAATCTTTTCCACATACATAAAGCAACTTTGAGATGTATAGCAAGTTTTTCTTTGGTAGATTTTCTACAACCTTTTCCAATGAGAGCTAAAAAAGCTTCTCTTTGTTTATCATTCAAAACATCACTTGTATTTTCAAGTTTTCCATATTTTGAGTCATATATTGCATTATCTAAATTGTATTGAATCATGATTTTTCCCCTTTAGTTAGAAAGTACTAATATTAAAAAACAATAAAAACAAAATAAGTAGAATAGAGTTGCAAGGATCATTTTAATGTGTTTCATGCTATTACCTCCACAATTTTATAATGTGTAGCATCTTCTCCAAAATCTTCTAAAGTTTGTTGAAGGCTTTTTTGAGCTTCTTCATAACTAGGATAGAAATAATCTTCTACCCCTATGACTTGCCATTGATCATTTCCAATATCACATAAAATTTGATATTTAATCATTTTATAAAGCCTCCATAAGTTTATTAATCTTATTTTCTACTTTGCCAATGCTCTCTTGTGCTTTTTCATTTCCATCAAGATCAAAATAATAATTTTCTAAAGCATATTTAATGATTTGAATGTCATCTTTTCTTAAATCAAGGTTTTGAGTTAGAAAATTAGAAATAATATTTTTTTGAGTTGATTCCATAATTAAAAGTCCTTTCTAGCTGCAAAGCTTTCAATTTGTTGAATGATCTTTTCATATTCTTTGATTGAGATTGATTGAGGTAAACAAAGAGTTGATCCTTTTTCAAGTTCCTTGACTATCTCTTGAAGGTCTTGTTTAGTTAGTTTCATGATTATTGAGCCTCCATATACATTTTAACTAATTGTTTTGAATCTTTTAATGACAAGTTAAAAGTATTAGAAATCATTTGAGGATCAATAGGAAAGCCTAATTGTTTTACTTTTTGAATTGTAGAAAATACAAGTTCTTTTTTATAAGTAGCTTGAATATCCATTTTAAATACTCCCTTTAGTTAGAATTAATCATTACCAGGTGTTACTAATTAATAATGATTAATATTATTATATGATTATATTAAAGGATGTCAATAGTTATTTATAAATATTTTAATAATTTAATAGTGATTAATTTTTAAGCATTATATTATTATATGATTATGCTTATTTTAATATTATAATATTTATATATTTATATTATATATATTATATATATTATGTATTAATATTAATTATGGGTAATTAGTTAAAGAAGGATAACTGAAATATGTCAACCTCCCCCTCTCGATAAGTTTTAATTATCACATGGGTAATTAATGTATATATATATATTAATATTTAATTATTAAAATCTATTATGGTAATTATGGGTATTTATATAAACATTGATGACTAGAATACTTAAGAGCTGGAAACTCGAATGGACATGACCCCCCTTGTGTGCGAGACCTATTCCCATCACCCCCCATAGAAAAAATTGATTATTTGGTTTAAATAGTTATTGTGTTTCTTACATCATGTAAGCTATAATGATTATTAGCTATATTGATTAGGAGCATAGAATGGAATTAAGTAAGTTAGAACTCACTAGAAACTATCCATTACCACAGTTGAGGATTAAGAATGTTTATCCGTACAAAGAGATGGTGGTAGGTGATAGCTTTTTAGTACCTAATGCAAAGCTACAGATTGTATGTAATAACAATTGGAGAGTAGGTAAGAAGTTGGGGATGGTATTTTCTGCCCGTAAAGAGGGTGACGGTGTTCGAGTTTGGAGGGTTGTCTAATGAATGATGAAGTATTGAATATGATAGATAGCATTGATAAGAAGTTAGAGCCTATGACTGATGAACAGATCATCAAGATATGGGAAAACCACCAAGGGGATACAAGGTTATCGATATTAGCTTTTGCTAGAGCTATTGAAAAAGAACATGGTATCCAACTCTGAGAAAGAGGATAAGTGGGCACAAGAGCTTAAAAGCTATCGAATACTCTTAAAGATGGAAATGTTAAGGGTATTGAATTGCTCATCTAATGAAGAGAAAAGACTACTAGCTAAAGAGTGGAAAGAGAAGTATAGTCAAATCTTCTACAAGGAATTAGTCAACATGGCTAAAGACAAAATATCAAGGGCTAAAGTGGCTAGTTGGGATATAGATAACTTTGATAAGGAAAAATTAGATGCCAAATGAAGATAATGATTTGATGATGGAACAGGTAGGTTTAGACCGTGGTTCCCGTTTGTTTGAAAGAGCTAAAGAGGAATATCCTTACCTTGCAGACAAAGATATTGCTTATACATTTACCCCTACAAAAGATGATCGTTATTTAGAGTTCTATCCACCGGAAGAGGTAGGTAGTCCAGAATATCCTAGACCAGAAACTTTACCTATGGGTAAGGTAGGTATCCAAGTATTTAATCCAAAGACAAGGACTATAGACCTCCTTGGAGACTATGTGTCGCATTATGGCGTAGAGAATGATCCTAAGCTAAAGGAAATGTATGGTGCTTTTACACAAACTGTGCCTGAGGCTTTTATGCGAAACCGTTATCAAGAACATCAAAGAAAGTTTAATGAAGCTAGACCCTATGCTGACTGGTATAAACAAACAGGGATGCCTGAATACTTTAGAGGCTATACATTCAATCAGTGGGAAAATGCTGACCAAATGTACACACCACAACAACTAGAAATCTTAAATCAGATCAGACAATATTTAGGCATTAAATGAAATTCAATTTAAAGCAGTTCTACTCATTTTGTTCTCAGTTAAAGATTGAGACAAAAGAGCAAGGACTAAGAAACATGGATACGTTGTTAGGTACTCAAACGTATGTCATGGAAGAGATTGCTAAAGGACTAGAGAATGATATTCATTTCTTTGTCATTCTTAAAGGCAGACAGTTGGGTATTACGACTATCTCTTTGGCACTTGATCTTTATTGGCAATTTACTCATGCAGGTTGGCAAGGAACGCTAGTTTCTGATACTGAAGAGAATAGGGATATGTTTAGGTCAACGTTAGCCATGTACATGGATGGTTTACCTAAAGAGTATAAGATTCCATTGGTAGCCCATAATAGAAATCAATTAGTCCTACAAAACCGTTCCCGTGTGTTCTATCAGATTGCAGGTAACAAATCTCGTCTTGGTCAAGGTAAAGCCATTACTTATTTGCATGGTACAGAGACTGCCTCCTGGGGTAATGAGGAAGGCTTGGCATCTTTGATTGCTTCTTTAGCTGAAAACAATCCTGAGCGTTTGTATATGTTTGAAAGTACAGCGCAAGGATTTAATATGTTTCATGATATGTATGTCACTGCCAAACGAGCTAAAACACAAAGAGCTATTTTCTGTGGTTGGTGGCGTAACCAATTTTATTCTATAGACCCAAGTACTGAAATTTACAAAGTTTACTGGGATGGGAAACTGACCACTGAGGAAAAAGAGTGGACACGAGATATTAAAAAACTCTATGACGTAGAAATCAATTCAAGACAAATGGCATGGTGGCGTTGGAAGCTTTATGAGGGTATTAAGGATGATGCCTTAATGTACCAAGAGTTTCCACCTACAGAAGATTATGCTTTTGTGATGACAGGAACCAGTTATTTTTCTAATGCGAGGTGCACAGATGCTGCTAAGATTTCTAAAAAGCTTAGTTATGAAAGTTATCGTTATTCTATGGGAGCTAACTTCCAAGATACGGAAGTTCTTAAATCAACCGAAAGGTTGGGTGTGCTCCGTGTTTGGGAAGAGCCAGTGGATACGGCTTATTATGTTATTGGTGCTGATCCCGCTTATGGTAGTTCTGATTGGGCTGACCGTTTTTGCGTACAAGTCTTTAGAGCTTATGCTGACGGTTTGGAACAAGTGGCTGAGTTTGCTACGTCTGAATTAAATACCTATCAATTTGCATGGGTGATCGCTCACCTTGCAGGTGCATATAAGAACTCAACTTTAAACTTAGAGGTCAATGGTCCAGGACAAGCTGTCATTAATGAGTTGCGTAATTTGAAACGACAAGCAGCTTCTATGGGTGGTGCTATAGGTGCTGATTTAATGAATGTGTATGGCTCTATGCAAAACTATATCTGGAGACGTAATGATACTTTGGGTGGTATGAGTAACTCCATTGGTTGGCTAACCACATCTGCAACTAAAGAACGTATGTTGTCATACATGAAAGATTATTTTGAGCGTGGCATGATGGATATATTTTCTATGGAACTCATTGAAGAGATGAAAACTATTGTGCGTGATGGTGGTTCTATACAAGCGACAGGTCGCAATAAAGATGATCGTGTCATTGCAGCAGCATTAGCCGTGGCTGCATTTGCTGAACAAGTACAACCAAGATTGATTGCACAGAAAGTCACACGCCAAGTAAGCCGTGTACAAGATGATTTTACAGCTGAGCAAATTGCAGTAGGTCGCAATGTATCTGATTACTTAAAACGTATAGGAGTGTATGGTCAACGATGAGTATGGAAGTCATACCTAAGAAAGAATTGCATCACATCATGAAACAATTTTTGAATGACCATGAGCGTGGCATCTCTATTGCGCTATTTGCTGAACTTTGTGGACTATCAGATAAAACTTTACAAACGATTTTTATGTATGACGAGGCACCTATGACTGAGTATGTGCAAAGACGCGTGTCAAAAGCTTACACATCTTGGCTAAAAGGTGAAGTGGCAGTCATGATGAACCAAGATCGTACTAAGTTTGTGGACTATAGACGTGTACCGCGACCACGTTTTGGTAGGAAATACGGCTTAAAAGTCGAGAATGGTAAGATTAAAATGGATATTGGCATTAGAAATAAGGCAGATTATTCATTTCATACACTAGATAAACAACTTGAAAGGGGATAAATATGGCAGTTTTGCATGATTACAAGTGTAGTGAGCATGGGTTTTTTGAGAGTTTTGAGCCTCAATGCCCACATGGATGTACAGAAACAGTGATGACAGTGTTCTTACAGGCACCTAGTTATAAATCAGATGCCACTAAAAAGAACGATAAAACGCTTGACAACCTAGCTAGTGACTTTAAAATGAGTGACATAAAGTCAACCCGTGAGGGAGAAACTCAAGGCAATTACTTAACACGCAACAATGCACCTCCACCTCGTGAAGCAAGACCAGGAGATGCAGTGATGTGGGGTAATGCTGGACAATATAACTTGCAAAATGTGATGAGTGGTGGTGCTGTAAGACCCGTAAGAGATGAATCAGTGGGATTTAGACCACAAGATGCAGGAAATCTTACCGGACCTAAGGCAGCAAGCTATATGCAAGACCATGAAAACTTAAAAGTGGATAAATAATGCGTATTCCAGAAGATAATGTCAAACGCGAGGAGTTTTACCTCGACCTCATTAATAAATGTGGCGTATCGGCTGCAGAACGCAAAGGTGACTACTCAGCGTTAAGAAATTATTATCTTTTTGGGTCTGGTCCAGAAGAAGCACCAGCGATTTTTAATAAAATCTATCCACACATCGATCAACTTACTTCTTTTCTGTTCTCAGCTGAAACAACACGCTTTTCAATTGATTTGGGTGCTGCTGTTCCTCCAGATGAATTTAGACGAGTGCCTATTCTCACTAAAGCGCTTAATGATGAATGGCTTAATAGCAATTGTGACCAAGTGTTTAGCAATGCTTTGACGTGGGCATTATGTTACAACACCACATTTGTTAAGCTCATCTATCGCAGTGGCATCCATCCTTACATGATTGAGCCTGGTAACGTAGGTGTATTGCGTGAAGATTCACCCTATACCGACAGACAAGAGGCAATTGTTCAAAAATACTACATTACAAAATCAGAATTGATGAATCGTCTTTATTCTCATCCTAAACGCGATGAGATTTTAAAACGAGTAAGTTCTGCTTACCATCAAACTGGCTTAGAAGTGCCAGAAGGTTTAGATCGAATTGTGATGTCACAGTCCAATCCAACCATGTATGGTAACGTCAATTTAGATTTATCTGGTTACACTCGTTATAAAGCGCGTGTAGCTGAAGATACAGTGGAGATGAATGAGCTTTGGGTGTGGAATGATGACACACAAGATTATCAAGTGGTGACAATCGCTGATCCTGATGTCGTCATCTATGACAGACCAGGTGAGACTGTATTCTTAAAAGGCGAATGTCCTTTCATACAAATTTGTCCTAACCCACAATACGATTACTATTGGGGTCAATCAGAAGTACAACGTTTAGTTTTCTTACAACAATTAAGAAATAAACGTATGACAGAAATTTTAGACTTGTTATCTAAACAAGTGAATCCTCCAACCGCATTGATTGGTTTCTCTGGCATCTTAGATGAAAAGAACTTTGCATTGAATCGTGCAGGTGGATTACTTTCATCTGACTTACCTAATGCTAAAGTAGAACGTGTCGCACCTAATATGCCACAACAATTATTTGAAGTGATCCATGAAGTTGATGCGATGTTTGCAGAAGCTTCAGGTATCTCATCTGTATTGTCTGGTCGTGGTGAACAAGGTGTTCGTTCTGCAGGTCACGCTTCACAACTTGCACGCTTAGGTTCATCTCGTGCTAAGAAACGTGCCATCATTGTAGAAGATGCGTTAGAAAAAGTAGCAACACTTTATTTAAAAATGATGCGTGTGTATGATGATACGCACTTTAAAGATGTTGACGGCTTACCATTTATTGCTTCACAATTTACAGAAGATTTTGTGGTGAAAGTAGATGCACATAGTAACTCACCAATCTTTACAGAAGATTTAAGACAGCTTGCATTTAATCTATTTAAGGCGCAAGCTATTGATCGTGAGGGTCTCATTGATTTACTTGAACCTCCAATGAAACAATTACTCAAAGAGAAATTGAAAGCAAATGAAGAGAAGCAAGCTGAGATGATGGCAATGGCTCCTAAAGAACCAGCACCAAGTCCAGCTCCACCAGCTGCTGATATGGAGGAACTATAATGGCTGAACAAAAGATTACAACACCAACTGCAGATCAACCTCGCTATTCAACTGCAGAATTGAATAGACAAGATCAACCTGCAAGTTTACAATACCGAGTACAAGGTATGAAAAGTTATGGTACGCGCATGACAGATCGTGGTACTACAAGGTCTAGCACTCGCGGATATTAAAAAAAGAGTATGGCTGCTCTCTTAAAAAAGTGACCGTCTTATTACGAAAGGACTAAAAATGGCAAGAAAAGCCCGTAAGAGCCGAAAAATGTGTAAATAAATTGTTTAGATATTGACAATGTTTTAAAAATTGTTTATATCTAGCAAAAAATTTAGGAAAAAAAATGGCAGAACCCTCAGCAGAATTACTTAAGATAATGGAAAATCCAGCATCTACTACTCCTATGCCTGCTAAGAATGAAGCAGAGCCTATAGATACTTCAATGTCAGCGGATGAAACTCCTCCAATGGCAGCACCTATGTCCACTCCAGAACCAAAAATGGGAAGCCGCGAAGCAGCTTTAATCAACATTGGTATGGCTATGGACTTAATCGAACAATCCATCGCAGCAGTTGGCAGTGACACACCAGAGGGACAAAAGATTTTGTCTGCTCTTAAATCACTCACATCTGTAGTTGGCGAAAGAAAAAATAGCGTAAAAGAATTGCAGCAATCTGAAATTTTACAGATGCTACAAGCTTTACCTCAGGCTGGGGGCGCAACGCCTGAAAGTAAAGCATTGGCACAAGCGCCACAAATTCCTGGTATGGGAGGAGGTCCGCAAGGATTACCACCATCACCTGGACCTGTTTAACCAATGACAACTAAGGAGCAATAAATGGATTTATTTAAACCAAGAGCAGCTGGTGCACCAAGACGCCCAACTGACAATACACAACAAAACGGTCAAATCATTAATACACCACGTTATGCTGAAATGGGTGGTTTAGATGGCGCAGCTAAAGCTGGTCCTAAAAACCGCATGAATGTTCAAAAACCAGCAGACGGTAAAAAAGTAATTTAATTTAAAAGGGGATAGTTATGAGCTTAGAAGATATGTCAAATGAACAAACGCTTGAGTTAGCTGCTTTAGCTAAACAGTTAGCAGAGAATCCAGAAACAAGAAAGGATTTCTTACGCTTAACTAAAAAAGCTAAACCAGACTTACCAATCCCTGAATTAGAGATTGAAGATGCGACAACAAATGCCGTATCAAAAGCTTATGAAAGAGTAGAAGGTTTAGAGAATAAAATGCGTGAGCGTGATGCAAGAGATAAGCTTAATGAAAATCGTCAAGCGCTTTTCAAAAAAGGTTTAGCTAAAGACGAAGGTGATATTGAGCAAATTGAAAAAGTAATGTTAGAAAAAAACATTCCTAATCACGAGACCGCAGCAGAATACTGGAAATGGATGCAGCAATCCGCAGCTCCAACTCCAGGCACTAGCTATAATCCTAGCACATTGTCCAAGTTTGATCTTTCTAAATATCAGAAAAATCCTGTGGCAGCGGCAAGGGATGAAGCGTTTAAAGCACTTAATGAGCTTAGGAAAACTCCTAAACCCATTGGTCTTTAATAGTAACGGGGATTAATTTTATTAAATACGGAGATAAACTATGGCTATAGGTGGTGGTATTCTTCCGGCTTCAGGTTCAACACAATTAACGGAGTTGACTTACGTCACTCGTAGAGCGTTTATCCCGAAGCTAGTCGTACAACTTTATAACAGCACTCCATTGATGGCAGCGTTGATTGCTAACAGTCAACAAGCTTCTGGTGGTGTTTCTTCAGTAACCGTGCCTGTACAAGGCTCACAATTTGTGAACGCACAATGGTCAGACTATTCTGGCTCATTCAATCAACCTTCTGTTCAACAAGGCGCATACAATGCTGAGTTCAACCTTAAGTTGATGATTGCTCCAGTTCCATTCCTAGGTATGGAAGGTGCAGTTCAACAAGATGCCGCAGTCATTCCTTTGATTGAAGCTAGAATGAATGATGCAACCAACGTAATGATGGATGCTATGGCAACAAGCTTGTACAACAACAGCACTAACACACAACAATTTACAGGTTTACCTGCAGCAGTTTCATCAAGTGGAACATACGGCAACATTGATCGTTCTACATACACTTGGTGGCAATCAAAACAATATGCAGCAGGTGGCGTAAACCCAACTCGTCAAAACATCTTGCAATACATTTCTGGCACAGTTAAAAACTCTGCTGAAGTGCCTAGCTTTGGTGTATGCGGATTTGGTACTTGGACATTGTTAGCTCAAGACTATGTAGGTCAAGAGCAATACGTTATCACTCCAGGCTCAGGCTTTGATGGTGACGCTAACGGTCCTCAAGCTGCGTTCCGTGCATTGATGGTTGCTGGTGTACCAATTTATCCAGACCCATATTGCCCAGAAGGTACTGTTTACTTCCTTAATACAAATTACCTCTCATTGTATATCCATGACCAAGGTTCATTTGTGTTTACAGGTTTTGAATCAACATTACCAAACTGGCAAATCGGTTATGTAGGTGCGGTGCTAACCATTGCTGAGTTAGTGAATACTAAACCAAAATCCATGACTAAGGTTACTGGATATAACTCATTAACAATTTAAGGAGAATAAGTTATGTCATTAGCAACCAATAAGATTTTAGTTTCAGGTACTAACACTAACACTGCAGGTGCCTACTTTCAAACAACAACTGTTACAGCCGTAACAACACCTGGTACAGTTATTCCAGCTGGTGTGTACTTAATGTACCCAACTGCTAACGTAACTGTAACAGCAAATAATGGCACAAGTGCTGCTACGCTTTTAGCTAACAACACTGGTGGCGTCATTATTTCTGACGGTCAAAATGTATTTGCGGTGGCAGCATCAGCAAACACATCAGTAACATTATTAGCAACTAACGGCGGTGAAGCTGTTAGTGAAACTTACGCTTAAGGAGACGGTATGATTGCGAATCATGTAGGTGCGTTATACCCAGATCGTTTTGATAGAATTGCTTTAGGTAAGGTACAAGCTGCATCAGTAGGTGCAACTGGTAATGCTGTGGCAACTATACCAATTACATCTGGTACTGCTTACATCGTTCGTCAAATTACTGTAGCTAACGCAAATGCAACTATTGCGACTGCAAATGTGGCTATTCTTACCAGCAGTGATGGGAATACTTCAAATGCAGTTTCCAATAACGTAGTTTTAGCCAATGTATCAAGCACAACTACTTATCAAGATTTAGGTTTAAAAGCTGCAACAGCTACAACTGTTTACACAGCTCCAGCTTTATATCTTGTAGTAAATACTGCTGTGACTAATGGCACTTGCGATATTACTGTTTTTGGTGACGTTGTAACGTTATAGAAATGACAACCTTGTATGTGACGAATCAGTCTGATAATTTACTTGAGTTCGATTACGAATTTAAGACCATACAGTTCCCTAAAGGAAAAACTGTAGAAATTACTGAAAAGGCTGCTCGTCACATATTTGGTTATTTAGATTCAAATAAAGAGGAATACATGGTAAGGCTTGGTTTCATTCAAACAAAGAATGACATCGAAAAAGGTTTAAAAAGACTAGAAAAATTTGTCATTTCAAACAAGCCTCCAAAACAAAACCACTCGTTATCCCCAGTGGTGGATGAATCACCTTCTCATGAGAATAAGGTTTTGCCTTTGAACCGTGAGAAGGGAAAAATCCAAGTGGCTGGATAACATATAATATTATATGGAGTTTAAATGTCTCAGACACTATCAGGATATATTACGGAAGTTAGAAGGCTTCTGCATGATGCTAATGGTAACTTCTATACTGATACTGAGCTTACAGACTACATCAATGGCGCTAGAGATCGCCTAGTCAGAGATACTGGATGTTTAAGAACAGTCCAGATTTCCCAAACACCTTTAAAGGTAAGAACAACTGATACTATTGGTGGAGCAACCCCTGCAAATCCTTCAGCTTGGGCTGCTAATACTGCTGTCACTCTCAATAGTTTTGTTTTTTCTAACATCTTCATTTATCAAGTTACCCTTGCTGGTACAACAGGCGATGATCCCCCTGCTTATCCTGCTTCTGGTTCTAACTATCCTCCTAGTACACAATTCTTAAATGGTACAGCTGGATTAACCTATGTAGGTAACTGTGAGAATATTTTTTATGCTTCTTTACCTCAAGGCATACAAACACTTGATGTTTTAAACATTAACCTCTATTGGGGAAATACTCGTGTGCCTATGAGATATATGCCATGGACACAGTTCAACGCTGAGTTAAGATTCTGGCAAAACTATATTGGTCGCCCTATTTCATTTACTGTGTATGGACAATCACAAATCTTTATTTCTCCTGTGCCAGATCAAATCTATCAGTTAGAAATAGACACGACCATATTACCTTTACCATTGGTTGCAGGTACAGACATTGATACAATCAATAGTCCATATACTTCACCTGTAGCTTTCTATGCAGCTTACAAAGCTAAATACAAAGAACAATCATTTGGTGAAGCAGAGATATTTAAACAAGAGTATATTAAACAAGCTCAAGCAGTTCTTAATAGCGTATTTACTAGACGAATCCCTGACCCTTACACGACTTTATAAACTATGGCAGCAGTTGAACAGAAAAAGTCGTACCTTGTTACTAAACAGTTCAAGGGTATTAACACTAAAAGCAATCGTACTGCGATTGATGAAACAGAGTTCTCATGGCTTGAGAACCTTATGCCTTTGGGCTATGGTAACTTAAAAGCCGTACCTAACTCAGACAATCAAGGCATTACTTTTGGTGATACAGCCAATCAATTATTTTCAGTTAATATCAATAACAAAGACTATGTATTAGCATTTGAGGAAAATGGTCGATGTGAATATGTGGACTTAGATGGCAACGTTAAAGGTAACGTAGCTATTGCAGGTACATTTTCTAATACAGGTATTCGAGTATCTCAATGGAAAAGTGAACGTGCTCTAATCCTTGATCCAGTCAAAGGTTACTACACTTGGAATGGTACTAACTTAGTGAGTGTAGGTTCAGTAGGTTTCATTGGTTTAGTCTCTGGGGGTGCTGGTTACACAGAAGCTCCTGCTGTGATTATTAGTGCACCTAATGATGCCAATGGTGTTCAAGCTACTGCAGTTTGTACAATCACAGAAGGTTCTGGTGGTGTTAAATCTATATTGGTAACCAATGTAGGTTCTGGTTATACCTCAGTTCCAGATGTAGCTATTGGTGCTCCTAATTTACCAGGAGGTACTCAAGCTACAGCCGTTGCAACTACCCTATCTAATACAGTTGTTTTAATTACAGTCACCAATGCTGGTTCAGGTTATACATCAGCACCTTCAGTCACCATTACAGGTGGAGGCGGTGCTAGTGCTGCAGCTAATGCAACCATAGCTACAGGCACTATCAATGCAGTTATTTTAACTGAAGCAGGTTCTGGTTATACTAGCCCTCCTACTGTAAGTTTTGTAGGTGGTGGTGGTAGTGGTGCCAATGCAGTGGCTAGTTTAGCTACATTCCAAAAAGGAACTGTGTCTGTTTTAATTACAGCAGGTGGTACAGGCTACACAAACGCATCTAACTTAAGTGTATCAATCTCTGGAGGAGGTGGTGCCAATGCTGCAGCCACAGGTATCATTTCAGGTGGTCAAGTTACTCAAGTAGTGATGACCAATCCTGGTACTGGATACACCAATGCGTCTAATATTACAGTCACAATCACTGGTGGTGGAGGCTCAAATGCTACTGCCAAAGCTATTATTAACACAGATGACAACACAGGGGTTCAATCTTTTAGTGGTCGAGTATGGATTGCTTCTGGTCGTAATGTTTATTATAGTGCTGCAGGTTCTTATTCAGACTTTACTAGCGTTTCTGCTGGTACAGTAAGCCTTACAGATGCTACTTTACATAGCAATATTGTTAATTTACTCTCAGCTAACAACTTCTTATACATTTTTGGTGAAGATTCCATCAACGTATTCTCAGATGTGAGGGTGACTACAGCAGGAACTACCCTATTTACTAACACCAACGTATCGGCTTCTGTAGGAACTAAACTTCCCTATGCCATATTCCCATACTTTAGATCAGTATTGTTTATGAATGACTATGGTGTTTATGCACTTGTAGGTTCTACTACTTCTAAATTATCAGATGCACTAGATACTGTGGTTGAAAACATTGATTACAATTATCCTGTAACTTCAGGACAATTGCTCTTAAACAATACTCTATGTGCTTGTTTTAATGTGAGATATACAGGAGATAGTGTTTCTGGTCGATTCTTACAAATGATTTTCTTTGAAAAGAAATGGTTTGTAACTTCTCAAGGTGGCATTAAACATATCACAGCTACACCTGTTAATGGTCAAGCTTTAATTTATGGCACCTCAGGAACTGACTTAGTTAAGCTTTACTCTAATGTTACGAGAACTATCTCAACGACAGCTTCAACGGCACTTCATCCTATGGGTGATCCAATCCGTGATAAGCAAGCTTTAAAAGTAGCAGTAGAGGCAACATCATCCAATACCAATACTTTCACTTGTACAGTGACTGTGGATAATGAGAATAGATCAAGCCCTACTTATTCCTTAAGTTCTCTTATTCCTTGGACTAATATTGCAGGTGCAGTTATCCCTTGGACTAATACTTCTGGCAACACAATAGGCTGGTCATCTACAGGCTATAATTTATACAAAACAGATGCACAACAATATGGCAAATATCTTGGAATGACTGTACAATCTTCATCACCGGGATATACTATTAACGGGTTCGAATATGAACATGAATTAAGGGCGAGGTTCTAAACTATGGCAAAACCAATATCAATACCAAATACCTTTGCGGGAAGTACAAGCGCTATTCCCCTTGTATATCTCGATCAAGATTTCTCTTCAGTATCTAATGCAACAAATGACCTGGCAACTTACTCAAACTATGTTGCTGATACAGGTGCTGCAGATGCTTATGTCGCAAACTATCCTGCAAACATTGTAACGACTACAATCACAGCAGGTTTACGATTACAATTTAAAGCAGCTAATGCAAATACTGGCGCATCCACATTAAATGTGCAAGTAAACAGTGTTTCTATTGGCTCAGGTGCAATCAAATTAACAGATGGTTCTGCACTTCCAGCTAACACCATTGTAGCTAACGCTATTGTGGATGTTCAGTATGATGGTACAAGTTTCCAATTATTAAGTGATTCTAGTGGTGGTAAAGAAGTTATTACAGACTTAACTGTGTCTGGTAACTTAGCTGTCACTGGCACTACAAACTTAACTGGTGTACTTACAGGCAATGTAGCTAATTTAACTACAATGTCTGGTACAACCAACTATACAGGTAAACAAACATTCTCAGGTACATCAAGTGTAATCTCATCAGAGTTTGTTAATGCAATTGAAACTGCAACTGTGTCAGCAACTGCTGCTGCAAGTACAATTAACTATGATGTGACTACACAATCTGTGCTTTATTACACAACGGATGCTACTGGTAACTGGACAATGAATTTTAGGGCATCAAGTGGTACTTCATTAAACACAGTAATGAATACTGGTGAAGCAATTACAGTGGTGTTTTTAGCAACACAAGGTGCTACAGCTTACTACAATAATGCTGTGCAAGTGGATGGATCATCAGTGACACCCAAATATCAAGGTGGTACAGCATGGTCTAGTGGTAACACTTCAGGTGTGGATGCTTATTCATACACAATTATTAAAACAGGTTCGGCAACATTCTCTGTATTTGCATCACAAACACAGTTTAAATAGGAATTAGCTAATGTCACTACTATCCAGACTAGCCGTTCAAGCAGCAAGAGCTTATGGTATTCTTTCGTCCGCAGATAAAAACAAAGTAGCAGCATCTTATCTTGTTGTTGCTGGTGGTGGCGGTGGAGCTGGAGGAACAGCAGGTGGTGGAGGAGGTGGTGCTGGTGGCTATCAAACATCTACATTTACTTTATCTACTCTTAATACTTATTCTATTGCTGTAGGTGCAGGGGGCAATGGTGGTGCAATAAATACTATTGGTTCTCAAGGTAGTAGTTCAGTTATTTCAGGTACAGGCTTAACTACCGTTACTTCAGTTGGTGGCGGTTATGGTGGTTACAATAATGTAGCAGCAGGTTCAGGAGGTTCAGGAGGTGGTGGCGGAGGTAGGTCAACTACTAATAGGTTTGGTGGCTCTGCAACATCTGGTCAAGGTAATGCTGGTGGTGACGGTCTTAATGATGCAACAAACCAGTCAGGTGCAGGTGGCGGTGGAGCTGGAGCTGTTGGTGGTAATGCTTCTGGTTCTTCTACAGGTGGCGCTGGTGGTAATGGTTTATCATCATCAATTTCAGGTTCATCTGTAACATACGCAGGTGGTGGTGGTGGAGCAGGGTTTTTTAATACTGCATACGGAACAACATCTAACGGTGGTTTAGGTGGAACAGGCGGTGGTGGAACAGCTAACTCACCAGGAACAGCTAATTTAGGCGGTGGCGGTGGTGGCGGTGGAGGTTCTGCTGGAGGCGGAGGAGCTGGAGCAGGAGCTGCAGGCGGTTCAGGCATAGTCATCATATCTTACACATCTGCTACACCAAAATTCGTAGGTGGCACTCTTACTACTTCAGGTGGTAACCAAATACACACATTCACATCTTCAGGCACATTAAGCCCTATTACACCTGTAACAGCTAGTTATTTAGTAGTGGCTGGTGGTGGTGGTGGTGGTAGACAATATGGTGGTCAAGGTGCAGCTGGTGGCGGTGGAGCTGGTGGTTTACTAACTTCATCTACAACTTTATATTCAGGTGCAACCTATGTAGTTACTGTGGGTGCTGGCGGTGCTGGAGGTTCTAGTGCTGGTGCAGCCCCAAGTGGTAGTGACTCTTCAATATCAGGCACAGGCTTAACCACAGTAACTTCTACAGGCGGTGGCGGCGGTGCTGGCTCAAGTGGCTCAGGTGCAAGTGGTGGTTCAGGCGGTGGTGGACAAGGTGAAACTGCACCAAAAACAGGTGGAGCTGGAACTTCAGGACAAGGATTTGCTGGTGGAACAGGTGCAGCAGCAGGTGGTGGCGGTGGCGGAGCTAGTGCTGTAGGTGCTAACGCAGCAACCAATGTATCAGGCGGTAATGGTGGAGCAGGAACAGCATCTAGTATTTCAGGAACATCAGTAACCTATGCTGGTGGTGGCGGCGGCGGTGGATATACTAGCACAGCAGGCACAGGTGGAGCAGGTGGTGGCGGAACAGGTCAAACAGGACAAAGTTCAACTGCATTAGCAGTTTCAGGCACAACCAATTTAGGTGGTGGTGGTGGCGGTGCAGGTTATGTTGCAACAGGCAATTATAATGGTGCTGCAGGTGGTTCAGGCGTAGTTATCATCTCATACGCTGGCTCACAAGTATTTAACGGTGGTCTAGTCACATCATCAGGTGGTAATACTATCCACACATTTACAGCTACAGGTGCTTTAACACCACTTACTAATAACCTAAACAATTCTTTAAGGTTTAGAGCAAGTGCTACAGCACATTTATCTAGAAATTCAACAGTAACAGGAAATAGAAAAACTTGGACTTGGAGTGGATGGGTTAAACGATCAACATTAGCTACAAACCAAGGAATATATTATGCTTATAAAGATAATAATAATGCTGATGGAATGTCATTTCAGGGTGATGCTTTAGAATTGTCTGCGTATTTAGGTGGAGCAACATATCAAATTCAATTGGCTACAACTCAAGTTTTTCGTGATCCTTCAGCTTGGTATCATCTTGTTTTTGTTGTTGATACAACTCAAGCCACAGCTGCTAATAGAGCAAAAATATATGTAAATGGAATACAAGTTACAGCGTTTTCTACCGCAACATATCCAGCCCAAAACACAGAGCTTACTATTAATTCAATTTGTCAAAATACAGTAGGTGCTACAAATTATTCAACTATAGGTTCTCCATTTGACGGTTACATGACTGACATTAACTTCATTGACGGTCAAGCACTAGAACCATATTACTTTGGGAATAATGACGCTAACGGTGTATGGAAACCAATTAAATACACAGGCACATATGGCACTAATGGTTTCTACCTAACATTTGGGAATACAACATCTACCACAACATTAGGATATGATAGTTCACCTAACGGTAATAATTGGACAACTAACAACATTAGCTTAACAGCAGGCACAACCTATGATGCCATGACTGATGTCCCTACTAACACAAGTGCGACTGTGGCTAATTATTGTGTGCTTAACCCTTTAGTAGCATCAACAACTGCAACTATTACAGGTGCAAACCTTAACGCTACAGGCTCAACTACTACATTTGCTAATGCTAGAGCAACATTTACTTTGTCATCAGGCAAATGGTATTGGGAACAAACAATAACAGGTAGTTCAACTTTAGATATTGGTATTGGTTTATGTACTGAAGCATCACAAAAGTCATCAGCAACAAATATTAGACAAACAGGTTGGTATAATGTTATTAATGGTGCTCCAGGCGATGTTGGAAGTAGTGCAAATGGTGGAGCAAATATAAACATTTCTACAACTAACTGGGCAACTAATGATGTAATTATGGTTGCTTATGATGCAGATACAGGTTATATATGGTTTGGTAGAAATGGAACTTGGTATCCTCCTACTACTGGAGGTTCTGCTGGTAACCCTGCAGCAGGTACTAACCAAACAATTAGTGCAGTATCTAACTTAATTCCAGCTTCTTGGCACTATAACACTACTGCAGGAACTGCTGTAAACTTCGGTCAAAGACCATTCTCTTACACACCGCCTACAGGCTTTACTGCTGTAAACACATTTAACCTTTCTACCCCTACTATATTACAGGGTAATAAGTATATGGATGCAACATTGTGGAGTGGAGATAGCACATCACCAAGAGTAATAACAAACCAAGCTCAATTTAAACCTGACTTGGTATGGGTAAAAGGTAGAAATGGAACAATTAACCATATTCTTATTGACTCTGTTCGTGGCACAGGAAAGAATTTAATTTCAAATTCAACAAGTGCAGAAGTAACTTCTCCTGTAAATGGTAGTGTAGGTGCATTTAATGCTAATGGTTTTAATGTTGTCACAGGAACATCAGATACTGTAGAAGTAAACTATACAGGATATAATTATGTAGGTTGGCAATGGCAAGCTGGTCAAGGCTCAACATCATCTAACACACAAGGCTCTACTACATCTACTGTATCTGTAAATACAACTGCTGGGTTTAGTATTGTGACTTATACAGGAACAGGAAGTGCTGCAACGGTAGGACATGGTTTAGGTGTAGCTCCAAAAATGATTATAGTTAAAGGTAGAAATACTACAATTGAATGGCTTGTATATCATGCTTCTTTAGGTGCTACGCAATATATAACTTTAAATACAACAGGAGCAGCAGCTTCAGCAGCTAGTGCATGGAATAATACATCACCAACATCATCTGTATTTAGTGTGTTAAGTGCAGGAAGTACAAACTTTTCAGGAACAAACTATGTAGCTTATTGCTGGGCAGAAATAACAGGGTTTAGTAAATTTGGTTCTTACACAGGTAACGCTTCTACAGACGGTCCATTTGTTTACTTAGGATTTAGACCTGAATGGATTATGATAAAAGGTTCGTCTGCAGGTGGAAATCCTTGGTATATAGTTGATGCAACTAGAAATACTTATAATGTGGCTGGACAGTTATTAGAAGCAGATAGTTCTGTGGGAGAAAGCACTTATAGTTTTATAGACTTTTTGTCTAATGGATTTAAGATTAGAAATACAGGAAGTGGAATTAATGGTTTAGGAACTACATTTATATATGCAGCCTTTGCAGAAAACCCATTTAAAAACGCTAACGCAAGATAAAGGAAAAATATGGCACATTTCGCACAATTAAACGAAGATAACATAGTCACTCAAGTCATTGTAGTAGCTAACGAAGATACAGCAGATCAAGATGGTGTAGAGAATGAAGCAATTGGTGCTGCGTTCTGTAACAACCTTTTAGGTGGTCGCTGGGTTCAAACTTCATACAATGCAAACATTCGTAAGAACTATGCAGGTATTGGTTACAAATATGATGCAACTTTAGATGCTTTTATTCCTCCACAACCATTCGCATCATGGTTATTAGATGTAGATACTGCTCAATGGTATGCACCCACAGAAATGCCTGATGATGGTAAGCGTTATACTTGGGATGAAAAAGAAACTATATGGGTTGAAATAGTAGAGGAGACAGCATAATGGGTATTCAAGCTTTTGCAACAATGGGTAACACAGTTACGTTTACTGCAAATACTACTGCACCTACAGCTGTGCAAGCTGAATCTAAAACTTTAGGTGGCAATCAATATCGTATTATTAATAATGGTACTGTCACTGTATTTTTAGGTTATGGAACTTCTGCAAGCGATGCAGCAAACAATGCAGCTAATCTAGCTACAAGTTTACCTTTACTTCCAAGTACAGATGAAATTTTAAGCTTTGTACCTAACGCTTATTTTACAGGCAAAACAACAAGTGGCACTGCGGTTGTTTATATAACACCTGGTGACGGTCTATAAGGAGAGATCATGTTAAAAGTAGCTGGTGGAGGTTCGATAGCAACGGGTACCCTTACCTATCAAGGGACTTGGAACGCTAGTACAAATTCGCCTACACTAACTTCTGGTGTAGGAACACTTAATTATTATTATGTGGTTTCTACGGCTGGCTCTACAAACCTTGATGGTATCACAGATTGGCAAATTGGTGATTGGGCAATATTCAATGGAACAGTTTGGCAAAAGATTGATAACTCTGAAGTCACTTATGTAAGCAATGTAGCTACAGGCACAGGTTTAACTGGTGGTCCGATTACAACTACAGGCACTATTTCTATTGCAAATACTACTGTGGTATCTGCTACTTATGGTAACGCTTCTACAGTAGCTCAATTTGAAGTTAATGCACAAGGTCAATTAACATCAGCATCTAATCAAGCTATTGCAATTAGTGTAGGTGCAGTTTCTGGTGCAGTACCTAATACAGTCAATGTTTTAGCTGGTACAGGATTATCTGGTGGTGGTGCACTTACAGCTAATGTTACTTTAGATTTAGCTAACACAGCTATTACTGCAGCCACTTATGGTAATGCTACTCATGTATCACAAGTCACATTTGATGCTCAAGGAAGAGCTACTTCTGCATCCAATGTAGCCATTTCAATTTCTAGTGGCAATGTCACTGGTCTTGGAACTATGGCTACACAAAATGCTAATGCAGTGTCTATTACAGGTGGTGATATTACTGCAGCTAATGTTACAGTGACTACAAACCTTAATGCAAATCTAACAACATCTTCTAGTGCTACTTTTGCAACATCTAGTTTGCCATTGGTACCAGAAGGTTACCTTACAATTAACATTAATGGAGCTGCTAAAAAAGTTCCTTACTATGGAGTGTAAATGGAACCAACACATAATCACGAATCAATATGGGATTTATTAATAATATGGATAGGTGCCATTTTAGGTCACTTAACTTTATCTTCTGCTGTGTTATGGGCTACATTAATTTACACACTGTTTAAACTATACATACTTATAAGAGACGAGCTATTTACAAAGAAAAAGAAAAGAGGTTAGCTCTATCGACATGACCACATTATCCATTGTAAAATTTGGTGATGTTGATTCACTAGCCGAATTTGCTTTTGAAAATGGATTACAACACAAATTGTTTCAAGAGACATTTATGGATCAAGGAATTTCAGTTCCTATTTTTCCATTGATTGATATTAACATAGACAATATTGATGATTGGCTTTTAGCTCATCAAGTAGAACACCAAGCATTTGCTGGTTTATTAGGACTTAATAATCCATTTAATATGCTAGATGTAGATGTAAACAGAGAAGAGGATTGGTATGATTGGGTTGCAAGTCACTTGTATATCCATCAACAAATCGCAGCTTCATTAAATTTAACGTAATTCATTTTTGGGGATAGAAATGGATAAATTAGAGCTATTTCATGCAGTAGCTCGTGTAGCAAAACCAGTACATTTGACCTACACACCTATTGCAAGCTTAGAAACGCCTTTTAAAGAGGCAAATATTGACAGTTTAGACGTGCTTTTAATCAGCGTTTACTTCTGTGAATTGTATGGGATTGACGAACATATAGCCAAAACGCTACTGCCCGCCACCCCCCAGGAAATTTTCAATTTTCTGGATAAGTACAAAACTAGGGAACCTAGTAGCATAGAGGAAGCTGTAAGGTTAATTAAATGAGAGTTTACTTAACTGATGGTAGAAAAGCAGCGTCAACACATACAGACTTATTAGAAGATTTACCGTTTCCTCAAAGGGTGCATTGGTTCCCTGAAACGTATAAAAAGGTAGGTACTGGATTATTTTATGTGCCTCATCTAGTTGCTGATAAAGTGCTAGATCAGACACTAGCAACTAAGTTAAGAGAGAATCCTTTTGGGAAAACTGCTTTTATCTTAGCTGCAGGAACAACAAACTTTGCAGGGGTCGGACCTAAAAGTGATGTTAAAACGCAATTAACTTATAAGTATAAGTTTTTGCCATTTACCCTTACTCAGGTTTATGCAGGTAGAACAGCACAGGCTTTTGGTGCTAACGACTTGATAATGACAGACTGCAGTGCTTGTGCCTCAAGTGTCAAAGTGATGATGGATGTGCATAACCTCATCAATTATTATGACTTTGATAGAGTGATTGTTTTAAGCGTTGAGGATCAAGTAAGCAATTTGGCTTTAGAGTTCTTTGGAGAAGCTAAAGCTATATTGTCAGAGGAAGAGGCTAAAACAATTAAACCTTCTGCTTTTGATAATAAGAACTATGGGTTTTATGTAGGGCAAGGCGCAGCCTTAGCAGTGTTTATGTCAGAGCGTGCTGTGGATAAGTTAGGAGTTACTCCTATGGCTGAATTAAAAGGTGCTTATTCTGCTTCTGAACAAATAGACAATGCTATAGGGCAAAGGGAAGATGGTGAGGGTTTTATGAAGGCAATAGAGGGGGCTTTATACCACTCTAAAGTCAGTCCAGATGAGGTAAAAGTAATAAAAACTCATGGGACAGGCACCCGGTCTAATAATATTTCAGAACGGACAGCCACCACCAAAAAAATTCCCGATTTTGTAGCTACGTCTTACAAGCAAAGAATAGGGCATACAATGGGTGCTAGTGGTCTTATAGAAACGTTGATGCTATTTGATGATATTGGTAATGGATTTATTCCAGAGATACCAAATAGAACAGAACATGATACAATATTTTTATCAGAAAAAAGTTCTGTTCCAGAGGGATATATTATGACTTTAGCTGCTGGAATGGGTAATATATATTCAGCTGCAATATTTAACTTGAGGATTTAATATGGCTGAGATGGTAAATAGTGATGACAAACTGCTAAGTACGGAAGATATTATCCAAAAAGCAGTGATGAATATTCGCTCTCCTTATTCTTACGATCAAGTTTACAAATCCATCGCACAAGAGTTACAACAACCTGGCACACAATTCATTCGTGAAGGCAATACCTTATTTATTGTCCATTACGATCATGGTCGAGTAGGCACATTTCGTGCTTTAAACGCAGACAACGCATTAAATTACATTAATAGTAGTTGGTTATTCATCAAAGCTTGTTATGACATGGGTTATGACACACTTGTGACTGAATTTTATGACCCTACTATTGTTAATATTTTCAGAACTATATCTAAAAACCCGCCTTACCCAGAAATGGGATACAACATTAAGCAAAGTGTTGATGGATGGATAGGCACTATTAAATTAGGTCCAGACCGAGACGGAGAAATATAATGGGTGGAGTAGCTAGTGCAATTGGAGATGCAATAGGTGGCGTAGCAGAAGCCGTAGGCGAAGTAGTAGAGACTGTAGTTGAAAATCCTATTATTGCTACTGCTGCTTTAGCAGTTACAGGCGTTCCTTTACCTGGTGTTATTGCAAGTTTACCAGCTCCAGTGTCAGCTGCTGCTGTTTCTATGGTTTCTACTGCTATTCAGGGTGGTGACTTTGGAGACATCTTAAAAGCTGGTGCAGCAGGTGCTTTAGGTAGTGCTGTGGGTGGAGCAGTAGGCGGTAAAGTTGCAAGCTCATTTGGTGATACTGCAGGCAAAGTTGCAGGTTCAGCTGCAGGTGGCTTCACAGGTACTCTAGTTCAAACAGGTGATGTAGGCACAGCATTAAAAGGTGCAGCTATGGGGGGTGCAGGTGCTGCATTACAAGCAGGAATTTCATCTGGTCTTGAAGCAGTTAAAAAACAATTTCCAGGATCAACTACAACTCAAGCAGCTGGTCCATCTGGCTTACAAGTGGGTCAACAAGTACCTACTTCACCATTTGGCACTACTGAAACAGTGGCTCCTACTTCTCCATTTGGAACCCAAACATTTGATACACTTCCAAGTATGCAATATAACCCTAGCTTTGTAGAAAGAGCTATTGGTGCTGCAGGTCCAGCTGCAACTGAATTAGCAGTAGATACTATTAAACCTACATTAGCTTCTGCTTTAGGCTTTGGTGGTCAGCCTACTACACAAAGTACTGGTCCAGCACCTGGTACAGCTCCTGGTGTAGCAGTGACAGGTGAAGGCTCTGCAGTTAATCCAGCAGCAGCTAACGCTTTAGCTCAAGCATTACGAGTAGGTGATCCTGGTGCTCCATTATTTGGTACAGAAAACAAAGGTCAACAACAAGCAGTGTGGAATACTGCGTCACTTAAATTTAAAGATGAGGTCGGAGGCTAACATGGCTAAAATATTAGAAGCATTAAGAGTAAATGTGATGGGTGACTTAACACTTCCAGCATTGGCTCAAGTTATTCAATCAAAAGGTCGTGGTCCAGATACCATATTAGCTCACATCACACCTAAAGAAGCAGAGAAGCTTAAACGTGATGGTGGTGCTGGTACTATTAATCCAGACACAGGCTTACCAGAGTTCTATGAGGACTTTTATACACCTACAGATACTACTGGCTACCCATCATTTATGTCATCTAGCTTACCTGAATATACACCTACAGAATCTTATGCGCCTGACTATTCATTCACTGGTGCTGGTTATGAGCCAGACTATTACACAGGTGGTGGCTATGATTTCTCCCCCTCAGCTGTTTCTGCTGCCCCTGAAGTCTCAAGTGCATTTGAATCTGGTGTAAGACTTGGTGAATCAAGAGCTGGTTTGCAACCTATTGAATCACTTATGGACTTAAGAACACCAGTAGGTGAGGAAAGACCAGGCGTTGGTATCCCTCAATTACCTAGAGAGGCTATTGAAGTACCTAAGGCTGGTGTGCCTCAAGACAGAGGATTTACAGAAAAACTAAAAGAATATTTAAGTAATCCAGAAGTTTTAGGAAAACTTGGTGTAGCAGCTATGGGTGCAGTTTCAGGTGCTCGTACAGCTAAAGAAGCTGCAAAACAAGGTCGTCAAGCTAAAGAGGAAACTCAAGCTATAGCAGCTCCTTACCTTGCTAGAGGTCGTGATCTTGTAGGAAGAGCAGAGCGTGGTGAATTAAGCCCATCTAATCTACAAGCTTTTCAAGCGGCACAAGCAAGAATAGCTCAAGGTGTTGAATCTCGTGGTGGTGTAGGTGCTCAACAAGCAGCTACTCAATTAGCTAATTTAAGAAATGAATTACTACAAAATCAATATGACTTTGGTCTTAAGATTCTAGGTATTGGTGACAATATTGCACTAGGCTCT
>JACCDP010708886.1_pt1 | contig 38111 bp, 55 predicted proteins | sample 7445841 | NCBI WGS metagenome assembly JACCDP01 (sample SAMN15323441, study PRJNA562643) | freshwater metagenome | isolation source: river surface water | place: USA:Blue River Watershed | collected 2017-08-17 | reverse complement strand
GGTAATTCGGACCCCAGCGTGGGAACAGAGTAATTCATATCTTGAACTATCTCGGATGGTTTGGCCCCCTCCATAACCCGAATTTGCGCTGTACCTATTTTGGGGGTATTATCCGACCCATTGACCATAACATGTGCAGATGATGAACCTTGTGAACGAAAAGCCAGTCAGGAAGCCGACGACCGGGGGTGTGATTATCGGCTCGTCCTATGACGAGGCCCGCACCCGCAAGATGAACGCCGACGCAGAGATTGCGGAACTGGAACTTGCCAAGATCCGCGGCACCCTGTGCTTGACCGCCGACGTAGTCACCGCCTGGGAGACTGTTCTGCACGCCTGCAAGGCAAAGTTTCTGTCCCTGCCGTCAAAGACTGCCCCACTCATCTCGACCGAAACGGAGATCGCGGTCATCAAGGACATCCTTGAGGCGCAAATTAGAGAGGCTTTGAGTGAACTCTCCAACTACCAGCCTGCAATTGATCCGGTCCACACGGGATCAGCTACTGGTGAACCTGTCGCTGGCGATGAAGCGACTGACGCCGCCACCGCGCCTAAGCGTGGCCGCGTGGGCCGACCTCGAAAGACGGCTCGACTCACAAAGTAGCGCAGAACCAGGTCGCTGGATCACGGCGCGGGCTGAATACCAGCGCGGCATCATGGACGCTTGCTCGGATCCGGCGGTCAAGGAGGTCGTCGTGATGTGCGGCGCCCAGCTCGGCAAGTCGGAGATGCTGCTAAATACGATCGGCTATCACATGGCGCACGATCCTGCGCCCATTTTGATGATGCAGCCGACCGTGGACATGGCGCAGGCGTTCTCGAAGGACCGTGTCAGCGCCGGTTTGCTTCGTTCAACCCCGTGCCTGCGGGACAAGGTCAAAGACAGTAAGGCGAAAGATGCGAACAATACGACTCTGCACAAGGTATTTGCTGGCGGCGCTCTCTCTCTTGTTGGCGCTAATAGTCCATCTTCCCTTGCTAGCCGTCCGATCCGTGTTGTCCTTTGCGACGAGGTTGATCGATATCCTCCTTCGGCTGGTGAGGAAGGTGATCCGATCTCTCTGGCAAAGCGCAGAGCGGCTACATTCTGGAACCGGAAGATAATTCTGGTTTCGACCCCGACCAACCGGAATGCCAGCCGCATCGAAGCGGCCTATGAAGAGTCGGATCAGCGCAAGTTCCATGTTCCGTGCCACGACTGCGGTCACGAACAGGAAATGCTGTGGTCAAATGTGCAGTGGCATGACAACAGCCCATCGACCGCGGTGTACGTGTGCCCGGAATGTGGCTCGGCGTGGGGTGACGGAGAACGTCGCCGTGCGGTTGCCAAGGGTCGTTGGGTGGCCGCAAAGCCGTTTAACGGTGTCGCCGGCTTCCACCTCAATGCTCTCTACTCCCCCTGGTCGGTTTTGTCTGATGCCGTCGAGGAGTTTCTGGCCGCGCGCAAGGATCCCATGCGGTTGAAGACCTTCGTCAACACGTTTCTCGGTGAAACGTGGGAAGATCAGGGCGAGGGCGTAGACGATTACGCAATCTCCAAGCGCAAAGAGGTTTACGACCAGATCCCGGAAGACGTTGTGCTTCTGACGGCTGGTGTGGACGTTCAGGATGATCGCCTGGAGGTCGAAATTGTCGGCTGGGGCGCTGGCGAAGAGTCGTGGCAGATCGATTACCGGGTTCTGTACGGCGACCCGTCAGCACCGCGCCTGTGGAGTCAACTCGATGAAATTGTCCTTGGGAAATATGAACACCCGTGCGGCGAAGACCTTCTGGTCCGCGCTACTTGCGTTGACTCTGGTGGTCACCATACGCGGGCTGTTTACAATTACGCCAAAACAAGGGCGGGCCAAAGAATCTTCGCGATCAAGGGCGTCGGTGGCGAAGGTAAACCGATTGTTGGCCGTCCGTCGAAGAACAACGTCGGAAAAGTCCCGCTTTATCCAGTAGGCGTCGATACGGCGAAGGAGCTGCACTACGCCAGGCTCAAGATTGATGAGCCTGGACCGGGCTACTGTCACTTCCGGGAAGAGCGTGACGACGAGTATTTCCGTCAGTTGACTGCGGAAAAGATGGTGCTGAAGTACCACAAGGGTTACGCAAAGCGGACTTGGATCAAGACCCGCACGCGAAACGAGGCTTTAGACGTTCGAGTCTACGCCATTGCGGCTTTTTCCATACTCAATGTCAATATGGATAGCCTTGCACGTAAGTTTTATGCTAATGTGGATCGGAGAAGTAATTCTGTCGAGGATCGGAAACCTGTGAAGCCTCACCCGTTGGCCGCGCCCAAGCGTCCTAGCCGTGGTGGTTTCGCGAATAACTGGCGATGAGGCATAATGGCTAATCTTTTCGACGCTGACAATGCCCCAATCTCTGAGCCTGCGGAATTTACGGCCGGTTCGCTGGTGCAGTGGAAGCGACCCGACCTGTCTGCGGATTATCCGCCGACTTCTTACTCGCTGATCTACAAGGCGCGGCTTCGCGGCGGCAACAATCCGGAGATTTCGGTTACCGCCACGAACAGCAGCGGTGTTTTTCTCGCCACGCTGACCAGTGCAGCCACCGCCGTGATTGTTCCCGGTGATTATTACTGGCAGGCAGAGATCGAGCGACAGAGCGATAACGCCCGGATTCTGGTAGCGAGCGGTCAATGGCGGGTCATCCCGGACCTTGATCAGTCTGGCGCCGATCCGCGCAGTCACTCTGAAATCATGCTCGACAAGATCCAGAGTCTGCTGGAAGGCCGGGCCGACAAGGATGTAACCTCCTACTCGATCAACGGTCGGTCGATCGCCAAAATGAGCATCACCGACTTGCTGTCGTGGCGAGATTACTACCGCCGCGAGGTCAATCTTGAAAAGCGTAAGGCGGATGCGGCCGCTGGGAAACCCAGCTCTGCCACGGTGAAGGTTCGGTTTCTATGAGCATCTGGCGTGATATTCTGGGCCTGCCGCAGAAGCCTGCTGGCAGGATTGCAAAGCGCAACTACCACGCCGCCAACACCGGCCGGCTGTTCAGTGACTTCATGTCGTCGAACCGATCGGCAGACAGCGAGATCAAGCCCGACCTGGTGCTGATGCGTAACCGCGCTCGGCAGATGGCGCGCGACGATGTGTACGTAAAGCGTTTTCTGGAACTGATGAAGACCAATATCGTTGGCGACAACGGTATGACCCTTCAGGTCAAGGCGCGGAATGCTGACGGCAGTCTCGACACGATCGGGAACGATATCATTGAGAGTGCGTTCTACCAGTTCGGCATGATCGGCAACTGTACTGCTGACGGCCGCATGTCTTGGGTCGATCTTCAGAAGTACGTGGTCGAGGCGACCAAGCGCGACGGCGAGGCATTCGTCCAGATCGTCCGCAACGCGACCTACAAGCACGGCATCGCCTTCCATCCGCTTGAAGCGGACATGGTCGATGAGCAGAAGAACGAGCGGCTCAAGAACGGCAACGAGATCCGCATGGGGATCGAGATTGACACGTTCCAGCGCCCGGTTGCCTATTGGGTGCGCCAGCGCCATCCGGGCGACTATGACTTCAACTCCCTGAGCCTGCGGCAGTCGGTGCGCGTGCCTGCGCGCGACATCATTCATGTCTACAAGATGCTGCGCGCTGGTCAGACGCGAGGGGAACCCGCCCTTGCGCCGGCCATGAGCCAGGTCAAGATGCTCAACGCCCACCGCGAGGCAGAGCTGGTCGCCAGCCGCATGGCCGCATCCAAGATGGGCTTCTTCACTTCGGACAGCGGCGATGATGTCCCCGCGGATGAGTACGACAACTCGGTTCCGATCATCGATGCAGAGCCCGGCACGTTCCACCAGCTTCCGGCCGGCGTGGACTTCAAGCCGTTCGATCCGACGCACCCTGCGACGGCTTTTGCCGAATTCCAGAAGGGCATCCTGCGTGGAATCGCCTCTGGTCTTGGTGTTTCTTACGCATCACTCTCGAATGATCTTGAGGGTACATCGTATTCTTCGATCCGTCAGGGCGCGCTTGAAGAGCGTGATGCCTACCGGGACGAACAGAAGTTCTTCATGGAACACTTTGTTCTTCCGGCGTACGGCATCTGGCTCGGTCATGTGATGGAATTTAATTATATTCCGATCCCGGCCACCAAGTTCGACAAGTTTTATTCCTCCACGATATTCCGGCCGCGCGGCTGGCAGTGGGTGGATCCGCAGAAGGAAATCAGTGCCGCGGTTCACGCGATGCACAACGGCATTATGTCGATGCAGGATGTGTCGAACCAGTATGGTCGCGATCTGGAGGAAACCTTCAGCCAGTGGCAGCGCGATCAGGAACTGGCGCAGCAGTTTGGCCTGAGCCTCGCATTCCAGCCGTTTGGCGCGAACGAGGCCACCAAGGGTGAAGTGGAGCCCGAAAATGTCTGATTATCAGCCCAACGAGGCGATGCAGCGCGAGGCCCAGCGCGGCCTTGATTGGCGCCGTGAATTCGGTCGCGGTGGTACTGAGGTGGGCATTGCTCGCGCCCGCGACATCGTGAACGGCAAGAATCTCTCTGATGACACGGTGAAGCGGATGTACAGCTTCTTCAGCCGTCATGAGGTGGACAAGCAGGCGGAGGGCTTTCGTCCGGGCGAAGAGGGTTATCCCTCGAACGGTCGGATCGCGTGGGCGCTCTGGGGCGGGGACGCCGGTTACGCCTGGGCCAAGGATCGTGTCGAAGACATGGACGACGACGAAGATGAAAACCGTGCGGCACCCGATGCGCTAAAGGTCGGTGATTTCGTCGAATGGAATTCTTCCGGTGGGAAGGCCCGCGGCCAAATCGAGCATATCATGCGCGAGGGGACTCTCGGGATTCCTGATAGTGAGTTCTCGATCGAGGCATCTGAGGATGATCCTGCGGCGCTTATTCGCATTTACCGGGACGGTGAGCCGACCGAAACCCTTGTCGGACACAAGTTCTCGACACTGACGAAAACAGCCAATGCTCGCGTGCATGATGATTTGTTGAGAGAAGATGACTTTAATGCTATACCGTTAGAGGAAGCGACTGGAGAACGGTCTGTGTCTGAAGAAGTAATTGAAGAAATCGTGCCAGAAGTGGACGAGGCCGATCGTCGCGAGGTCACGGAGATCGTTCATCGCGCTGCCGCGATGGAAGCCAAGATCATCGACGAGGAAAAGCGTACCGCGCATATCGCGGTGTCCTCGGAACTGGCGGTCGAGCGTTCGTTCGGCAAAGAAATTCTGGTCCACGACGCAGGCTCCATCAATCTGGAGTTCCTTCGTTCTGGCCGCGCGCCCCTTCTGCTTGACCATGACATGGAAAAGCAGATCGGCGTTATCGAATCCGTGGAACTTTCTGATGATCGCAGGCTCCGGGCCAAGGTCCGGTTCGGTCGCTCTGCGCTAGCGCAGGAAGTATTCCAGGATGTTGTTGACGGGATCCGCTCGAACATTTCGGTCGGTTATCGCATCAACAAAATGGAGCGTTCTAGCACGAACAAGGACGAGTATCTTGTTCGCGCTTGGTCGCCAATGGAAGTATCCGTTGTTTCGATCCCAGCCGACCCGTCAGTCGGTGTGGGCCGCAGCGCGGCTGCTCCTGAACCTCAACCCCTCTCTGTTGAACCATCTGTTCGGAAGGAAGACAAAATGTCTGAAGTCGATCTGGATGCGGTTCGGGCTGAAGCTGCCAAGGTTGCTGCCCGTAATGCCGCTGACATCGTTGCGCTGGGTGCGCGTCACAATGCCGCCGATCTTGCTCAGAAGGCTCTGGCCGAAGGCAAGTCGATTGATCAGTTCCGTGGTGAACTCCTTGATGTCATCGGCAACAAGCCGCTTGAGAACAAGGAAATCGGCCTGAACAAGAAGGAGCGGCAGGATTACTCCATCGTCCGCGCCATTCGTGCTCTGGCGAACCCGACCGATCGCGGCGCTCAGGAAGCTGCTCGCTTTGAACTGGAGGCTTCGGCCGCTGCTGCTCGCGCCTATGGCACGACGGCTCAGGGCATCATGGTCCCGGCTGAAGTGCTGGGTTCGTGGAAGCGCGACCTGAACACCTCGGACGACAACGAGATCGTTGCCACCAACCTGATGGCTGGTGACTTCATCGACGTTCTGCGTAACTCGTCGTCGGTCATGCAGGCTGGTGCCCGCATGATGCAGGGTCTGGTTGGCAACGTCGCCATCCCCAAGAAGACCGCCGCCTCTTCGGCTGGCTGGATCAGCACTGAGGGTGGTGCGTCGAGCGAGTCGGAGCCGACCTTCGGCACCGTGTCGCTGTCGCCCAAGACTGTCGGTGCGTTCTCCGACATGACCCGCCAGCTCATCCTTCAGTCGACGCCGTCGATTGAGGCGTTGGTGCGTGATGATCTCACGCAGGCTCTGGCTCTCGCGATCGACGCGGGCGCTCTGAAGGGCACCGGGCTCTCGGGTCAGCCGACCGGCATCTACAGCACCTCGGGCATCAACACCGACAGCTTTACTGGTGCCACCCCGACCTGGGCTGAGATCGTTGGTCTGGAGACGCTGGTCGCTGAAGACAACGCGCTGCTGGGCAACCTCGCCTACATCGCGCCGGCCAGCCTGTACGGCACCCTGAAGACCACGGCGAAGGCCACCAACCAGGCGATCTTCGCGGTTGACCCGGATGGCTCGATGAATGGTTACCGTACCATCGTGTCGAACCAGGCCACTGCGGGTTACCTCCTGTTTGGTAACTTCTCGGACTGCCTCATCGGCATGTGGGGCGGCCTCGACCTGACGGTCGATCCGTACACCTCGTCGAACACGGGCACGGTGCGCGTTGTCGCGCTCCAGTCGGTTGACGTTGCTGTCCGTCACGCGGTCAGCTTCGCCCTCGGCACCCCGGCGGCGTAATGCTAACGTGGAAGGGGTCGGGTTTAAACCCGGCCCCAACCCGTAAAGGGATGATCATGAAGTATAGGGTATTGAAGAATACCGTGGCGAACGGCGAGCGCGTTCAGGCCGGTGACATCATTGATATCGGGGTCAGCGAAGCAGCTATCCTGATGGGCTATGGGCGGATTGTTCCGCACCATGAGGCAGAGATCACCACCAGCGTGGTAGACGATATTCAGCACGGCGACCCGGTGATCAAGCGCCGCGGCAGGAAACCCAAGAATGGCCTTTGAGTCCTACGACGATCTGGGTGACTTTTTCGGTCTGGATGACTTTGCTATGGAGGCGAAGTTCATCAAGGCCGGCAAGTCCGTTAAGATCCTCAAGGGCATCTTTGATAATCCGCAAGTCTCCCGCGGGATGACCGAAAACATGGAGATTACGATCCCCATGCCAAAGTTCATCTGCCGCACCGCCGACATTCCATCGGCAGAGGATGGAGACAAGCTCAAGCTCGGCAGCGTCGAGTATTATATTCGCGTTCAGATCAATGATGGCGAGGGTGTTTCCACCCTGTACCTGGAGAAGATCTGATGACGCACGTTCGCCAGCAAATCCGCGACAGGATAGCCACGGACCTCACCGGACTGACGGGCATTGGCACCAACGTCTACAAGATGCGGCGCTATGCGCTCGACGATGCCAAGCTCCCGGCGATCGCGGTTTACACGATGGATGAAACGTCCAGCCTTGTGACGATCGGTGCGCGCACGGTTCTGCGGGTACTGAATGTCGGTGTGGAGATTATTGCCAAGGGCGCTTCTACAGCGGTCTATGATACTATGGACGGATACTGCGTGCTGGTCGAAGAAGCCTTGGGTGCCGACTTCAGCCTTAATGGGCTTGCCAAATCTTGTGTGCTGACAAGTTCCTCAATTGATGTTAATGTCGAAGGCGAGAGGGCCGTATGCACGGCCAGACTGGTGTTCGCTGTAGAGTATATCACCAGCATTACGGATGTGGAGACTGCACGATGAAGGCGGTAGCCGTCGAAAACGCGCAGGGTGACGTTATCAAGGTCTTTCCTGATGCCGTTGAATATTTCAACGCCATCGGCTGGAAGGTGGTGGCTGAAAAGCCGGTGGCTGACAACGAAGAAGTGGAATCGGAGTAATGGCAAATCACACTGGTTCGGAAGGCACGGTGAAGGTTGGCGCTAACGCCATCGCTGAAATCCGTTCGTATTCCGTCGAGCAGACTGGCGATACCGTCGAAGACACGACGATGGGCGACTCTTGGCGCACGCACAAGGCGACCCTGCGGAGCTGGACGGCGACCGTGGAGTGCTTCTGGGACGAGACTGACACCACCGGCCAGGGTGCGCTGTCGGTCGGGACGGAAGTCACGCTGAACCTGTACCCCGAAGGCTCGACGACCGGCGACAAGTACTACACCGGCACGGCGATCGTGACGGGTCGCTCGATCTCGGCGTCGTTCGACGGCATGGTCGAATCCACCATCAATGTGCAGGGCACTGGTACGCTGACGGAAGCAACCGCTTCGTAATTAGGGGGTAGTTATGAGTCTAGCAAAGCGGATTGCCGACCGGCAGACGAAGGCGCGCAAGTCCATCGAGGTCAGTGAATGGGGGGAGGACTCCGACTCCCCCCTGCTGATCTATTTCGGCCCTATGCTGGCGATGGAAATGGACCGCATCCAGCGCAAGCATCCCAACTTCTTTCAGACCGCAACAATCGCGGGCATGGTCGATCTGATCATCTTGAAGGCGGAGAGCCGGGATGGTGAGAAACTCTTTACGCTTGAGGACAAGCCGACCCTGATGCGCGAAGAGTTCGCTATCATCACCCGAATTGCCGGCGAGATGATTTCCGCGACCAGCGCAGAGGAACACGAAAAAAACTGAGAAACGATCCGCTAAGGTATAACCTCATTACCTTGGCGGATCGTCTTGGACGCTTCATCTATGAGGTTGAGGAAATAACCCTAGACGAGTATAACGAGTGGATCGCTTACTTTAAGATCGACGCGGAAAGGCAAAAGCGTGGCAAATGAAAAGCTCTCATATGAGATCGCCGCGCTTTATTCCGGTCAGCCCGCGATCAAGGCAGCCTTTGACGATTTTGCCAAACTGAATGCCGCCGGGGCTAAGGTCACCAACCAACTGAACCGCTTGGCTAATCAGGCGCGAAACACTGGCGAGGAAATTCGTAATTCTCGTCAAGGCTTCGCCCAGGCCGGTATGCAGGCCAACCAGTTCTTCACCCAGATCGCCAGCGGCACCAGCCCTCTACTGGCGATGCAGCAGCAGCTCGGTGACGTTGGATACGCCATGTCCTTTATGGGCGGCACCGCCGGGCGGATTGGCTCATTTCTGGCGGGTCCGTGGGGCGCCGCCATTATTCTCGCCACCAGCCTTCTGAGCCCCTTCATTGGCAAGCTATTCGAGAGCAGCGATGCAACCGAAGATCTTGCAGAGGCACAGCGGCGCAGCAAGAGCGCCACGCAGGATTACGCCTCGGCGCTCAAGGTCCTGAAGGCAGCCGTAGAAGAATATGAGATCATGACCGCCAAGTCGGCGGCTACTGAGAAAATGATCCGCGAAGAGCGTTTAAAGACGGCCCAGCAGGCACTGGCGGCGGCTGATCTCCAGCTTTATGCGGCGGAACTGATTGTTAGTTCTGAACTATCGAAAATGCGCGTGATCCGGGAGAGCAACCAGATCGCGATCGATATGGGAACCCAGATGGGTGACGGCGCGGCTGCCGTCGCGGCTCAGTACGTTGCCACTGCTCGTGTAACCAAGCAGCAGGCCGCCATTGATCGCGCAACCACTGCGGCCAATGAAAGGCTGGCTCGGTCCACTCAATTGCGGGCAGAGGCGCAGAAGAAGCTGAACGAACTGATTAGCAGCACCAATACAAGTTCGGGCTCCAAGGGTTCTGGACGATCAAGGGTTTCAGACGACGCCCAAAAAGACGCCGACAGTCGCAAGAAAATTCAAGAGAGTCTGGAGGTCATGTACCTTCAGTCGAATAATCGTATCCGCGAGAGTCTGGAAAAGATCTTCTTGAACACCGGGTCACTGGTGCCCGATACGCTTTCGGGTATGGAGATCCTGACCGCAGAAGCCAATTCCGCCATCAACGAAAACCTCCTCAAGCCCGCCAAGGAACTGGAAGAAGCATATCGTTCTGTGGGGCAGGCCGTGGACGACGCCTTCAAGAACATGATCTTGGCAGGCGGCTCATGGCGCGATGCGATGCGCGGCATCATCCAGTCCGTGATCGATCAGTTGTGGAAGCTCTACGTCACGCAGCAGATCGTCGGATTCATTACTGACATCCTCGGCAGCATTGGACTTCCGATGCCCAAGGTTGACGGAGCCCGTGCCGGCGGCGGTCCGGTGTCAGCTAACCAGACCTACCTGGTGGGCGAAAAGGGGCCGGAACTGTTCACGCCTGGCTCGTCGGGAGCAATCATTCCTAACCACAAAACTATGGCCGCATCCGGCGGCGGTGGTGGCGTTGTGGTTAATGTTGACGCGCGTGGCAGCGCAGATCCTGCTGCGGTCCGCGCTCAAGTCCAGCAGGGTATCCTAGAGGCGGCGCCCGCTATCATCGCTGCGGCTGAAAACCGCACGATGCAGGGCTTCCGTCGTCCTCGTCTTGGCGGTGCAATGCAATGACGACCTTGACCATTCCCGCGACACCCAAGCCGCAATCGATGACTTGGCGGCTGGTGCAGCCCGCGCAGAACAACATCAGTCAGTGGACTGGCGCCCGTCAGGTACTGCCCTCCGGCCGTGGCTGGTGGGAATGTCAGATCGTCTATCCACCGATTGTCGGGACGACCAATGCGAATGCTTGGCGCGGCTTCATTGCGGCTATGCGTGGCCCGACCAACGACGCTCAAATCAAAGTAGATCCTACCGCTCAGTCGGCGCTCGCAAACACCATGCTCTCCAATGGCGCGAACCAGACCGGCCGCTCAATGGCTGTGGACGGTCTACCAGCTTCGACAACCGTGCTGGTAGCGGGCCAGTTCGTGACCGTGCAAAATCAGCTCCTGCAACTAACCGCAAACGTCACGACAAACGCTTCAGGCCAAGCCACACTATCGTTTGAGCCGTCCCTGCGCGCCGCCGTTCCCGACAACACCGCGGTCGAATACAAAAATCCTTACTGCCTGATGTATATCACTGATGAACCGTCTTACTCAGTTGAGCCTGGTTACATTTACGCTTTTAGCCTGAATATGCGCGAGTCTTTCTAATGGTAGACCCAACGACACAGGCGGCACTTCAGGCCCAAGTTTTGAACTGGCGGGTGCTGCTTTACGCGGATTTTCTTGGCGATGTTTTGCGTGCAACTTCCGGGCTATACACCAAAGTGGTGTCTGGATCGGGAGACACTGAACTGGACGGCACCTATAGCCCATACGATCACAATCTGATCGAAGTTGGCGCTGTAAAGCACAATGAGAACGGATCTGATACCGTTGCCATTTCGCTCAGTGGTCTTGTGGTGAATGACAATGCCTTTCTGACCCTGATTGGCGACAAAACCAATTGGCAGGGGCGCATCGCTCGGATCTGGTTTTACTGTGTCGATGAAAGCGAAGCACAGGTCGGGTCTATTATTCCTTATTACACCGGGTACATGAATGACATCAGTATCGATGGTACTCCGGATGGGCAGCGCGTAACACTAAAGATAGAGAACTACCTCGTCAGTCTTTCGGGATCACCCAATAAGACTTATCTAATGCAGAGCATATTCGATTCCGGCGACCTGTCAGCAGACGCGGCGATCGCAGCAGCAAATGGCATTGAAGGCGGTGGACTGGCGGCAAGTGTCACCACGCCCATAGGGTGGAGTAGCCGCGATGCTGGAAATTAAGCGGATATCGACCTGGGAGCAGGCGCTGATCGACTTCATCGACTCCAAGCGCGATGAGCCGTTTGTCTACGGCACCCACGATTGCTGCACCTTTATTGCTGGCGCTGTCGAGGCGATGACGGGGCTGGACCCTATGTCTGAGTTCCGCGACAGCTATCGAAGCCTTGCATCTTCGGTGAGGGCGCTGCGCGAGATAGGCCACGGAGACCTTGAGGCAACAATTGACGCCAAATTTCCGATAGTCTCCATCAGTAATGCCCAGCGAGGCGATCTCGCCTTCTTTGATGGATCGCTTGGTGTTATTATGGATGGGTGGGCATGGTTCGTATCGGATAACGGGCTTGATCGAGTACCGCGGTCCTTTTGGATCAAGGCGTGGAGCGTAGGCCGTGGGTAAAATTATCGGAGGACTACTGAAGGCCGCGCTGTTCATCGGCGCATCCTTCATCCCCGGCATCGGACAGGCCATTCAGGGCGCCCTATTGGCGACTGGCGTTGCTGTGGCCCTGACCACGGTTTCTCAGGCGCTGTTCGGCCCCAAAACCCCAGCCACCCAGCTTTCCCGTCTCAACGTCAGTCTGGATCCCTCGACGCCGCGCAAGGTGGTTATGGGGACGACGGCCATGCCGCTGGATCTGCGCTATCACGAAGCCAGCGGCACTAACCAAGAATACATGGACTACATCATTTGCGTTGCGGCGCACAAGGTGAAGTCCATCACGGAAATCTGGTTTGAAGACAAGATCGCATGGACATCTGGTGGCGGTGTAGACTCGCGCTATTCCGGCTATCTGACGGTCGGCACCGTCCTTGAGGGCAACAGCTCGAATTACATCACGATCAATAGCGGCACCAAGTGGGGTAGCACCCGCCGCCTGACTGGCTGTGCGTATGTTCACATTCGCCTGAAGCGCACAGGTAATGACAAGAAAGCTGAAAGCCCACTGGTGAATGGTCTTCCCGGCCGTGTCACGATCATCGGTGAGGGCGCGTACCTTTACGATCCCCGTCGTGACAGCACTGTACCGGGTGGCAGCGGAACCCACCGGGCCGACAATCAGGGCACCTGGGGCGTCTATACGAACGCCGACGATGTCGAGAATCCGGCTCTGCAATTGCTCTGGTGGCTTCTGGGCTGGAAGATCAACAGCAAGTTGTCGGTTGGGTGCGGCGTCCCGGCGAACCGGATCGATCTTGAGTCCTTCATCACCGCAGCCAACATCTGCGACGAGACGGTCACGCTCGCCACGGGCGGGACACAAAAGCGGTATCGCACCGCCGGCACCGCGTCAGATTCCAGCGATCGCATGGAGATCATAAACACGTTCCTCGCGTGTATGAATGGTACTCTGCGCGACAACAACGGCAAGTTGACCCTGACGGTCATGAAGAATGACCTGTCCAACTATGTCCTGAGTTTCAACGACAGCGACATCATTGAGTCGTTCGAGTGGAACCAGACTCGCGGCCTGACCGAAACCTATAACGTCGCCAGAGGACGTTACGTCGATCCCTCGAACAACAGCCTCTACCAGATGGTTGATTACCCGGAGGTGCGGATCAACTCGGTGGACGGCATTGAGCGCGTAGTTACGCTTGACCTTCCTTATGTCGAAGATGGTCGCAGGGCGCAGCGCATCGCCAAACAGGTGCTTCAGCGCAATCAGTACCGCGGCATGTTTTCTGCTACGTTCACCGCAAAAGCCTTGGGCTGTCAGGTCGGTGATGTCGTGCGCGTTACCTTCACGCCCCTGGGGTGGACGAACAAGCTGTTTCGCGTCGTCAGCCAGCAGATCGACTTCACCGGCCGGGTTCCGCTGGCTCTCGTGGAAGAGAATGCAGCAATCTACGCATGGGACGCAGAAGACGTTGCCCCGGTTTCGCCCACGGCGCCCACGGTCTACGATCCTCTGAACAACCCGTATATTCTGGGCATCAATGAGGCAGATGGCACCCTGACTGCCACTGTCATGCTCTTCAAGCGCACGGCGACGAACAGCACGCCATCGGTTGATACCAGTGGCACCGCGACATACACGTTCGCAAACAACACGATCACCGGCCAGCCGACCGGATGGACCACCACGATCCCAGATTCCATCTCCGGTGATTACCTGTGGGTCATTCGAGCTGTTGCGACATCGACCACCTCGACCGACACGATCGCGAATACCGAGTGGTCGGCTCCGGTTCTTTTCGTCGAAAACGGCGAAACTGGTCCAACCGGGCCCGCTGGACCAGCGGCTACATCCGCCTATCTCACCAGCGAATCTGTCGCCCTCTTTTCCTATGCGAATGGCGACATCGTCTCTTATGGCCCCGCCACCGGCAATTTTGTGGTCATGAGCGGCAACACAGATATTAGCACAAACTTTACCCTTGGCATTCCGACTGGCGGAAACCCACAGGGACTGACTGTCACACTGGTCAATCAGACTTACACCGTGACGGCTGGCTTCGACGCCAACGAAGATACGGCGTCCCTCACCCTCCGGGCCACGGGCAGCGGCGCCTATGCGGGGGTCACCTTCGACAAGGTATTCTCGCTCTCAAAGGTAAAGGGCGGCTATGAGATCGTCACCAGCCTTCCCAGCACCAACCTGTTTGAAGGTCGTGTCGTCTTCCTGACCACAGACGACAAGCTGTATCGCTACACAGGATCGGCGTGGACCAAGGCGGTGGATGGCCTTGACCTGGTGGCAAACTCTGTGACCACGAACGCCATCAATGCTGGTGCGGTGACCGCAGCCAAGATCTCCGTAAGCCAGCTCGACGCGATCAGCGCCACGATCGGATTGCTCAGGACAGCAACGACCGGGGCTCGCACGGAGATCGAATCCAACCAGATCCGCGTTTACGACAGTTCCAACGTGTTGCGCGTTCGTATTGGTGTTTGGTAATGGCAGCGGGACTGCAACTCTGGGACAGTTCTGGCAATCTGTTGCTGGATACCAGCACTAGAACCGGCTTTGTGTTGGGGCGGGTCGATATTATTTCGACCAATCAGAACGGCAGCGTTACTGAGTCCGCTTTTGGTGACGGCACGCCGTTTTACTTTGTTCTTATGTCTGGCAACCAAGGTCAGACTTGCCCAGACATTTCTTTCTCTGGCACAACCATGACTTGGTCAAAGGCCACATCAAGCAACTTCAGCGGCTCTATCTTTTACGGGGTTTGGTAATGCCAGCAGGAATCACATGCTGGAACGACAGTGGGGCGGTTCAGATCACCGATGCGCGGCAGAACCCTGTCGTTGTTGCTAGTGGTAATATGACTACGGCCACCAACACGCTGTCGGGCCTGCCCTTGCCCACCAGCATGGCAAGTGTCAGCTATACGCGCGCCTCGACAGATGCCTGGCCGATTGTCGCCATCAGACCGACCGCACAGACCATGTTTTATGGCGTCGATACGTCCGGCGGCTTAACATGGAAGTGGGAGTTTGCATCGAATCAGGCTGTTGGCACATCGATCCCTTATTGGATCTTTGATCGCAAGGCGACGATCGGAGCGAGCCAGTTGTTCGAGATTTACGATACCGCCGGCACACGCACCTTTTCGATGGCCGAAAAGTGGCTGAGAATTACCGACATCATTTCTGGCGACATGGGTGTGGCCGCAGAAACGGAAGACTTCACCTATGTCAGCGGTCGCACTTATGCCGCGGCCTTCGCCAGATGGAGCGAAAGTGCGCGTTACCGGGTGCGTGATGACGAAACCGACATTTATGGCCTGGGCGTACATGGCATCACCAATGGCATTCGTACCAGCGCGGTAGCTATGTCCACAGTCGCAGGGGATGCAACACCCTCTCCATTTTTGGAGCGCCAGTTGCTGATTATGGATGTGACGAACTACTAGCTAGAGATTCTCCATATTTGCTGCTATACAGAGATCAGAGGTGACGCATGATCCAGCCGGGGAATTATGATATCACCATTCAGCAGAATGGTGATTTTGATCAAATCTTTCAGCTCAAGAACGAAGCTGGCACCGGCATTAACTTGGCGGGCCAGACCGTTGAGGCTGAAATTTGGACTGAAGGTAAGTCCGCAAAGCTGGCTGACTTCACCATCACAATGGTTGATCAGTCGATCGGTAAGTTCAAGATCAGCCTGACTGAAAATCAGACGGGACAGCTTTTGCAGTCTGGCTACTACGACATCCGAGTCACTGACGGAGCCGGTAACTCTTACTATTGGGTTCGTGGTCAGGCTATCCTTGAGACTGGGTATACCGAATGACCAGCATTGTAGAGGTCCAATCGACCAACACTGTTGTTGTCGAGAACACCGCGACTAACGTCGTCGAGGTTACCGCCAACGGCGTGAATAATGTGGTCGAGGTGATTACAGCCGGGCCAATCGGACCTCAGGGGCCAACTGGCCCCACTGGCGCCATTGGACCGACCGGGGCCACTGGTCCGCAGGGCGTTCAGGGTGTGGCGGGACCGACCGGCCCAACTGGCAATACGGGTGCTACTGGTCCGACTGGTGCCCAAGGCATACAGGGTATTCAGGGTGATACCGGGCCGACTGGTCCGCAGGGCGTTCAGGGCGTGGCGGGGCCCACCGGCCCCCAGGGCGTCGCTGGTCCCACCGGACCTCAAGGCATTCAGGGTGATACTGGTCCTACGGGGGCGCAGGGTATTCAGGGCGTCGCTGGTCCTACTGGCCCTCAGGGGGCGCAGGGTGATACCGGACCGACGGGGCCTCAGGGTATTCAGGGTATTCAGGGCGCAGTAGGCCCGACCGGCCCTCAGGGGGAAGTTGGACCCACTGGACCCCAAGGTACTCAGGGTATTGCCGGCCCGACTGGTCCTCAGGGTGAAGTTGGTCCTACTGGCCCCCAAGGCACTCAGGGTGTTGCTGGTCCCACTGGACCGCAAGGCCCTCAGGGTATTCAAGGTGAAACCGGCCCAACTGGCGCTACGGGATCGACTGGCGCGACCGGATCTACTGGCCCCACCGGCCCTCAGGGCGTTCAGGGTGATACCGGGCCGACAGGGCCAACCGGCACTTCTGGCAGCACTGGCCCAACCGGCCCAACTGGCGCAACCCCCACGGGCAACGTCACCGGCATAGATTCTATTTCTACGCCGGATTACATCCAGTTCGATACGACCAATGCCACCGGCACTGCCGTTGCGAAGTTGGGCTGGGATGACGGCGAAGGCACGCTGGTCCTTGGTCTCAAGGGCGGCAACGTCAACATGCCGATTGGCGAGATGATCTACCAGATGTGCTATAACGGCACTGGTAGTCAGATCAACAAGGGTCAGGTCGTCTACATTTCTGGTGGTCAAGGACAGAGACCATCCATCACCTTGGCCCGCGCCGATTCGGATGCCACCTCTGCCCGCACCTTCGGTGTTGCTGCTGAGAATATCGCCAATGGCGGCGAAGGTATCGTCGTTGAATTCGGCATCATTCAGGGCTTGGACACCTCGTCCTATAGCGTAGGCCAAACCCTGTATTTGTCGGGTACGACTGCCGGCGCTTTTCAGACCACCAAGCCGGTTGCGCCGACGCACCTGGTTTATGTGGCTAATGTTATTTCGGTCAGCGCCAGCTCGGGCCGCATCTTCGTCAAGGTGCAGAACGGGTATGAGCTTGATGAAATTCATGATGTCCTGATTACGGCCCCGACTGGTGGTCAGGCTCTTGTATACGACGGCGCAAGCGGGCTCTGGAAGAACACCACCGCCGTTGGCCCCACCGGACCTACCGGGCCTCAGGGCATAGTTGGGCCAACTGGCCCCACTGGAAGCACGGGTTCCACTGGCCCGACAGGTGCAACTGGTGATACGGGCTTGACGGGTCCGACCGGACCGACCGGCAGCACTGGTGCAACGGGGGCCGTTGGGCCTACTGGTCCCACTGGTGCAACCGGCGCGACTGGCGCTACCGGATCCACCGGATCGATCGGACCCACCGGGCCTACAGGATCTACCGGAAGCACCGGGTCAAGCGGCCCGACTGGCCCGACCGGATCCACGGGGGCCACTGGAGCCGTTGGCCCGACCGGCTCAACTGGTGCGGGCGGCCCTACCGGCCCCACGGGCGCCACCGGCCCCACGGGCGCAACACCGGCCATTGGCGGTTCTAACACGCAGGTTCAGTATAATAGCAGCGGCTCGCTCGCCGGTTCGTCTAATCTGGTGTTTGATGGCACTAATCTCGGCATCGGGACCAGCACCCCCGCGTCGCCGTTGCAAGTCGCTGGGGCGGCCCGTTTCGGCTCGACAACTTCCCAGTCTACTGGGACGCTGGCGGTCTATAACGACGGCAACAACGTCACTATCGAAGCGTTTGCAGGTAACAACGCCGCGACCAAGCGCAACATAGGTCTTGCCACCTATGGGGGTAGTGTCGGCATTGGAACGACTTCGCCGGGGCAGAAACTGACCGTTGCCGGTACTGTCGAAAGCACTTCGGGTGGCTTCAAGTTCCCAGATGCAACAACGCAGACAACGGCATACGCGCCGCTCGGCCTTGTGCAGCTTGCCACATACACGGTGTCCACCGCTGTTGCGACGATTGATTTCACCAATATCTCTCAGGACTACGACAATCTCTGGATTGAGATTAGTGGACTTAGTCACAACAGTGGAACTAGTCAAAGTATAGGTATACGATTTTCTACGAACAACGGTAGTAGCTATTCTTCGTCCAGCATAAATGTTATAGGACTCGTATCTGCCGCGACTACAGTTTTTGGCGCTGTAAATATAATGTTTTACGCCAGGGATGCTTCGATATATTCCGGTGCAGCGACTAACGCAGCTTCCCCTGCATCTATTACAAGTGGCGGCAGCACAATTCGCGCTACTGGTGGTATAGACGCTATTCGCTTTATTGCTTCTGCCAACGATCTCGATGCGGGGACAATCACAATCTACGGGTGGGACGCACGATGACCCAGAGTGCCGTCATTAACTGCGCCGACAACACGGTCGTATTTGCCCCGGCACCGCCGCTTGATATAGACGCGCAGTGGAACGCGGTTCGTGAAGAGCGCAACGCGCTTCTTGCTGCGTGCGACTGGACCCAGCTTCCTGATGCTCCGGTTGATGCCGGTGACTGGGCGGTGTATCGTCAGGCGCTGCGAGACATCACTCAGCAGTCGGATCCGTTCGCGATAGAATGGCCTCAGGAGCCTGAATGAAAATAGCAGTCTATGCCATCTCCAAGAACGAGGAGATGTTCGTCGAGCGATTCTGCAATTCAGCCAGAGATGCTGATCTGATCCTGATTGCGGACACCGGCTCCACGGATCGCACGGCTGATTTGGCCGAACAGTGCGGGGCCGACGTTCGTAGCATTACAATCACTCCCTGGCGCTTCGACGATGCCCGTAATGCGGCGCTGTCTCTTATCCCACGCGACATTGACGTTTGTGTCAGCCTCGACCTTGACGAAGAACTGCAACCCGGCTGGCGAGAAGAGATTGAGCGGGTCTGGAGCGCCAACACAACCAGGCTGCGCTACAAATTCGATTGGGGCGCAGGCATCGCCTTCTATTACGAAAAGATACACGCCCGGCACGGATACCGCTGGGTTCATCCGTGCCATGAGTACCCCGTCCCCTATCTGATCAATGAGGTCTACGCCCAGAGCGACATGCTCATGGTGATCCATAAGCCGGATCCCAACAAGAGCAGGGGTCAGTACCTGAATCTACTGGAGATGTCGGTCAAAGAGGATCCTGTCGATCCTCGAAACGCCTTCTATTACGCCAGAGAACTGTCCTTTCACGGCCAGTGGGAAAGGGCGATTGAGGAGTGCGACCGCTATCTTGACTTGCCTGGTGCAAGTTGGGCCAATGAGCGTTGCTATGCCTATCGCGTGATGTCTCGGTGCTATCAGGAGCTGGGTCGGTGGGACGATGCTCTCAGGTCGGCTCGCATGGGTGTTATTGAGGCACCGGGCACCCGCGAACCTTGGTGTGAGATAGCCAAGATCACTTACCGATTGGGCATATGGCCCGAATGCTACGGCGCCGCGCTGTCGGCGCTCGCCATAGAAAACCGCGAATTGGTATATACCGTAGATCCAGAAGTATGGGGCTCGATGCCACACGATTACGCATCTATCGCGGCATGGAACATGGGATTTACAGACCAAGCCATCGAACACGCGCAACAGGCTTTAAACTTTTCCCCAAATGATATAAGGATTATGAGTAACCTTGATTTCATGAGGGCATCCAGTCGTGTCTGAAACGCCTCACGAAGTGCAGATTGCCCTGCTTCAGAAAGAACTGACAGACCTCAAGGACGAGGTTCACGCTCTCTCCAAGGAGGTTTCTGGCCTGGTGGATGCGTGGAAGACTGCATCCGGCGTTGTCGCCTTCATCAAGTGGCTGGCCGGCACCGTAACCGCCATAGGCATCATCTGGGCCGTCCTGAAGGGCAAATTTGGGGTGTAACATGACAATAAAGATGAGCGACGAAGAATTTATTCAGGCTTGGCAGAGGGGTGGTGGCAGCCCCAAAGCAGTTGCCGACATCACCGGACTATCCCTGCGTGGGGTTTATTATAGACGAGACGCGCTCACGAAAGGCGGCGTTGTCTTGGAGACGATCCCACAAAGGCCGTGCAACCATAATCACTTCGGCTGGCAAGACGTTGGCCGATCGTACAAGAGGCAAAACGACCACACTATTCATGATGGTGTGGTCATTGTTTTCTCGGACGCACACTTTTGGCCTGATCAGCCGAAGACTCTTTCGCACCTTGCGCTGCTTGAGCTGACGAAGGCGTTGAAGCCCAAGATTGTTGTCGCCAATGGCGACATATTTGACGGTGCGCGGGTGTCGCGTCACGCCCCTATGGGCTGGGTTAAGCTTCCAACCGTCAAGGAAGAACTCGATATTTGCGACGAATATCTCCATGAAATTCGTTTGGCGGCTGGCCCGAAGGGGTGTGACTTCTTCTGGAACGTGGGCAATCACGATCAGCGATTTGATCGTATGTTGGCGACGAATGCGCCCGAATTTGAGGGTGTAGTGAGCCGTCTGGATGATCGCTTTTCGGACTGGGAGTTTGCATGGTCGCTCGCCCTCAACGGAAAAGTGATGATCAAGCACCGTCATCATAACGGCGTACACGCAGCGTATAACAACACACTGAAGGCTGGCTGGTCAACTGTCACGGGTCATCTCCATAGGTTGCTTGTGACGCCTTGGGCCGATTACAACGGCCGGCGCTGGGGTGTTGATACTGGTACCCTTTCGGATCCCTTGGCGCCGCAGTTTGATTACGGTGAAAACAATCCGACGCCGCATACCTCCGGGTTTGCTGTCCTGACATTTAAGAATGGGCGGCTTCTGCCTCCCGAATTGTGCGAAGTCATCGATGGCGCTGCGTACTTCCGCGGCGAGGAGGTGGTTAGTTATGAGGGGCAACTTTGAGGCTTGCTTGAAGGAAATCCTGCACCACGAAGGTGGGTTCGTAAATCATCCTTCTGACCCAGGCGGCATGACTAATTTGGGGGTCACCAAGGCTACCTACGAAGAGTGGGTGGGCTACCCGGTGAGCGAATCCATCATGCGAAAGTTGACGCCAGCACTGGTAACGCCCCTATATCGGCGGCGCTACTGGGACGTTGTGCGTGGTGATGATCTGCCGATCGGCCTGGACCTGTGTGTGTTCGACTTCGCGGTCAACGCCGGTCCCGCTCGCGCGGTGCGCTACCTCCAAAGGATGATCGGCGCAGAAGCGGATGGCGTCGCTGGTCCGCGCACGGTTTCTCTGGCGCTTCAGATGGTCGGAGATCGCAACTACGCTTCAGCCGTGGTGCGCTATCAGGATATGCGGGGCGATTATTATCAGCAGCTCCGCACGTTCAACGCTTTTGGTCGCGGCTGGATGCGGCGGGTCAAGAGCGTGCAGGCCACGGCCCTGTCCATGATCAAGCAGGCACACAAGCAATGAGCCTAAAAGAGAGATTCCTCGCGATCGAGGCGGTTGCCCTGTGCCTGATCAGGAAGTGGTGGCGTCCCGTTACCTGTGTCTGGATCGCCGGAACAATGGCTGTTCACGGCGTCATTTTACCGCTGACTGGCAAGGATACCGACCTGACCGGGCTGTCGCTTCTGGTCACAGCCATAGCCGGCGCCTTTGCGGTGCGTGAATGGGGGAAGGCTAAGGGCAATGAACCCTCTGATCCTCTATAGCGCGGCTGGAGCCCTGCTTTGCGGTTTGGCGGCTGGCTGGTCCATCCGCGACTGGAAGGCAGATGCCGACCAGTTGGCCGTCATGGAAAAAAACGAACGCCAGCGCGAAGAGCTGCAAGCACGCTATGATGGGTTGGCGCTTGGCTATGAGGCGGATCGCGCAACGGCCAGCCAAAACTCGACCATTCGGCAGACTGAACTCAGGACGATCTACCGTGACCTACCGATACGCGATGATTGCGCTGCTCCCGTTCCTGCTTGGAGCCTGCTCTCGGACAGTGTCCGTGAAGCCAACGCCCGCGCTGCCGGCGAACCTGTTGGCGCCCTGCCCTCCGTTGAGCCAACCACCAGTCCCGCTCAGTGACCCGGAAAGGGCACTCTGGGAGCAGGGACTGATAGCGGCCTATGGAGACTGCGCTGCGAGGCATATTGCGCTTGTAAGGGCCTCACAGGCCAAAAAATAGCTATTCCACGATCCCCATGACGGTGGAGTGCTTGTTGTAGCGCCCCTTGGTTGAATAGGATGCCTCTACCGGCACGGGCGCATGGCGAAAGAACACGATCTGGCCGATCGGATCACCTGGGCGAATGCGGATCGCATGATGTTGACACATGTTCTTCAGTTCCAACGTCAACACAGACCCGTGCCAGCCTGCGTCACACCAACCCGCATTCATGTGTTCCAGGCCAATCCGGGCCATCGATGACTTGAGTTTGTACTCTGCCGAAATGTTGTCTGGCAGATAGAACGTCTCAGCCGATTGCGCCAAGATGAAGTCTCCGGGCTCTAGAACCCACCCGTCCGCATCCATTGTATGGGTGTTGTACCTGACCGGCTCTCTTCGCCTATAATCTACGATTGGCTTTACGCCCAAGACCTCGTCTTCCCATAGAATCGTGTCGCCCAAGCGGATGTCGATCGATGCCGCATTGATGTCTTTAGGGTCAACAGGGGTAATGACCCCTTGGCGGACAATTTCCAGCAATGCGTTATGGCTTAGAAGTGTCATGTCGTTTCCTTTAAAAGCGAATGTCCTCGGGATCCCACTCGTAGATGTCCCAGCCGAAGTTCAGCCAGAGCCACTGGCGCAGGGCGTCAGTCATCGCGCAAGGCCGCAAGGCAGAAGGCCCAGATAACCAGCACGGGGACCAGCACCACGGTGGCTGCTAGGTTAGCGATCCGGGTCATGGTGTGGTTTCCTCCCTGTGTTCGCCAGCCTCTATGTCGTTTGCAATTGCAAGCGCGGTCAGGTTTTCCCAAGTCCGGAGCCAAGCCACGATCCGCGCCTCTGCCGCCTCGCGGTGGCGGGCGAAGGCTTGGACAAGCGGGTGATCGTCGCTCTCGCCAAACAGCAGCATAGTGCGCTCGAAAGAGGCATCAGAGTTTGGGTCCGCCAAGGCTTCATGCTGATAGCCGTTCTCGTCGTCGCGGTAGAGATACGCCGCAGCCGCTTTCCGGTCCTCGTCGGTTATCATGGTGTGGTGTCCTTCTCAGCCCTCGCTCTCAGCGCCGCAGCGGCCACGGCAAGCGCGGGGGTGGCGGCTTTGGCGTGCAGTTCACTGACAACCCCGGCGTTCAGCCAGCGCAGCCAGAACGACCGGCTCTCAAGCGTCCAGTGATACCGCTCGGGATCGATCAGCATCAGCGCCGCGCTCTCGAAGGCTTCGGCCCCCATGAGCGTCTGGAACCGGCGGAGCCGTTTGTGATGGGCTTCGTCCTCGTCCGTCTGACGGCCTGCCCGCCAGCGCGTAGACGCATCGGCCGGGATCGGGTGCAGGAGGTAAAACGCATCCTCCAGCAACTCCCGCTGCTCGTCCGCGCCCGCCTGCTCGATGCGCTCTGCCAGCGCGAGTAGTTCGGTGGCGGTCATGGTGTGGTGTCCTTCGGCGGTGCGGGGAGAATGAAGCGGTAAAACCGTCGAGGGTATTGCTCCGTGATGAAATAACCTCGCAACTCCTCGCTCACCTCACGCCGGAAAGCGTCGAAGTCGCGCAGCGTGCGGGCGTGGGCGCTAATGGCGCGCCGGAGCGTGCCGCTGTATTCGCAAGCGTCGGCCCAATCTTCCCACCCCGCCAGCCTCGCAGCCTCGTCCAGCCACTTGCGTTCGATCTCGTCAGTCATGCTTGTTCTCCAGTATGGCGCGGACGGCGAGGCCGGTGTCTGTCAGCCGAATGTGGAACCGATCCCTGTCCAACTTGGTAATCAGCCACCACAGCGGGTCCATTTCTGGGCAGACAATCGCGCTGTGCGTCCCTTCGCCAGACAACAGGGCTGCACGCGACGCCTCCGTCAGCCCCCGCGCTATCTCGTCAGGCTGCATCGGTGCCTCCACTGGTTGCGATGATGGCGCGGGTTCGTTCTGCAACGGCGTAAAGGCGTTCCAGGGGGCGCGAGATTTCCACCCGCTCGCAGTCCATTCCGATCAGGATCGCTTTTGCCAGTGACTCGGCCCACGCCACGCCGTCAGCCAGAACCTGATGGTCAAAGATCGAAAGATACTTGGAGAGGGCCTGTTGCCGCTCGGTCGCGTCCGGATCTCCGGTCCACCACGCGGTCACCTCCCACGTATGCCCGTGCATCTGCCCGTTGCGGCTGCGATGCGCTGCCGAGAGGATCGCGCCTGCTCCGGTCAAGACCTTCAAGTCGGTCAGCATAGGCCCTGCGCCCGGCCCACTTGTCTCCGAAGTCAAATGATGTGTCATATCGCCACCCGTTCTGCGCCAGAGAAGTCCCGTCCACGCTGGCAAATGGATACATTCCCGCAACCGCTATCCCGCGCATCATGTGCAGGCAGGGCCAGCGGTTGCCGAGCGCGCGGTCGATCTCCTCCATCCGCGCGTGGTAGTCCGGCCTGTCGAGGTGCTTCCCCGCGCCGGTCCAGCCCAAGCAGACCCGCGAATACTTCTCGCAGAGCCGCAGCAGCCTTTCTATCGGCCCGTCCATGTGCCAAAGCGGCGCGCCACGATCCCCAAACGGCCATAGCGGCAAGAGGCTGTCGTTGAGCTGTGACGGTGCGCCCGGTGCATCCGGTATCACCGCCCATCGCCCTGGGTGGAACAGGCGAGGCTCCAGCCAGTCGAAGTAGGGCGTCCAGTCCTCGCGGATGAACCATTCTTCGCCGCGCTTCTGTGCTGCGCGCCACTCCGAATAGGCCCCGCTGTCGAAACATGATGGCCGGGCTGATAGCCTCGACCGCCTCCACATCATCAGGACGGAAGAACGACACGCACATTGCCCGACCGGCGCACACGTTCAACAGGGCGGCGCGCGGGGTTAACGGCGTTCCGTGGTGAACGACAACCTCGCGGCGGGTGGCGAAAGTAGGGTCAGTCACACTCCACCACCTTTCGCAGAGTCACTGTGAACATCTCACCGGCCCAATAAAACGTGAAGATGGCATCGTGATTTGGGATAAACTGACGCAAGGTGTCTGCATCTCGCAAGATGCGTTCACCCAGAACATCGACGAGCTGATCGCGGGTCAGGAGTTCGCTCATGACACCACCTCTTCGGTCTGGGTCACTTTGACGATCTTGAAGGGAACTCCGACCCGCTTCTGCGCCTCCAGGGCACCCTCTCGCGCACGGACAAGGTTGTCGTAACAAAATATCCGTGCGTCACGCATGGTCCTGATTTCATAGCTAATTTTCATAATATACCCCATTGACTATGGCGATAAAGTATATCCGTCCTTATCCCTGTCAAGCAAAAACTGGTCAACCATATCCATCGCGTGTTCCGCGCCAAAGGCCACGAACACGGTGTTGCCGATCTCTTCCAGATAACGCTTCCATTCGCGCTGCTCTGGCGACAGTCGGCCACCCACGGTCCGCTTCATCTCGATCCACAGATTCCATTCTGGGACGAACAGGTCGGGGACGCCCCGCATAACGCCCTCAGACTTCAGCCTGGCCGCCGTGCGCTTGGATCGGGCGCCGCCGTTGGGAATATGAAAGATCCTCACCGGGCGATGCTTGCGCCGAAACCACTGAATAAACGCAATCTGCTCATCACTTTCAGACGGGATCAGAACGGACATATGCGCTCCCAGCACGGACAGGAATCTTGCAGCACCACAAACTCGTTCGGTGGTCTGGTGTTGAAGTTTACGCACCAACCCTCGGGTGTGTAGCTGTCACAGGTATGGCAGCACCGCGGCGGCCCCAGCGCCAACCACTCTTCCCATTGAACCAGAAAATCAGGCTTGCCAGGACGATCCATTACCAACTCCTATTGATAACGCGGTGATACTTTCCGTCCATCTTGTACTTTATCGTTTCCGGCGGCTGGCCGTTGTTCAATTCCGCGGCCCAGTCTTCCAGTTTACTGCCTGGAGTGAATGATACGCCGGCACGACCCGCAATCAAGCCCAGTTCGCGCAATGATTTCTCACCGGCATACCCACCGTGCAGGATGGGAAAGTATTCGCGGATCGGCTTGTCTGCGAGGCCGCCATAATAAGTGACGGCCAGCATATCCTTGCCGCTCGTTCGGCTGGTGTGCTTGATCCAGCCCCAGCTTGTAGTTCGCATTTCCAGCGCATCCATGCCCATGATGTCGTCATGGCGCAGCTTGAGATCTGCCTCTTTAGGTTCTGCTTCCGGGAACGCTTCTCCACACGCCGGGCAAACCTTGGCGCTGATATGCACCAGTTCCCAACACTGCTCGCACGACTTGGTCGGCGCCTCACCTTTACCCTCTCCTGCCTTGCTTGGCGGCTGGACGAAGGTGATTGGACCGTGACGCTGCACGTTCCCGGCGAAGTCCAGAACGATACAATCCTCTTTGCCATCCGCCAGCCGCATCCCCCGGCCAGCCATCTGCACATAAAGGCTGGGAGACATGGTGGGCCTGAGCATGGCGATCATATCAATGTTAGGGGCATCGAACCCGGTGGTCAGTACATTCGCATTCGTCAGTGCCTGAATGCGGCCAGCCTTGAAGTCTGCGAGCAGTTCCTCCCGCTTTTTCTTCGGCGTCTCCCCGGTGATATACGCCACTGACGTATAATTGGAGAGTGCCGCCGCCATCTCGCGCGCGTGATCTATGCCGGTGCAGAAGATCAGCCACGATCGGCGGCTGGCGCCATAGCTTGCGATCTCAGAGGCGATGGTGCGGTTGTATTCATCGGTGTTGACCGCATCGGCCAATTCGGACTCGATGTATTCCCCGCCACGCTTGTGAACCGCGCTCAGGTCATACTGCACGCCGGTCAGCTTGGACCGCAGCTTGGACAGGAAGCCCAAGTGGATCAATTCCTCGATCGACACCGGCTCGACCAGGTCATCAAACAGCGCCGGCTTGTCCGTGATCAGTCCGTGGCCCAATCGCCAAGGTGTTGCGGTCAAACCTATGACCCGGATCGACGGATTGATGGCCGTCAGCTCGCGTATCAGGCTGCGGTAGGATCCCTCATCCTTGTGGCTGATCAGGTGGCATTCATCGACCAGAACCAAGTCCACATGGCCCAACTGTGCAGCTTTAGTCCGTACAGACTGGATGCTGGCAAACGTGATGGGCTCACCCAGATCCTTGCGACCGATACTGGCGGAATAAATGCCAAGTGGCACGTTAGGCCAGACATGGCACAATTTGGCAGCGTTCTGTTCGATCAGTTCCTTCTGATGCGTCAACATCAGGATGCGGGTTTCGGGCCACGATTGCAGCGCATCGCGGCACAGTTCCGCAATGATGTGGCTCTTGCCGGATCCGGTCGGCAGCACAAGGCACGGATGGCCGTCGTGCTTGGACAGCCAGCCATAGAGGTCGTCTATGGCGCGTTGCTGGTAGGGTCGGAGGGTCATGCTGCACCCTCCAAGCACTCCATTACCGCGCCGCAGAACTGCGCTGCCGTTTCAGCGTCGAGGCCGTTTCCGTAGGCGCGCAATCGTCCCACTCGCGCGGTAGCCTCATGAGCCAGCGGGAATGTGCCGGGTTCAACCGGCCGCCACTTTCCATCCCGGCAGAAGAGCCAGTCAGCAGCGTCCCGTCCGAGCAGAGGCGCATGGGGCCAGTCATCGCCATCTCGGCCAGACCCTTCACGATCCCGCCCATCAGCGGTTCGCCCTTGCGATCCCCGCTCCTGCTCGACTGCCCGCCGGTCATCGTGTTCGGCGTCGGCCAGCCTGCGAATATCGCCGCAGCTTGCAAGTCCCCGCCCCCGCTCTTCGTGCGGCCCAGTTCCTGCTTCCTCTCGGCGCTCTCCGCTCCACCCGTGGGTGTTCGTGGCGTCGGCCAACCGGCCATTCCCGCCACTCTGGGCAACTGGTCGAGCCGCGTCCGCTCTGAGCCGTCCGGGTTCGTGCCCGTGGTCGCCATGCCGGGCGTGTCCTTCCAATCCCGGCTGCTCGCGGTCGGCCAGCCCGCCAGCAGCCCCAGACCATGCCCCTTCACATCCTTCCCGCCGATCGCCTCGACCTTGCGAGAGTAGTCCGTGTTCCCGGCCGGATTGTACGTCTCCGTCCCGGCGTTGCCCGCCATCGGCGTCGGCCACCCCTGCAAAGTAGAGGCGCTGTCTGATGTGCGCGCCCCCGAAGCCCGCAGCGCACAAATCCGACGCCCCGAAGGCGTAACCCGCTCCTTCCATGTCAGCCGATACAAGATCGAGCCAATCGAGCGCGCTCGCAACCTGTTCTCCAAGGACGACTGGAGGGCGGCACTCGCGGATGAGGTTGAACCAGACAGGCCAGAGGTGGCGCTCGTCGTCGAAGCCCTTTTGCTTGCCGGCCGCGCTGAATGGCTGACAGGGGCAGGATCCTGTCCAAATAGGTCTGTCATCTGACCATCCATTCTTTCGTAGCGCATGGCTCCAGACTCCAATTCCGGCGAAGAAGTGACATTGGGTAAATTCCAAAAGCTCATCTGGTCTGACATCTACTATACTCCTTTCATCCACCACGCCGTCAGCTATCAAGCCAGCCCTAATAAGGTTCCGAAGCCACTGCGCGGCGTAAGGATCCATTTCATTATAATATGCACTCACCCCACCACCTCCGCACCAGGAAAGATGCCCTTGACTGCCTCAACCTGATCGGTCCCGCACGCAGCCGGGTTGGCGACTATCTCGCGCGACTTGTATCCGTCAGGCCCATTCAGGATTTGGCGCCCATCGATCGTCCAGGTTACGTGCAACCCGTCTTCGGATCCCTCGAACTCCCACGGCACCAGATCCGGGTGTATCAGGTGATGGTCGCAGCCATCGTGCTGGTGCTGAACCGGGATCGTGTCCTGCCAGCGTTCACAAAAGAACGTGCCATCATCCCGCGGCGTGACATTGGCGCATGTGCGGCAGTTCGCGTGCTTCGTCGGTTCCTTCTGGTGGCAGAACTTGTAAGCATCGCAGAACTTGCACTGATACCACGACGGATCAGTCGAAATGGGCGGCGGCAACCGTTCATCCAGCGCCAGCCGCTTGCCGCGCTCTACCGCCTTGACGGCAACGTCGCGATCAAACTTCACCCACTCCGTGTAAATCGAGTCGTCATTCTTGTTGACGGCATAGTAAAGGGCGCGGGTCAGTTGGCGACCAAGCATGTAAACATGGCACTGAACCCAATGCTGTGGCTTGGACTTCTCCAGCCCGTTCTTGACAATGTCGTTGAACGACTTGTCGGAGTGGGTCTTGCACTCAAGAATGGCCGTAGTGTTCGAAGCATTAGGCAGATTGGACAAGATCCCGTCGATCGATCCTGACACATGGCAACCGAAGTCCACCTTGGCCTGTGCTGGCCCGGTGCAAGTAACATCGACGCCAATCCGCCTGAGGTCGGACACGATCATGTCTTCCTCTTTGTGGCCGCGCCTGAACAAGCGAAGCACACGGCCGGGAAATTGCGGCTGAACCGCCCAGCGGAAAGAAAGCCATAGCCAGCGATCACAATGGTGACCCAGCATCGACGCACCCATGTGCGGACGGGGTCGGCCGGACGTTTCTTCGTGCGCTTGATCGATCAGAAGGGCGATGGTATTAATCGGTTCGGGAATGCTGGTCATTTCCATCTTGCTCCAGAAATAAACTGGGCCGTGGTTTGGAAGTCGCCACGGCCCAATTTTTTACTTACGCGCCCAAGGCGGAGCTGCACCAGTCGGCGGCGGAGCGGCTGGCGCCTGAGCAACAGGAGCAACCGGGGCACTCGGGCCACCAGGTGTCTTCCAGCCCACCACCTCGTTCTGACCTTCCTTGAGACGGACCTTGATCTTGACCTGATAGCCAATCATCTGGTCCGTATCCTGAATGCTGGTCAGGCCGATAGCCCGGCAAATATCGCCCAGTTGCTGCCGGCCGATCTCTTCGGCGCGCGGCGACTTGTTGCGGATGTTAAGACCACCGAAGGTCACGCGCCCCTGATGCGACGGCCCGGTGATGTCATAACGCACGTTGATACGCTGACCCGACCCATCCTTGGTCGGCAAGAGATCCGCCTTGGTAATGGTGGCGTCGTACCAGCCTTCAGGCAGGGGATCATAAGATCCTGAACCTTGAGGAAGATCATCGACGTTAAATGCTTCGCCAAGAAAACCCATGTTACTTCTCCTTCACAATAGTAAATGACGGACGACCAGGCTTCGAAGTAACGGCACCAAGAAGCGGTGCGGTAATTGCCGGGTCGGCATTCTTCCAGACCTTCATGTTGATCTCTGGAGACCACCGAAACAGACTGGACAGGTGATCGACGAGGCCGTTCTCGATCGCGATCTCTTGGAGTTTGTCTCCATCAACCTTGCGATTGATGCGCCCCTCGATCTTCAGGACATAGCCATCAGGCTTTATCGTTTCGGTGCCGTCGAGGGTGTCGGGAATGCCGACGAGAGACTTTATCTGGTCTTCCAGATTGCGCCTGTTGGCGACGGCCTTGGCTTCTTCGGCCTTGGCTGCGATCCATTGTTCGCAGAGGAGCTGGAGCATTACTTCAACTCCCCAGACATGGCCTTGAACAGCAGCCCAGTCACCATGTCCTTCATCTGAGTATCGGCAGCGCCGGTCCAGACAAAACCACGAAGGCCATTGGGGGTGCGAAAAGTGACCTCGACACCAGTAGCGGGAAGTTGAATGCGATCCTCAAGAACAGCCTCAGCAATTTCCTGCCACTGGTCTTTTGCAATCTCGGTCAACTCTTCCCAACTTTCCCAATCTGGCGTAGCGAATTCATTACGCCAAGCGTAATAGGCAATCCGACCAGCGTTCTGGTCAATGTGAATAGCATTCTCCATTACTTCCCCCCGATCTTGGCAATGATCTCACCAAGGTCCGGCGCCTCCCAGTTGCTGAGTTTGCCGGATCGATCCTTGCACAGCCACAGACCATCGCTGTCGCACATCAATGCCCGCTGGGCCTGACCGGCTTCGTCGCGTTCTACGCGCAGGGCAAGTACTTCGTCGAACAGATAGGGTAGCGCCTGTGTTAGTGCCTTACCGGGCATAGACGGGTTGTAGAGCAAGCGACCCATCTCATCTTGGGACTTCTCCAGCTTCGCGCTGAAATACACATTCTTCGACGGAAGATCGCGAAATGCCCTGATAATGTCCGTCATCTGTTCGGACAGCGCACCATAGGCTTGGCGCGGATCCTTGGTGAGTTTCTTCTCATAATTGAGAACAACCTCACCGATCTCCGAAATGCTGTCGAGCGCGATCGACTCGAAGCCCTTCGCTTCTTCTGACTGTGACGCCCATGCGAAGGCTTCCGTCAGATCGTCCATCGAGGTGATCTCGATGAAGGGAAGGTCGCTGTCCTGAATGGAGAGCAGTCCACTCTCCGCCGACAGAATGATCGGATTGGGCAGCGTGCGGATCAGGGTAGTCTTGCCGGCACCAGCCGGTCCGTAGACGACGAGCTTGACGCCATTGGACGCCAACGTACCCGTTCGTTTTAACGAGATAGCCATGTCATGTCACTCCAATCTAGCGGTCGGCCATTCCGGTCGCCAGATGGGTATCAGCCTAATTAAGAGTGGCGGCCTGTCAAGCGCAAAAATTTGCTTGCCCACCCGACCCACTTGGGGCAGCATCCGCCTCCCAATACGGAGGGCACAATGATACTAACGGGGCATAAAAGTGCGAGAGATATGCTGGAGATGCTCGCCTCCTACCTCAAGGAAGATCACATCATCCAGGAGGCGGTGATGGCGGAGTTCGGGTGGAAGCCCAGTGTCCGGCAGATCGCCCTGACCCGAAAAAGGCTGGAATTGCAGAAGAAACGCTTCTCCCGGCCCAAGTGGGATAAGGGCGGTAACGGCGAGAACGACAAGATCTTCATCCAAGACATGGAAACCGGGTCTGCCAGGCTGCGTGACAGGATTGTCTACTGTCACCCTCAGATCATGCGCGCTCTTGAGGCCCGCGGAAATATGGTGGTGTGGCATGGCTGACATCACCCACCTGTTCACCGGCAACTTCAAGCCCAACGAGGATCCGCCGGAAGTCCAACTTGCCGACGCGATGGCGAAGTACGGGATCAATCCGCCGGAGCAAATCCAGCTCGACGGCAAGATGCACCGCTTCAACACCGATCGCCGCAAGGATAAGTCCGGGTGGTACATCGCCTATGCGGACGGCGTCCCTGCTGGTCGTTTCGGATGCTGGCGCCAAGGCATAGACCAGACATGGCGGGCCAACATCGGCCGCAGCCTGACAATGGCCGAAGAGATGGCAAATGCCCGTCGGTTGGCAGAGGCCAAGCGGGTTCGCGACGAAGAACTGGCCCAACAGCGCGCCGTGGTGGCCGACACCGTCGATACCATCTGGACCGGGTGTGACGGCGCACAACCAGATCACCCCTACCTCACCCGCAAAGGCATCAAGGTCCACGGGGCTCGCGTATCGGGTGACGGGCGGCTGGTCGTGCCGCTATATGACGAGACAGGTAACCTGTCGTCGCTCCAGTACATTGATCGGGACGGGCAGAAACTCTATCACCCTGGTGGGCGAACAGGCGGCTGTTCATGGATGGTCGGCACGCTGGATGAGCCGGGTATCCTCTACGTGGCAGAAGGCTTCGCCACCGCCGCGACCATCCACGAGGTGACAGGCCGTCCCTGCGTCGTGGCCTACTCGGCCTCGAACCTTGTCCCGGTCGTCGGCACCCTGCGCGAACGCTACGGGATCGGACAGGACATGATGGTCGTGGCCGACAATGACTCGTCAGGCACCGGCCAGAAGTACGCCGATCAGGCTTGTGCCAAGCACGGCGTGCGATCCGTCACCATCCCCATCCCCGGTGACGCCAATGACTACGTTCAGGCCGGGCATGATCTGGTCAGTCTCCTGCACCCCAAGATGGAACAGTGGCTGGAGCCGATCAGCTCCCTGTTCGACCAGCCCGCACCGCCGCGCTGGCTGATCAAGGGCTGGCTAGAGCAGGAAGTGCTGTGCATGGTCCACGGCCCCTCCGGCGCCGGTAAGTCATTCGTCGTGCTGGACTGGTGCTTGCACATTGCCACCAACAAGCCCGTCTGGAACGGATCCAAGATCACCGCAGGGTCGGTGGTCTATCTGGCCGGCGAGGGCCACTACGGCCTCAGGAGGCGTGTAGCCGCATGGGCACAGACCCACGGTGCCGACAACGCCGCCATGTGGCTGTCCAAGACCGGCTGCGACATCAACACCCCGGAAGGCTACCACAAAGTGGTAGAGTCGATCCGCACGCTCGATGTGATCCCCGACCTGATCGTGGTCGATACGGTTCACAGGTTCATGCACGGCGACGAGAACAGCGCCGCCGACGTAAAGACCATGATCGACTCCTGTAACGGCCTGATGCGGGAATTCGGCTGCACGGTCATCCTGGTGCATCACACGGGTGTCTCGGAAGAGGCCCAGCACCGGGCGCGCGGATCCTCATCTTGGCGCGGCGCACTGGAGTCGGAGTATTCGGTCGTGCCATCCAAGGGTGACGAGCGCACGATCAAACTGGTCAATCGCAAGATGAAGGATGGACCGGACGGGGCTGTCGAGCATTTCGAGCTGGCGAACACCACCATCAACGGTTGGGTCGATGAGGATGGTGAGCCCGTCTCCAGCGCCATCTTGGTACGGACCGACCCGCCACCCGAAAAGCCGAAAAAGGATTCCAGACTGGCATCCTGCACCAAGCTTTTCGATGAGGCGTGGTGGCACACCGGGTGCGAGATGGATGGTGAGGACCCCTATGTCTCGCGATCGGCGCTCAAGGAATATCTGAAGCTGAAACTCAACCTGAGTGACGCCACGGCCAAGCAACATGTCAAACCCAGCGACACCGAAAGGACGATCGGGCAGCTTGTCATAGGCGGAATTGTCCGGGCTACAGAGCATGGATTTGCCGTCTCAGACCCCGATTTTCGGTCGAGTTTGCTGCTTCGCAAAAATGGCTAGCGGTACTGGCGGTACTGTACGGTACTTTTTTGTGAGAGTACCGGCGTAAGTGATTGTTAAATCATGTTTTCTAGGTTTGTCGGTACTGCTCGGTACTCCTCTACCGGGGGCAAAACAGCGGCGGTACGGTACGGTACTCTCTCTCTATAGAGAGTACCAGTACCAGTACCGACTGATGCGGGTGGTACCCGTACTGTGAAAGGAAGGGTGAAAAATGGTCGATAGGATGCAAGGCTCTGCCCACTACACCAGCAAGGCGCTCCAGCCTTGGGAAGCGATCGAGGCATGGTATGGGAAGGATGGGTTCGCTTTCTTCCTGGCGGGCAATGTGCTAAAGTACGTTTGTCGCTGGAGGGACAAGAACGGGGTGGACGATCTGGTCAAGGCACGCCATTGTCTGGACCGTCTGATAGAGTTGGAATCTGAGCGTAATGAGTGAAGACGAAGTGAGCTGCCAGAACTGCGAGTTCTACAAGGTGTCGGGACACGGCAAGCATGGGTACTGCCTGAGGTACCCACCCGTGTTCACGCACCGCGACGAGAAGACGGGGCACCCACGGTTCTATAGCCCGGTGGTGTCCCCCACGGGTTGGTGCGGCGAGTACATGGAGTTTCCTGATGAGGCTCAGAATTGAGATCGTGGAAGCAGCGGCGGTGCCTGGTGGTGCTGCCCTTGCCCTGACGGACGATCAGGGTAACGTCCTGCCCAACCAGATCTCAACGGTGGTGGAAACCAGTGTTGGCGATGTCGCGACTGCGGTGGTCACGTTTCTGATCGATGGGAAAGACCTGTGCCTGTCTCTGTAGGTTTTGATACGCCACAAGCGAAGATCGAAAAGATCATGGGGATGCTCAAGGCACATCCCGACCTGATGCGCCGCGCAATCACCTTTGCCCTCGACGATACGGCGCAGAAGATGAAAGAGGCCCAGGTCGAGGAGATGCGGAAGGTTTTCGATAATCCGCGGCCCTACACGCTCAACGCCCTGTTCGTGAAGAAGGCCCGCGGGGACAACAGCCTCATGGCGGGTATCGCGTTTCGCGAGTTCGGCGTTCAGGGTACGCCGGCCTACAAGTACCTGATGCCCAACATCGTCGGTGGCCCACGCCGGGACAAGCGCAGTGAACGCGCCCTCAGGGCCACGGGTGTGTTGCCCGCAGGGTCGTGGACCGCGCAGGGATCGAACTATCCGCGCGACCAGTATGGCGACATTACCGGCGGCGCCTACACGCGGATGCTGGCGGAACTAGACAGCTTGCCCGCAGCGGCTGGTGGTCGCCAGAGCTTCCAGAAGAAGCGCAAAGACGAGTCCAAGCGGTTCTTCGTGTTCACCGTCGATGGCAATGCGTTCCCAGCCGGTATCGCGGAGCGTCGGGGTGGCGAGATCACGATCATGCTGCGGTTCATTCGCCAGCCGAATTACACGCCCAGATATGATTTTTATGGACTTGCCGAAAGGGTGGGGGTATCTGAGTTCCCACGCCAGCTAGAGCGGCAGTGGCTAAAGTGGCAGCCGCTTGGTGGATATAGCAATAGTCGCGGCTTTCTCATGGCCGCGTAGGAGCGGACCATGAATGACAACGTCACCGCCAACAGCCCGCATCACGCAGAATGCCTGAGGTTGCTCAACGACCTTCATGACCTGTTGACCTGGGCAGAAGCGATGGGGCTTGAGGTCAACACGCAAGATCCTTCGTTCAAGCGAGCGATGGAATTTTCGTTCTGGCGTGGCGAGATCGGAAATGTTCTCGGACTTTATCCGCGGCGAGCATCGGCCTGACCGCGCGATCGCGAGGGTCAATTTTTTTTTTAAAGAACATGGACGGCACCAAGTTTCACGCAATGGAATTGCGCGAGGCTTGTCGAATATTGCTGTAGGGCAATGGCGTTTCGCAATCGCGCAATAATCGTGCGCGGGCGGATTGCTAGGCATCGCCGTATCGCGGATTGACGCAACATTATTGCGCGGGCGCACAAAAGCATCGCGAGGCCGCAATATTATTGCCGCTGATCGCTTTTGCCTATTGATTGTCAGATATTGAACGGCTCAGGCGATTAGTGGCAATCGCAAGCCTAGCCTGCCCGTATATAGAGCCATAGCGGGCAAAATGTCCCTTTCCGATTAATCGGCGGACTTTGATCGTATTTTCCCATTAGGTCATTTTGTCCGGTCCGGGCTATGAAGGGACATGGCGCTGAGCTGGCGCCGGCAACTAGGGATTAGGACAATGCGCGTTTGCAACGTGATAGCCGCGATCATAGGTGGCGCGATTTGCGGGCTTTCGATTGTTGTGCAATTCATTTGACCATTAGGGGATTAGACATGCATCATATCCAATTCACGCGCGTTTCGCGCAATGTTAAGACCGGCCCAATTCCGGTGACCACGACTAGCGAAGAAACTTGCCCGGAATCTTGCCCGCTTAAGCGCAATGGTTGCTATGCGGAAGCCGGGCCGCTTGCCTTGCTTTGGCGCAAGGTAACGGAACGGAAAGCGGGCCTGTCGTGGGAAGCTGCGCTTGCGGAAATAGGCAAACTGCCGAAAGGCACTTTGTGGCGGCACAATCAAGCGGGCGACCTGCCCGGCATCGGCGACGATATCGATTACGCAAAGCTTGTGGAATTGATCAAGGCGAACCGTGGAAAGCGTGGCTTTACCTATACGCACAAGCCGGTGACAGGCGACAGCGCAACGGCTATTGGCAATGCGCTATCTGTTGCGACAGCAAACGAAAACGGCTTTGCGGTTAACCTATCGGCGGACAATCTAGCGGAAGCCGATAAGCTTGCTGAAACGCGCCTAGGGCCGGTCGTGGTCGTGTTGCCAGCCGAGCAAACGCGCGCCACAAAAACTCCGGCCGGTCGTCCGGTCGCAATCTGCCCGGCCACGATATCCGACAAAGTGAATTGCGCCTCTTGCGGTTTGTGCGCTGTTATTGATCGTAAGGCCATCATTGGCTTTCCGGCGCACGGCACAAGCAAGCGCAAGGCATCGCAAATAGCTATGGGGAATTGATCATGGAAAAGAACATTCTCGCCCATATGGGTTTTGAACCCGAGTTTATGGGCGGCGGCTGCTACTTGCTGACCCGCTATCTTCCGAATGGCGCTTGCGTCGCTGTTTCGGCTGGCGATGGCGCTTGCCTGCCAACACATGACGATTGGCTAGTTTGCGGCTATGCGAACGGAGAAATCGGAAGCCCTTCTTTCGATTGCTCATTTTCCGGCGATACGGCCGCCGCGCTTGATCAATCGATTAACACGGCGCTGGATATTGTCGGGAACGGATTAGGTGAGACATGCCGCAACGGCCGCCCGTGGGCGCAATGCGATTGCTGTTAGGGGAAAGCGCAATGATAGACCTGAGGCAATGGCGCAAAGCCCGCGCACTAACGCAATCGCAAGCGGCCGATAGCTTAGCGATAACAGAGCGCCACTATCGGAGACTGGAAAGCGGCAAGGCTCCGATTAACAGGCGGATTGCAATGATAGCCGCAAGCCTAACGACAAAGGCAATCGACTAGACCTAGCCCGGCCATTGCGCCGGGCTTTTCTTTTGCGTTCACCGTGCCCGGCCATTGCGCCGGGCTTTTGTCGTTTGCGGCCGGGCATTGCCAGCTCGCCTAGCACCCGCCTCGTTGCCTGACGTTTACGTAAACGGCATGTGAAAAGGGGCATCGGAAAAAACGCCCGTACAGCATAGGGCCAGGCCGCGCGCTACTATGGTAGCGGGCACGTGCGCCGAGGCGCTGTAAGGGCCGTTTCCGGGCAATCTAGGGCATATTCAGGCAAGCGGGTCCTCCCAGCGGGTTCCGCCCAGCGG
>JACCDP010904429.1_pt1 | contig 38144 bp, 48 predicted proteins | sample 7445841 | NCBI WGS metagenome assembly JACCDP01 (sample SAMN15323441, study PRJNA562643) | freshwater metagenome | isolation source: river surface water | place: USA:Blue River Watershed | collected 2017-08-17 | reverse complement strand
TCAAACGTACCATTATGGAGAATAGTCCGTATCCGATTCCCCGTGTCAGTCCGTTTGAACCGCCCCACGGGAAACCGTCTGTGTCCCGTGCATGGAATGACTTTGAAGCATTCCTTGACGATTGCTTTGACGGTGGGGGAAAGTATAAGACCGATACGATTAAGCATAAGGCAAGTAAGAACGCCTGTAAGTATTGTGTATTCCGTGAACGTAAAGACCTTTGCCAGTATGGAGTGTAACTATGAAAATCAGTGAAGTTATCGCCGTTATTTTTGGTGCCATGTTTGTTAGTTTTGTGGTATTCGCAGTATACGCAAGTGAACGTCAGGCAAATACTACTTGTGAAGAAATGATTGCTCTCGCACAGACTCGTTCCGATACGCTTATTGTGTATGGAATGAAGCCAGGCAGTAAGTTTGAAACGTGTGCCGACCGACTTCGCAAGGAAGCAGTTGCGGCGGAACTTGCTAACATATACCGATAAGGAGAACTTATGATTAGAAATCCAAAGATGGTGTATAAGGTGTATACACAGCAGGTTCACAACGACATGCGTGAGGGAACCTACATCACCGAGGTTTTACAGGCAATAGTCACTACTCCCGAAGAAGTACTTGACGCTATCAAGCTTGACAGATGGTTTAAGGTCAAGTATGTTACCGATGATAACGAAAAGATTGATGACTATTTGCGATGAAAGAGAACCCAATGGTGGACTATAGTAAGATTATTGCGGATACCGCTAAGAATCACTATAATGTTCGTGATGAATATAAGGACAATGCTGTAGAAGAGAATAGGGCAATCCAGAAGTCTCATACTCGTAAGTTTTCTGTTGGTGCTATCAACATCACTGGGGAACTCAATATCGGAATGATGATTCGGTCTGCGTGTCTGTTGGGTGCGGAGAACTTCTATATCTTCGGACGCAAGAAGTTTGATAAGCGGTCAACGGTGGGTGCGGAGAACTACATCAATATCGTACAGTACACATATGATGACCCGATGATGGCCGATGAACAGATGGCGAAGGATATTCAGGAATTGCACGATTACAAACACTTCGTTGCTCTATGTGAGCATGGAGGGGAAGTGATTGGTGGAAACTATACATGGAGAGCGATTGAACACCCAATGCATCCTTTGTTTCTGTTCGGTTCCGAGAGCCACGGTATTCCGAAGGCTGTTTCAGATTTGGGCTTTGACCGCTACAGCATTCCCCAAGTCGGGGTTCTTCGTTCGTTCAATGTCAGTGCGGCAATGAACATCATCTTGTGGGATTACATTAAAGAGGTTTATCTATAATGGGACACATCAAGCATCACGCAATCGTGGTCACCTGTTGGGATGAAAAACGTATTGAGGAGGCGTGGTGGAAGGCAAAGGAATGTGGGTGTAACCCCAGCAAAATCGTTGGCCCTTACACCAACGGATACGGTTCATTCCTCATTCCACCCGATGGGTCAAAGGAAGGTTGGGATAGTAGCGATGAAGGTGACCATGCCCGTAAACTGTTCAAGGACTGGACTGTAACTCAACGGTACGAAGATGGTTCTAGTTTATTGGAATGGGTAGAGATTTCCTATGGGTCAGATGATGGAAAGGCAGAAATCACTGACCACGCGTGGCATAACAATAATGAGGTAGATAAATGAAAAAGCAATATAAACAAATGATAGATACTCGTCGGGTATATGCCTTAGAAACAGATATGTACTACGACCGTCGTTTTGATTATATTACCAGACAACGTTCACTTCATTTTCTGGTGAAATATGCTAAGAAAATTTGGGAAGGGGAAAAGTGCAAAAAGCCACTCCCACTCATCAGATTCGGAAAAGGACTTCAAGGTTATAGTTGGTGTGACGGAAAGATTTTAGAGTTGTCTAAGCATCAGCAAGATATAGTTACCCTAATCCACGAATTGGTTCATGCACTTGGATACGATGACCACGATAAAAAGTTTGCGAAAAAAGAATTAATGTTGCTGGGGAAATATACGCCTGTTAAATTAGAGGAGTTACAGGAAGCATTTAAAATAATGTTATAATACAATATAATGTATTTACATAAAGTTAATCTAGATGTAATAAACATCCCTTGACTTTTACAAAGAAACGGTATAGATTTAATACATAACCAGCAGTACAACATATACAATATTTTATAGGAGAAGTAAGGTAATGCGTAATTATCCGGATGGTCTTGAGCGTGTCGGTATGGGTGTCGGTAAGGTGATTGGTCTTGTCGCCACTGGCTTTCTTGCAATCGTGGTTCTGATTATCGGTCTGTCTTCGTTTGAGAAGGTTGACGCGACTGAGCATTGCGTGAAGACGCGTTGGGGCCGTGTGATTACCCCGAAGGTTGAGAATGGTCTGACCAGCACGGTCGCTGCAGAGCTGACTTGTTTCCCGTTGACTCAGCAGCAGTTCCCCGGCGGGGCCGTTCGTGGTGAAGAGGCGGCGTCTGAGACTGTAGAGTTCCTGACCCGTGACTCCATTATGATGTCGGCTGAAATCGCTCTTAACTGGAAGTATGTCAACGTGGATTCGGCGTTCACCACTCGTCGTTCGCATGACGCGGTTCTTTCTGAAATGGCTAACGCAGTTCGCTCTGGTGCCCGTGACGCGGGTGCAACGATTGGTCTTAAGGACCTGATGGGTGCCAACCGTGCGGGTCTTGACGAGGTATTCCGTAAGGCGATTAACGACCAGATGACTGACTACGCCCTTGTTGAGAAGGTGTATATCCGTAAGGTTCAGATTCCCGGCAATATTCAGGCCCTTTGGACCCAGACGATTGCGATGACCGCCGAACAGACGAAGGCTCGTGCTCAGTTCCTTACTGACTCACTTAACGCTCGTCGTACCGTGATTGTGGCAGAGGCCGAGGCTCGTAAGACTGAGCTTGAAACCCGAGCTCTCGCTACCTCACCCGAAGTGCTCCGACTCCGTATGGCTGAGGCGATGGCGAATGGTCTGGCGAAGGTGTGTAGTGGAGCTAGTACCTGTATCATCGGTGGTAGTGTGATGGATACGTGGAAGTCACCGCTTCCCCGCTAATCAATACAAATAGTGGATGGGGTGTCCGAATGGGCACCCTTCCCTATAATCTAAACTAAAGGAGAAACACAATGTTTCCTGCAATTTTTATGCTGTTGTTGGTTGGTGGGTTCACTATCTACCAGTATATCAAGCTCTATCGTGAGAATCAGAAGCTTCGTAAGGAGAACGCTCGTATGGAGAAGGAGTTGCACGATATCAAGTTCGTTCCCCGTGAATTCAAGTTCTAATGAATATCACCAAAGTAAAAGAGTTTCTGACTCTCTTTGGTATCCAGATACTAATGTATTCGGTGTGGTGTGTGAACTTCCGTGCAGTTGCGGATGCTCACTACCACACCGCCGCATTAAGTGACTTTATGATTGCTTCGATGAACTTCTTTGTCATTCGGAAGATTGCTCACGGACAAGACAACGTACATCAGTGGGCTGGATATTCATTGGGGTCAGTCGTAGGTAGTTATTTAGGGATTTGGATTTCAATAACATTTTTGGGAGGTTGATATGCCAAGAAAGAAAAAGGAACCCGCAAAGTCATTGAAATTGGATTTCACTGGTAAGATGGTCTTGTTGGTGGACCTTGATGGATACGGTCCTATGGAAATTCGTGCGGATGACAAGGAATTAGTAGCAGAGGTTATGAAACTGATTATTGAACGAACGGGGAACGTATCCGATGTGAATACGTTCACCAAAGCAGAAACTAAGAAACTTAAGAAATATGTGGAGGGAGTATGATTGAAAAGATTGAGAAGCCGTGGGGAAGTGAACTAAAGTGGGCACATACAGCCCATTATGTGGGAAAGATTTTAGAGGTAAAGGCTGGTGAAGCATTGAGCATTCAGTATCATCGTGAGAAGGTGGAAACGATGCATGTGATTGAAGGTACGGGTCGAATGATTCTGTATCTTATGGATGAGGATGGTGACCCGAACATAACGAGTCTTACGGTAATGAATCCAGGCGATACATTCCACATTCCACCCCGTCAGATTCATCGAATTATCGCTGATACAGATTTGCGAGTGGTAGAAGTATCTACCAATAACTTAAACGATTTAGTTAGACTGCAAGACAGATACAATAGGAAGTAATTATGATTTTACTATTAGGTGATATCCACGGTAATGCTGGAATACTGAAAAAGGCTGCAGAGATTGCTGCGGAAGCCGGAGCAACTGCGGTCATCCAGCTCGGGGACTTCGGATTGTTTTATGACAATGAAGAATGGTTCCGTGAGAATATCAAAGACTCCAATGTTCCAATTTATTTTATTGACGGTAATCACGACGATTGCCGCAAATGGATTCAGTATGATTCGGTCCATCGTGTATGGGATGATAGAGAACTCTACTATATTCCAAGAGGAACTGTGATGGAGTTGGATGGTCGCATAATTGCTGCGATGGGCGGTGCATCTTCAATTGATAAGAAATACAGACTGGAACAGAACATGCAGTGGGATCCTAACGAGGATATCAGTGAAGAAGAAATTTCTCGTATGTTGACAAATGCAAAGGACAAAAAGATTGATATGTTCTTGACTCACTGTCCGCCTGGAACTGTAATTGATAAGCATTTTGACCCACTCTGGAAGTTGCATTTTGGAGTAGCTGTGGATTGGGTTGACCCAAATCAGATGATTATTGAAAAGTTGTGGCATGAATTGGGTACCCCTTACGTATATTCGGGACATATGCATAAGAAAATTCAAGGAATGTCATATAGAATCTTGGATATAAACGAGGTTTTGGCGGTGTAACCCACTACTTATTCTATAGAAGGTTATAGAACCAAGGGTTACTATGAGAAAAGATAAACATCAATATACTACCATTCAGGTTAGTAAAGAAATAAACAAGCATATTCGTGAATTCTGCACAAAGAATGGACGAGTTGCTAGTACCTTGACAGAACAACTCTGGGTACATTATATTTCTTCTAGCGTGAGTGGTAGTATTTTTTTACAGGGGTAAGTTAATATGAGAACTGGTTATATACCAAAAGATGAAAGAAAGAAGATTCTATTTTTAGCGGACGATATGCGGGTAACATCTGGTATTGGTGTGATGACCCGTGAGATTATCGAAGGAACGTGTCACCGATATAATTGGGTACACGTAGGCGCTGGTATCAATCACCCAGAGGCTGGTAAGATTGTGGATTTGTCACAAGCCTTGGCAAATGACACCGGTGTAGAGGATGCTTGGTGTCGTATATATCCATACAACGGGTATGGTGACAGTAGATTAGTGCGACACCTAATGGAAGTGGAGAAGCCAGATGCAATTCTTCATTTTACTGACCCTCGTTACTGGATTTGGCTCTATCAGATGGAACACGAAGTCCGTCAGAAGATGCCTATTATGTATTACAATATTTGGGATGACCTCCCATATCCAATGTACAATCAACCATATTATATGTCGTGCGATTCACTGTTCTCAATCAGTAAGCAAACGTATAATCTAAACAAGCAAGTGTTGGGTTCGGAAAATACTCGTCATTTGAAGTATATCCCACACGGTATAAACACTCAGCGATATCATCCATTACCAGATGATGATGAAAAGTTGTTAGAAACCAGAGCAGCATTGTTTGGTGGCGCTGAAGTTGATTTCGTATTGTTCTATAACAGTAGAAATATTCGTAGAAAGCAAACATCAGACATTATTCTGGCATTTGCTGAATTTATGAAGAAGCTTCCACAAGAGAAACGTGAGAAGTGCAGATTCGTTCTGCATACACAACCAATTGACGAAAATGGAACAGACCTTCCAGCTGTTATTCGTGACGTTGTACCTGAAATAGAGAAGTATGTGATATTCTCACCAAACAGAACAGAATCAATACATCTCAAACACCTCTACAATATCGCAGACGTTACCATCAATCTTTCCAGTAACGAAGGATTTGGTTTGGGTACCGCGGAAAGTATTATGTGTGGTACTCCTATCATCGTCAATGTCACCGGCGGTCTACAAGACCAATGTGGATTTATGGACGAGGAAGGAAACTATCTCAGCCCAGATAAGCACTTCACTTATGAGTGGGGTAGTAACCACGATGGTCGGTATAATAAGCACGGAGACTGGGCATTTCCAATCTTCCCATCCAATCGTTCACTTCAAGGGTCACCATTGACTCCGTACATCTTCGATGACCGTGCGAAGTTTGAAGATGCAGCAGAACGTATTATGGAAGTCTATCTTTTAGGTCGTGAAGAACGGAAGCGCCGTGGTGAAATTGGACGCCAATACGGATTAGGGTTTGGAATGTTTAGCGCAGAAAAGATGTGTGAGTCATTTATTGAAGGTATCGACCACAGTATCAATATCTGGACTCCGCGTAAGAAGTTTGAATTGGTGAACGCATGAAGACAGCACTTGTTACGGGAATAAACGGACAAGACGGTTCGTTTATGGCAGACTTCCTCTTAGAGAAAGGATATAAAGTCTATGGGATGGAACGTCGCGCATCTGTCAAGAACAGAGAGAACACCAAGCATTTAATCGGCAATCCTAATTTTGAGTTCATTATTGGTGATTTGTCCGACCAAAACTCGTTACTTAGATGTTTGAAGACTTCACAACCAGATGAAGTCTATAACTTCGCTGCACAGTCCTTTGTCGGTGAAAGTTGGAACACCCCAGAACAAACGAGTGACATTACTGGTCTTGGTGTTCTCCGTATGTTGGAGGCAATCCGTGAGTATGGAGAACCCGTAAAGTTCTATCAGGCGTCCTCGTCTGAAATGTTCGGTCGTATGGTACAGAACCCTGCAAACGAACACACCCCATTCTACCCACGTTCTCCGTATGGTGTCGCCAAGTTATACGGACACTGGATTACCAAGAACTATCGTGAGAGTTACGGTATGTTCAATGTCTCTGGTATTCTCTTCAATCACGAATCGGAACGCCGCGGTATTGAATTCGTCACCCGTAAGATTACTGATGGTGTCGCTCGTATCTCACTAGGACTTCAAGATACGATTGAGTTAGGAAATCTTGATGCAAAACGTGATTGGGGATATGCAAAAGACTACGTAGAGGCGGCATGGATGATGCTACAGTATAAAACACCAACTGACTACGTAGTTGCCACAAACCAAACACAGTCCATACGGGACTTTCTGACAGAAGCATTTTCTGTAATCGGAATATATGATTGGACTAAGTACGTAGTAGTCAATCCGAAGTTCTTACGTCCGGCCGAAGTGGATGTTCTTCGTGGTGATGCTAGGTTGGCACGAGAAATTTTGGGATGGGAAGTACGAACCCCATTTGATGTATGGGTTCGTAGAATGGTCAACACTGATATACAAAAATTAAAGGGTTAATATATGACAACTGAATCAAAGCCATTATGTGTAGTACGAGCACCTTGTGCTACCCGCTCGGGATACGGGGATATGTCCCGCGATATCATCCGTCACCTTATCGAATACGATAAGTTTGATGTGAAGGTAATCTCAGTGAATTGGGGAGAAACTCCAATGAATGCCTTGGACGAAAACAATCCAAAGGATAAGATGATTCTTGATAGAATTCTAACCACTCCACTTCACCGTAAGCCAGAACTATTCGTCACGATTACGATTCCAGCTGAATTTGAAACTGTTGGAAAGTACAATATTGGTATTACTGCTGGAATTGAAACGACTATCGCATCTCCACAATGGGTAGATTCGTGCAACAAGATGGATGTTGTGTTCGCAATATCAGAACATTCCAAGAACGTATTCCTTTCTTCCAAGTTTGGTGCAAAAGGACCAAATGGTGAAGATGCTGGTACATTAGAACTCAATAAGCCAATCGAAGTCTTACACAACTGTATTGATAATGCAATCATCAAGAAGTTGGAGTACGAGGCTGACATCGAACCATCCATAAAGGAACTACTCGCACCAATTCCAGAAAAGTTCTGTTATCTATTTGTTGGTCATTGGTTACGTGGAGAAATGGGCGAAGACCGTAAGAACGTCGGATTACTAATCAAGGTATTCTTGGAAACCTTTAAGCAAGTAAGAGACACTACGCCGCCAGCATTGATTCTTAAGACCAGTGGTGGAAACTTCTCAATCCTAGATAAGAAAGAACTTCTTCGTAAGATTGAAGTCATTAAACACAGCGTACAGTTGACCGATGGACAGAAGTTGCCAAACATATACATTGTACACGGTGAACTTACCGACTCAGAAATGAATTCATTGTACAATCATCCAAAGGTCAAGGCACATATTAGTTTGACTAAGGGTGAGGGATTTGGTCGTCCATTACTTGAAGCAAGTATTAGTGGAAAGCCGGTAATTGCCTCTGGTTGGTCTGGACATATGGACTTCTTAAACCCAGAAGAAGCTGTATTGGTTGGTGGTGAGTTGAGACAAATCCATCCAAGTTCTGTTTGGGATACTGTTCTAATCAAGGAATCTTCTTGGTTCGCTCCCGACATTCAACAGTCTGCTAATGCGATGGCGGCAGTGTTTATGGACTACGAAAAGTTCCGTAAGCGGGCACACAAGTTAGGAAAGGACAACAGTAAGAAGTTCTCATATCAAACGATTCAAAAGAGAACGTGGGAACTCCTCGACAAGTATGTACCAGAATTCCCTAAGCAACTTCCGCTGGTCCTACCTAAGTTGAAGAAGATAGAATTACCTAAACTTAAGAAAGTTGAATAATGTCATTACGTGGTCAGAGAAGATTCATAAACATTCGTGATGTTGAACCTGGAATGATGGTTCAATTTAATTACAAGAAACGGTCTGGTGGGTCGGGTCAATATACCGTATTGGTGGTTGACCCCAACCGTCAGAATGACCACGCTTCAGAAATACAATTACACGGATTCGTTATAGACGAACTATCAGATAACGAGTTGGTAGACTTCTTTTCTACCTTTGGCACCGAAGTACAACTAGATTCTAAAAACAATCGTGTTCCAGTAGTGGAGAATCTAAATAGTGATGAAGCGTACACTAAGTTTGCAACATCAAAATACGTAGATGATAGGTCATATAGAACATTTAATCTAAGTGGTATATCCAGAATACGTCAAATTCTATTAGGAAATAGATAATATGACAGAAGAACAAATTTGTCCCCAAGAGGATTGTGTCCCGAGAGAAGAACTTCCGGGTGTTATGGAAATGGCAAAGAATCTTATGCGAGATGGCAGTAAGATTGTAAGTAACGCACTACAAGGAAATACTACACTAGTTTCCGATGAAGTACGTACTACACGATGGAGTACTTGTCTGGGATGTCCACAATTACAAAATGATAGATGTCTTGAATGTGGATGCTTTATGAAGGTAAAGGTTGCGTTTGTTACATCACAATGTCCGTTAGGAAAATGGTAATCTATGCTAGAAAATGTTACGGTAGTTATCCCAAGTCACAATACACTGAATCATTTGAAAAACACGTATGCGTCAATACGAAAGTATTACAAGTCATTACCATTGATTGTGGTAGACGATGCATCAACAGATGGAACAGATGAGTGGCTTAGTTCGTTAGTTGATGATAATTTGGTATCGGTTGTGGACAAGACACGGCGTGGACATACCTTCTGGTACGATGAAGGTATGAGAATGTCCAAGACCGATATCGTCGCTATACTGCATTCTGATATGATTGTTGGTCCCAACTATTTTGAAAATCTATTGAAGCACCTAAAACCAAAGACCGTGGTGTGTGCAACTCGTATAGAACCACCCATTCATCCAGCTGGATTTGAGAAGATAGTTGAAAACTTTGGAATGGACTATTTCGATATTGCGTGGGAACGATTCGAGGAGTTTTGTCTAAAGGTTCAGAAGGAACAAAAGGATGTAACCACCCGTGGCATCTTTGCTCCTTGGATTTTGTTCAAGGAGGACCATTTATCAATCGGTGGTCACGACCAAAACTTTGCACCATATGGTTACGAGGATTCTGACATCTTCAATAGATGGATTCTTGCTGGATATGAAATGGTACAGTCCAGAGATTCGCTGGTGTACCATTTAACGTGTAGAGGTCATCGCTGGAACAAAGGCGTAGGAATAGATAACCCCGACTATGCCTATACGATGGAACGTGGTCGTAAATACTTTCTAAGGAAATGGAATCAATGGATTCAGAATGATGAATACCAGCATCCTATAATATATCCCAAATACAATGTTCGTGCTATAGTAAAAAACCTGAATGACATAAATCTACTAAAGTTTATAGAACCGCTGGTATGTAATGTAGTATCGGACTCCGAATCTATAAATTCTCAGTATATTCAAGCGGAACAACCGCATACGAAAGTAGATATGGCAAATAGAATTTCTTTGGGAACTGAGCAAGCGGTATTGACAGACTTCGACATAAACGTTATATTTGATGGTAGTACTCTTTCCAATGAAGATATCAACACATTGAGAATGATAGGACCGATAGTACAACAGCTCGAATCGGACCAAGAAGGTGATGTTGCCGGTACTTATGAACTTGGTAACATTGTCATTAATATAAACAAAATCAACGATATATCGAAGGAACTAGTATGCGTATAGCATTCCTAACAGAAATGGGGTTTACTGGTAAGATTCCAGCAAATCATCCCAACATGCGGACAGAATTTGCCTGGATGCATGCATTGGACGCTGACCATTATAACATCGGGGACTATACATCTATTGCTGGATATGACGAGGTGTTTATAATCTTTCCAAAGGGAAAACTATTTGTTAATGCAGAAGGATCACGTATTGTAAATGGAACCAATCCAGTATCAGAATTATTACAAAGTTCTTTTGTAGCCCAGCTTAAATCTAATAACAAGCGTGTACATTATGTACAAGAAGGACCGTGCTGGTGGTTTAATGATTATGAAGTATCCGACCAGTTATATTTCTATTCGATGCTATTACAGTGCGATACAATCTTCACACACAACGAAGTGGATGTCAAATTCTATAAAGGATTATTCCCTGATAAAAAGATTAGACCTCTACAGACCTTAATGTTTGACTATAGTATACGGAACCATTCGTATGTGAGAGAAGACAAGGTTATTATAGGTGGAAATTTTGCACGATGGTATGGTGGATTCCAATCGTATGTTGTCGCTCAGGAATTTGAAGTACCTATTTGGACTCAAGAATCGCATGCACGTAGAACAGATGAACATCTGATTCACGACATTAATCATTTACCTAGATTAATGTGGAATGATTGGATGAAAACTTTGGCAACATTCAAATATGCGGTTCATCTAATGCCAACCATTGCAGCAGGAACGTTTTCGCTGAATTGTTCATACTTAGGAATTCCATGCATAGGAAATGAAAACGTAGATACCCAACGTAGATTACATCCTGATTTAATGGTAGATGTGGATGATGTGTATAGGGCTAGACAACTTGCTAACCAACTACACAATGATAAGGAATTTTACAATGAGTGTAGTCAAAAAACTAAGCAATTGTACCAACAGTGGTACACCCCTGAAGTTTGGATGGAAACTTTTACTAGGACTCTTTGATGATAACAGTCATACTAAACGGCTTTCGACGGCCGAATAATTTAAACGAACAGTTAGAGGCTCTTCGAGCACAATCGGTTGTCCCAGACGAAATACTACTATGGTACAATAATCCTGGGTCAGACGAAATCAACTACGAAATCGGTACAGAGATTCCTACAGCCTATTGTAATTACAACTTTGGTGTGTGGGCTAGATTCTACTTTGCTATGAACGCAAGAAACCCATACGTCTGTGTGTTTGATGATGACACGATTCCAGGCCGCCGTTGGTTGGAAAACTGTATGGAAACTATGAAAACTCACGAAGGATTACTAGGAACGGTCGGGTTATTGTATCCCAATCCTAGACCCCCGCAGTATTCGTCATATTACGAACACTATCTTCGTTTTGGTTGGCCAGAACACGGCAACAATGATAAAACTGTAGAGGTTGACTTGGTGGGGCATAGTTGGTTCTTTAAGAAAGAATGGCTACCTATAATGTTCCGTGAATTACCAGACCCGAAGTATAATACTTGCGGTGAAGATATGCATTTCAGTTATATGCTTCAAAAGTATGCTGGAATCAAAACATTCGTCCCACCACACCCAAGAAACGATATGGAACTATGGGGAAGTATCAAGGGTGGGTATGGTGGAGATTCCGTTGCTCTATGGGAATCTAACCCAGAAGGATTGGACGGAGTTCCTTTCAAGCATGCTATGAACGAATACTTTGTTGAACAAAGAAAAAAGGGATGGAAGTTAGTAAATGAGCGATAATCGTATCTTAATATGTTTTGGCACACGACCAGAACTACTAAAAATACAGCCCATACTTGACATTCTGGGTAAAGATAAGTATACTTTATTATTCACCGGGCAGCACCAAGATTTATTGTCTGGTCTGGATGTTAAGTATTCTGTGAATATACACGACAGCCAGAATAGATTAGATTCTATTGTATCTGATTGTCTACTACAGTTCCCATCAGGTGACTTTAAAGCAGTATTGGTCCAAGGGGATACAGCATCAGCATTTGGATGTGCGTTAGCCGCATACCACAGAAACATTCCAGTATATTACTTGGAAGCTGGATTACGTAGTTACGACTTAGACAATCCGTATCCAGAAGAAGGATACCGACAGATGATATCTAGAATAGCTACCGTTAATTTCGCTCCAACGGAATTATCTAGAGCTAATCTTTTGAACGAAAAGGTTTCTGGTAAAATCTACGTAGTTGGTAATACGGTATTAGATAACTTGGTCAAGTTTGAGGCTGGGGATTACGGTAATCAAGTATTGGTTACGTTACACAGACGGGAAAACCATCATATTATAAAGGAATGGTTTGAGTCTATTGAGCAATTGGCGGAGACATTTCATTGGAATGAATTTATCCTACCAATACACCCAAACCCCAATGTCCAAAAACATAGAAGTATTTTAAAGCGAGTAAAAGTGGTCAACCCGCTATCGCACCGTGATACTATTGATATAGTCCGAAACTGCAAAACAATCATAACGGATAGTGGTGGACTTCAAGAAGAAGGGTCTTTCTTTAATAGAAAGGTTATTGTGTGTAGAAAAACCACAGAACGACCCGAAGGTATAGGTACGGGACATTTGGTGTTATGCGACCGTCCAAGCAATTTGCAAGCAATGTTTAAGGAAGTTGATAGTAATCCCTACGTTTCATATCCGTGTCCATATGGTGACGGGAAATCGGCACAAAGAGTGGTGAGTATATTAAATGAAATTATTTAGAGAACATTTTGGTCAGTTTGCTGAAAGATTACGGAATGGGGAACACTTTGCATTTTCCCGATACTCCGATGGTGAATTGTATATTCTGCAAAATAAGGAACTCAAGCTAGACCAAGGGGTTATACAAATCGGTAATCACATTCAAGGTGGTCCGTATAAAGCACCAGACTTTAAGCATTTCAGTCCAACGGTACATGCCGAGTATAGACTTAAACTGATAGAAGCTTTCAAACACAGACAACACAACTACTTCAAAGGAATAAGTTGCAGCTGTTGTGTTGGGAAGGAAAATTTTGATTGGCAGATAGACTTACACGGTGGGGACGATGATTCCCTAACGTGGGCTAATCTGTGGGTCAATGGCAACTATCCGTTATTCATATCACACATACTACCAATCTTTTATAGTAAGGAGTGTGTGTTCGTTTGTAACGAAAATGCCAATTTGAGTAAACTACCTTTTGTCGTAAAAGACTTTAGAGTAGGGTACAACGCAATGATTAACGATTACCACAAAATAGAAGATATAAAACAGTGGATACGGGGTAATAACGTACAAAACCACGTATTTCTGTTTTCTGCATCCACGTTTAGTAACTTGGCTATCTATGAACTATTCAAGGAGTTCCCTAACAACACCTATATTGATATAGGCACGTGTTTGACTCCGCTGATGAATATGCCAACTGAACGTGGATATTTACAAGCATTTTGGAACTATTCACCTAACCAGGACATTCAGAAAATATGCAAATGGAATTAGTAAACTGTACCAAGGAGTACTGGGAATTTGTACGTACTCTTAGAATGGATGAACGAGTATTAGACGGATTCATAGAACGTGTGGAGATTACTCCCGAAATGCAAGAGCGGTATATGCAGAAGTACGCTGACTCATATCGTATAGCATTAGTAGATGGTACCCCAGCTGGGTTTGTGGGAGTCATTGATGATGATATACGTGTTTGTACGCATCCAGAGTTTCAAGGTAGGGGTGTGGGAAAGTTTATGATTAACGAATGTATGAAACTTTGGCCCACATCGTTTGCGAAAGTCAAGTTAGATAATATCGCAAGTGTTAAGTTGTTCGAATCGTGTGGGTTCACCAAGAAATTTTACATACTAACAAAGGACTAACCTATGTTACACAATCCATATAAAATAGTCAGAATGTTCGAAGAGGAAATAGCAGAGTACACAGGTGCACCATATGCTATCTCTGTCGATAGTTGTACTTCTGCCTTGTTCTTGATATGTCACTACAACAAGGTTCAAGAAGTTACCATTCCATCAAAGACATATCTCTCAGTACCTCAGTCAATTATCCACGCCGGGGGAACTGTGGTGTTTGATAGACGCCCACAGACGAACCATTGGAGAGGTATTTATCAACTAAAGCCCTATCCAATTTATGATGCGGCAAAGAGACTAACCAAGGATATGTACATCCCAGGTTCATATATGGGACTATCCTTTCACATAAAGAAACTCTTACCTATTTGGAAGGGTGGAATGATTCTCACCGATAATGCAGAAGCGGCTGACTGGTTCAAGAAGGCTCGGTACGAGGGTCGTAGTGAAAAGTATTACAAGGAAGATGACATTACATTCTTAGGCTGGAATATGTATATGACTCCTCAACAGGCCGCACAAGGATTGGCGTTATTCCAAAACTACCCAATACACAAAGAGGACTTGGGGGAACTGAATGGTTATCGGGATTTGACTGAGTTTACTGTATTTAAGGATTGCAAGGTTATTGACTAATGACAATAAGCACAGATTATTTGGGTAGATACAAACAGGAATTTGAGGATACTCATCATTTAATGATAGTAACCAACCACGAAATGCATAACCACGACCCTGAATATTGGAATATGGTCTTGGGTCCAATCAAATCTAATCCGGAGCACTGGAGGGGGAAGAAGGCGTTTGACTTTGGTTGTGGGTGTGGTAGAAATCTAAAGAATCTACTAGATTTGGCAGAGTGGGATTCCGTATATGGATGCGATATATCAAAGAAGAATGCAGACTATGCTAAACAGTGGACCGAACAATACTATCCAGGTAAGGTTCATACGTGGGAAAGTATGGGAGCAGATATTCAACCCTGTGAGGAGAACTCATTTGATTTTATAATGTCGCATATAGTAATGCAACATATATCAAACTATTCAGTGAGATACTCAATATTAACTGATATGCACCAATGCTTAAAGCCGGGTGGACTTATCAGTTTACATTATTTGGATATGGATTTTAGCTCGGAGTACTATGAAGATTCCAATCAATATCAAAATTGTAGAGTTCAAGACCCTACGTTTCTAATCAGTGATTTTGAAAAGATTGGGTTTAAAAATGTAACATGCGAGACCGGCAGAGATCCTTTTACTAGTCAGAAAACTTACTACATCAAAGGATATAAGTAATGAAAATAGCACTTTGTTTGCATGGCATGTTTAACTCATCTATGGACAAAAAATCAAATGGCTTAGATGGAAAAGATTACATACAGAAACATATACTAGACAAGGGTGATGTTGACGTATTCATTCATAGTTGGGATGTGGACAAGCAAGAACTTATAGAAACATTATATCAACCCAAGATTGCTGTATTTGAGAAACAGAAGGACTTCAGCGAAATTGTCTCGGAACGTAGATTAGACACATTAGATAGATGCCCACGGTCACCACAATCCGTCCTATCCCATTTATACAGTGTAACAGAGTGCTTAAAACTACTGCATAAGTCCGATGTACCGTATGATGTAGTTATAAAATCGCGGTTCGATTTGGGACGAATAAACAGAGATACCTCTGGTCCAGGCATTGGCAATCCATATCCAGTACAGTGTATAAACTTTCAGACTGATATAGAACCCGACAAGATTTATATGGCAAATTGGAATCACTTTCATATGGGTCCAGCAGATATGTGGTTCTATGGAAGTTCAAGTATAATGGAGAACTTCACCACTCTATATGATGCTTTGTACGCCGAAATGTATATCGGTAGCGACTTTCATCAATTCGCAAAGTCAATAGAAAATAATGATGGAGATATTTCCAACTCCATAGCATTTTATAAGTGGTGGATGATTAAAACTGGTTTGTGGGATAAACGTGTAACATTGGATACTGTATGGGAATAAATTTACCTGTAGTTTTATATACGCACACTGATATGAAGGATATTTGGCCAATGGTATTTGGTCAGATAAAGAAGTACTTGTCTGACTTCAAAATCTACATAGTGACGAACGCTGATGACGACAGCATACCTACGGAATTCGTCAAAGTAATTTACGATGACACACAGCTGTACACTGATAGACTGCAACAGGCCCTCACTCAGATTCCAGAAAGTGTTTTCTTATTTTTCCACGAAGATATGGTGCTATTGGATTATCCCGATACGGAAATGTTGGAGTTATACACCGATATCATTCTTTCCAAAAAAGCACGTACCATCAAACTCATTTATGCTGGTACTGCCAAAGCCCCATCATATATCCACCCAACGTTAGTATCAAATGAGCTATCCAAGTTCTCAATTCAACCTACCATTATCACCAAAGATACATTCAAAGGTATCTTAGATATGGTGGGTTCTAAAAGCATATGGGATTTGGAAAGTGCAATCAGTTGGAACGTCGGTGACTTTATGGCGTATTTGGGAACGGAAACAAAACGTGGAATGTTCCACTATGACAGTAAGGTATTCCCTTACATAGCAACCGCAATAAACAAAGGTAAGTGGAATTATACCGAATACAAACAAGAGTTAGACTCTCTGTTCGCTGAATACGGAGTTGATATTAATGATAGGGGATTTGTATGATTAAGTTGATAATCTTTGATTTGGATGGTGTCTTGGTTGAAGCAAAAGAAATACACTATAAGACACTCAACGATGCAATAGAGTATGTGGTAGGCGATGATATGATTATCAATATGGAAGAACATCTGTCCATATATGATGGAAGAAAGACAATGGAGAAGCTGAAGATGTTGACCGAACGCAAAGGTTTACATCCAACCTTCTACGAGAGAATCTTCCGAGTTAAACAAGACTTTACACTTGATGCGTTACGAAAACTTTCTCCGGATACTAGACTACAGACATTAATGGAAAGGTTGAAGAACGATGGATATATGTTAGCTGTATGTTCCAATTCAATTCGTAGAACAGTACTAACGGCGTTGGGTAAACTTGGGCTCATTGAATATATGGACCTTATTATATCCAATGAAGATGTGAAAAATGGTAAACCGCATCCCGAAATGTATTGGAAAGGAATGAGTACAATGGGTGTATTACCAGAAGAAACATTGATTGTTGAAGATAGTCCACCGGGATTACTTGCGGCAGCACGTAGTCGGGCAAATATATTGCGAGTAAATAATCCAAAGGACTTGACACACGAAAAGATTTATTCTAAATTAAATGAAGGTACTCAATTTTCAAAGCCTAAGTGGCAAGGTGGTAAGATGAATGTATTAATACCAATGGCTGGTGCGGGTAGTAGATTCCAACAGGCAGGATACACGTTCCCAAAGCCATTGATTGATGTGCGTGGAAAACCTATGATTCAAGTGGTGGCGGAAAACCTAAATATTGACGCTACCTTTATTTACGTTGTACAAAAAGAACATCGTACTAAATACAATCTAGACACGTTGCTCAATCTTATCACGCCTAACTGTAAGATTGTTGAAGTTGATGGCATTACCGAAGGTGCAGCATGTACAACTCTGTTGGCCAAGGAATACATCAATAACCACGAACCATTATTAATGGCAAACTCCGACCAATTCGTTGAATGGGATAGTAATGAGTTTATGTATAAGATGGTTGAGCAAAATTTGGACGGTGGAATTGTGTCGTTCAAAGCCACACACCCAAAGTGGTCATTTGCGAAAATTGATGAGTCTGGTTATGTAACCGAAGTCGCTGAAAAGAATCCTATCTCCGATATTGCTACGGTGGGTATCTACTACTGGAAGCGTGGGGCTGACTATGTAAAGTTTGCCGAACAGATGATTTCACGTAACATTCGAGTGAATAACGAATTCTACGTCTGTCCAGTATTCAACCAGGCGATAGAATCTGGTCTTAGAATCAAAACCTTTAACGTACCCAATATGTGGGGATTGGGTACGCCGGAAGACTTAGTTTACTTCCTAGAAAATCACGGTAAATAATATGATAGACTTAAACAATTCCTATACGAATATGCAACGGTCGCAGTACCACACAGGTACAACGAATCACTTGGAACATAATCACAACCCAAAATATTGGGATGTATTGTTGGGTGATTTGAAGGATACTGATAGATGGAAAGGTAAGAACGCCCTAGATTTTGCGTGTGGTAAAGGACGGAATGTTACGAATATGCTAAGTCTCTGTGAATGGAACAGAGTCGATGGCATAGATATTTCGTATGGTAACATTGAATTTTGTAAGTCGGAATACAGTAACCAGAATAGTAATTGGTACTGCAACAGTGGGGTTGATGTAAGTGTCCTAGAATCGAATGAATACGATTTCATAATGTCCACCATAGCACTACAGCACATTCCCGTCTATGAAATACGCAAAAATATCATCACAGACTTACTACGTGTATTGCGACCAGGCGGACTGTTCTCCTTTCAATTAGGATACGGCAAGGATTTGAGTGATGTAGTTAACAGACCTCGAAGCCAGTATTATGAGAATGCATATTCTGCACAAAGTACGAATTCCGATTATGATGTACGTGTCCAGAACGAACAAGATGTAGTTACCGACTTGGAAAATATTGGTTATGTTAACGTATCATATGAAATCCACGAAGCATTTTCAGATATTGGACATCCACAGTGGATTTACATTAAGGCATATAAGCCACTATGAAATACAATAAGATATTTGTCGCCGGTGGCGGTGGCATGTTGGGCAGTTATATATCCAACGTTTTTTCGGAGTCTGATGTATTGATTACCGATATAAACTCTGGACCGAGTATGTTATGTGACGTAGGTAACACTCAACACATAGATTATTGGGTAAACTACTTCAAGCCAGACTTGATTCTTAACTTCGCAGCAATGACCGATTTGGAAGTATGCGAGCGACAGTATAACAACTGTATGGATAGCAACTATCACGGTTGCGTAAATCTGTTCAAATCATCGGTCAAGCTGGATATCCCATATGTGTTTATATCTACCGCTGGAGTGTTCGGTGGTGAGAAGGATTACTACAACGATGATGATACCCCAAATCCATTAAGTAATTACGCATCCAGTAAGTATCTGTCAGAGCTGTATTTGCGTAATACAGACTTCTATAATACGTGGGTATTCCGTGCTGGCTGGATGATGGGTGGTGGTATTGAAAAGGATAAGAAGTTCGTCAATAAGTTTATGAAGCAGGTACGTTCTGGTAAACGTGTCTTACACGTTGTGGATGATAAGTTGGGAACACCAACCTATTGTAAGGACTTCGCAGAATCCATCAAGCGTCACGTTGAAGAAGGATTACCTTTTGGATTATACAATATGGTATCCACTGGTGATGCAAGCAGATACGATGTTGCATTAAAGATTCGTGAGTTACTAAACTTGGACATTGAGATTGTTAAAGTAGACAGTTCATTCTTCAAGGAAGAGTACTTTGCGAAAAGACCAGAATCAGAACGGCTGATTAACAAGAAGCTCAATGATAGCAATAGAAATTATATGAGAAATTGGGAAGTAGCACTAACAGACTATTTACAAAACGATTATGGAAAATAATATGATACCAGTAGCAAGATTGTGGCATAGAAAGGGAAAGAACGAGTACTTTTCCATAAAGCAGTTGATGAATACGTTCCCAAATACTAGCTTTGAATTCCATATAGTATTGAATGAGCCGGACTATTCCGATGAATGGTCAAACAAGATAGATGAATTGCAATTAGATATCACCTATTATTCTAAAGAGTATATGGCAGACTATTTCAAGATTGCATATCCGCCTCTTTCTTCTATAGTTGATAAGTTCCCCAACTTTATTCACTTCTACCATATATTAATTGGTCACTATCTTCGTAGAGTTCTGTTAAAGGATTATATGTTGACATACGAGTTTGACGTTATCTTTAATGGCGAACTACCTTTTGTAGAACAGTTGATACAATCAAAGACACCGTTCGGTGTATCCGAACCCAGTAACCCTGGATGCGACAAGGCACTATTAAGTAACCTTTCTCAGATATTTCAGACGGACCTCGCTAAACGTATGCAAAACAACAATCCCAGTTTTGCTGGAATAAATGCTGGGTTCCAAGGCGTCAACCTTTCTCTCTTTGATTCGTTTTTATCCATATCTCATTTGGGCGCCCTATTGACTATTTTCAACTTTAATGGTATACTAAAGGAAGATGGGACAGAGCTGTGGGGACCTGATAGAATGGTGTTCGATACCCAAGAGCAATCATTCTACTCAATAATGAATCAAGTCTTTAGCCCAACGTTTATTGTATTACCTCAGACCGAGTATTACTTTTCTCCGTGCTGGGAAGATTTTGACGGGTATATAGAACACGCAATGAAATCTAAAATTGTTCATTTTACTGGTCATAAGAAGGCAAAATTACTTTACGATATAATAGAGAGTGGTGTACAAAATGATTAAGGTTATTGGATTAAGTGGAAAGGCTGGTAGTGGGAAAGACTATATCGCATCTAGGATTATAACTCCTCAATATGGATATGTTCCGTTTTCAATTGCATGGCATGTCAAATCCAATCTGGTTGGAAAGGGTGTACTGACATACGAGGAAGCGTTTATTACCAAACCTCCCCGTGCCCGGCATCTTCTCCAACAGGAAGCTACCGAATCTGGTCGGGATATATACGGAGAGGATATCTGGTTGAGAGCCTCTGACAGTTGGATGCGGACTATTTATGAGAGTTGGGGCATTCAGAGATTCGTTCTTCCTGATGTCAGATTCCCAAACGAAGTGGAATACATTAAAAAGATGGGCGGTCGGGTGTTTAGAATTGTTGCCCCAAATCGGGTGGCACAATCTCCATTGTCGGAAGAAGCACGCCGACACTACTCAGAAACCGCACTGGATGAATATCCGCTTGACAATTTTGATGGAATCATAGAGAACGATATTGGACAAGAATCTACCCTGCTCCAACGTATACAATCACTTAACATAAAGTAAGGAGAAACAGCAATGCCGAAGTGGAGTTTTAATGGACGAATCGACGATGACTTTGAATTCGAAGATGACTTTAACGTAGACGAGAGTTATACGGGATTTGAGAGAATCAATCGTCGTAAAAAAGGTGAGGAAGAAGTCCGAAACCAGAAGAAAAAGTCCAGCGTAAAACACCAAAAGCGTCCAGATAAGGAATAAATAAACTATTTATATTAGTACCCTTATCGGATAGTGTATGAATAAACTATTAAGAGAGTTTTTATCTCATATATTTGTTAATGAAGAACTTGACCTAGATACGCCGTTATCTTATACAGATGCGTCAGGTAAACAACGTAGTGCCAAGGCACGGTCGTTGAGAAGTAAGCCGGTGGGTTCGCCGGGTAGAAAGGCGTATGACATATGGGCTAAGACACAGAAGCAAGCAGCCGGTGATACCGTAGAACCAGGCAAAAAGAAACGTACTGCCGCCGTCACACCCACACCACCCGCACAAACTGTGGCCGCTGCAAAAAAGCGAGGTAGACCATCAAAGTCTGCAAAAGATATCCAGTCTGTCACGGATGAAATTGGTCAAGAACGAGTCGCGACTGCTACAGAAACATTATCAAGCATTCTTGGTCCCGGCAGTGACGCCGACGGCGACCAAAAATTAGCAGTACTAAACGGTAAGATTAAAAGTCCAGGGCAGTCTTCTACTGCAACTGGTCCAGTGCACGAAGTATCTATCGGATTAGTAATGCGTGTTTTGGCAAAAGACCCCAATCTAACAGATGACCAAGTATCCGCAATAGTTGCAAACCACATAAAAGATACCGTTCTTGGTCAATCGTTAGGTGAAAAGAAATTATTAGCCACCGTGACGAAAGCAACAAAGTCTGCAAGAGCAGAACAAACTAGAGTAAGTATCGGTATAAAGAATAATGGTATGGACCCAAAAACCACCGTTACTGAACATTATCACGGAAATAGTCAATCTAAAAGTGTAGTTAACGATAGTGTAGCTAAACTAATTGCTAGTGACCCTCCATACAAGATATATACATCAGATGGTATAGAGATTGACCCTAACGATGTTTCTGCTTTGATAAGTGAAGCAGGTAGTAGTGCGCACGGAGATATGGCTACACCAGGAGATACCTTCGTATTGTCCGTTGACCCAACCACTAAAAAGGCAATTCTCAGTACTAGTAGTAATAAAACAGAACGTAATGACCAGAGTTTAAATACCACGGTATTAAAAGAACTTACTGATTATCGTGATTCGTTGGATTCGTTAGTTCAAAGTGGTGCATTGTCAGAAAAAGAATTAGATAAAGTGAAATCTGAATTAGAAGAAACAGATAAGTCTATATCAGAACTTTCACAAGAAGTATCAGATGCATTCTCTGGACCTGTAGGTTCTTTAAGTGATACTCGTACTATGGCGAAGTTTGTTAGTTTTCTTCAAGAGCCATCAGAGGAACGTACCAGAAAAAACTTATCTGCTTATTATACAGCGTCGTTAAAGCCATTTATGGCATTTGACCCCAATAAGAAAAAAATGTCTCAGAAAGATGTTCGTGCAAAAGCCGCACTAGAGGCGGTGGGGTGGAAACCAGGCAAGAAAATTACCCAAGAACTTGCTACTAAAGCATGGATTAACGACATGAATTCAAGACTTACCGATGGTGACCCAAATACGGGATTGTCTGGAGCAGAAGCAAAGATGGTCGAACGTTTCTTCGGTGTAAGTGGTGGCACCCAAATCGACACTACACAAATACGTACTAAGGCATTGGAAGCATTACAAAGTCGTCATGCAGCATTATCCAAAATACCATGCAAAATAGACGGACATGATGTTACCGCAGGTCAAGCGGTGTTAGGAGTATTTGCTGTTAGAGCGTTACACTTACAAGAGTCATTCCCAAATATGCCAGGTAACTCTGCCGTATACACAAAATACAAATGCTATTTCAAAGCAGTTACAGGTGACATTGTGGGTTATCCAGAATCTAATCTAAAAGCATTAGGTGTATCCACGTTTGGAGAATTGTGTAGTGGTATTGATTTAAGTGAACCGAAAATCGCAAGAAAAACTATCACATTCGACATTATTCGTCAAACAAAAGAAGGACAACAACGCTCTCTTGCGTACAGAGTGATTCGTACAAAAGGTGGTACGGCATTAAATATTACTGTGTTACCTTCAAAGACCTATACGAACGCATTAGCAGAGAATCAACCAACAGCGTAACAATTATGGAAATCAAAAAAGAAATCTTCAAGAGACTTCCACCCGGCGACCGCTGGGTGGCAGTTGACAATCCGAATGGACAAGTATATACTCCATTAACAGAAGCATTAGAATATTATTATCAGACCCACGGAACACGACAATACTACATTGACGCTGTAGCGGGATATATTTATAAGGTAGACACGGTAGAAGACCCAAAACCCGTAGTCAAGCAGTTCTCTATTTACGGGGATTACTAAGGTATAATTATGAAAGTATTGGTTACTGGCGGGTGTGGTTTTATTGGTAGTAATTTTGTTCGGTATATATTGAATAATACCGATTGGGAAGTTATTAATATTGACCTATTGACATACGCAGGTGTGACCTCTCATCCAAAGAGTTCACGGTACCTCTTCTATCAAGCAGACATCGGTACCCCAGATATTACCGATATTATTCTATTGAACCATAAACCAGATTATGTTGTCAACTTTGCGGCAGAGACGCATGTTGACCGCTCTATTGCGTTCCCAGACCAATTCTTACAAACAAATGTGGTTGGAACATATAACTTCATCTGTTCTTTAATGAAATACCAGAAGGTCAAGCCAGACTTCCGATTCATTCATATCTCAACCGATGAAGTGTTTGGTGACCTACAACGTGGAGAACCAGCGTTCACAGAAGAAAGTCAGTACGCTCCCAACAGTCCATACTCTGCTACGAAGGCATCATCAGACCACTTGGTACGAGCATTCCATCGCACTTATGGATTACCAGCGATTATCACAAATTGTTCTAACAACTACGGACCATATCAGTTCCCAGAGAAGTTTATTCCAGTTGCCATTTTGAAGGCACACCAGAATAAACCTATTCCCGTATATGGGTCTGGAAACAACATTCGTGATTGGTTGCACGTAACTGACCATTGTGAGGCGATTTTCCAAGTACTGCAGAAAGGAAGAATTGGAGAAACGTATAACATCGGTGGTGAAATGGAATTGACTAACAACGAAGTCGTTCGTCGCGTTCTTCTCCATATGAATAAACCACTTTCACTATTTGAGTATGTTGAAGACCGCAAAGGACACGATGTTCGTTATGCAATCAACATCAATAAAATCAAAGAAGAATTGTGGTGGTCACCGAAGGTAGACTTCACTACGGGATTAAGTAGAACGATTGAATGGTATTTAAACAACTTAGAATGGGTTTCTTCATGCGTAAACTTGGAATCATTTTAGCAGCAGGTAGGTCAACACGGTTGTACCCAGCGACACTGGCTACAACAAAACAATTACTACCAGTATACGACAAGCCATTGATTTACTATCCACTCACTACGTTGATGTTGGCTGGTATACGTGACTTTGTGATTATCGTATCTCCCGACGAGAAGCATAGCTTTGAAAAGCTGTTCAGTAATGCTGATACGGAATTGGGCATTAACGTCCGTATATTTGTACAAGATTCCCCAGCTGGTATCGCAGATGCGTTCAATGTAGTAGCCAAGCATATCCCACCGGAAGAATTATTCCAGTACGACCAAAATGTTCTTATCCTTGGAGACAACGTATACTACGGGGCTGGTCTTCGTGGTACATTAGAATCCGCACTTTCTGATGGTAAGAATGCGCATGTGTTTCTGTATCCTACACAAACACCAGAAGCATTTGGTGTTGCTGAGGTCAAGGATGGAAAGGTAATTTCCATTGAAGAAAAACCTACGAAACCCAAGAGTAACTTAGCGGTCACTGGATTATATATCTATCCTCCAAGTGTGTATGTATACATGCCATTACTGTCACCGTCCAAGCGTGGTGAACTGGAAATCACCGATTTGAATAATGGATATCTACATCACGGTGAATTACGTGCAACCACATTACTCCGTGGAACAGTGTGGTTTGATACGGGTAACGCGGAGTCTCTCTTGGAAGCGTCCAACTTCATTCACAACATTCAGAAGCATCAGAACTATTTGGTCGGTAGTCCACACGAAATTGCAATAGTCAACAAGTGGGTGACCCCAGAAGGAATTGCTCCATTTATAGATAAGTGTAGTAAGACAGAATACGGTAAGTATCTAAAACAGTTGATGAGGTCAGTATGAATATATTAGTAGTAGGACAAGGATGGGTCGGTACTAAGATGGTAAATGAACTTCTCAGTCGGAGGCATGTCGTAACGGCTTGTTCCCATAACAGAGTAGTTGATTATCTTAATCACCACAAGTTTGATTGGGTGATTAATTGTGCTGGTGTCACTGGAACTCCAAACGTAGACGCCTGTGAAAACGACAAGATTGGTACTATCCAAGGTAATGCCTTATATCCTATAGACTTGGCACGTACCTGTGAGTCCTTTCGTACACGATTCGCTCACTTTTCCAGTGGATGTATTTACGAAGGTACTATTCCAAGTGTACATTCACTACCCAATTTCTTTGGAAGTATCTATTCATTGAGTAAGGGAATATCCGATTTATATCTCCGTGAAAAGGCAGCAGTATTCCGTATTCGTATGCCATTTACGGGAGTAGATGAACCAAAGAACTATCTAACCAAGGTATTGAAGTATGCAAAGAACGGAAAACTTATAGATGCTGGTCAGAATTCGTTGACCGACTTAGATGAGGCGGTACGGGTTGCATGTGATTTAATTCAAAATAATGCTGCATATGGTCCCTATAATCTGGTCAATAGTGGGTCTGTCGATATGCACGAATTGGCAGAAATGCTAGGAGTCAACCCACAGTGGTATACCGCAGAAGAATTCAAACAAGATACCGTAGCTGCACGTTCTAATTGTATTATACCAGCATACGAAGGAATGAGTCCAGTACGTGACGCATTACGTAAGGCTATTGATAGTCTTGACAAGCAAAATACCGTTGGTTAACTTTAGGTACAATCATTTATTAGAGGTTATATGAAAGTCAAATTAGTATCATTTACTGTTCCATGCATAGAAGAACTACCATTAGATTCCGATGTATTGGACCTTATCGCATATTGTGCAAGAGTCAGTAACCCAAGTAATCAACAGAATACGGATACGTCCGACAAGTTGATTAAGTACTTGGTCAAGCATAAGCATTGGTCCCCATTTGAAATGGCAAACGCTACGTTGGAGATTGAAACAACACGGGATATCGCTCGTCAAATTCTCCGCCATCGTTCGTTTACCTTTCAAGAATTCAGTCAACGATATGCTGACCCTACCAAGGAACTAACCTTCGTAACACGCGAAGCCAGACTTCAAGATACGAAGAATCGTCAGAACAGTATTGAAACTGATGACACGGTATTACAAGAGACTTGGGAGATATTGCAAGATGAAGTGTTATCCCATGCGATGAAGGCATACAATTGGGCAGTTGGTAAGGGTATCGCAAAGGAAGTCGCACGTGCAGTTCTCCCCGAAGGTCTTACAATGTCTCGTCTATATATGAACGGCAGTATTCGTAGTTGGATTCACTATATTGATATCCGTTCCGACGAGGCTACACAAAAGGAGCATCGTGAGATTGCGTTGGCATGTGCGAAGGCCATCAGTGAAATCTTCCCGATGATTACCGAATTTACTCACACACCACAGGACGTTGAATTCGGAAAGATTGAATTCAAGGTATCAAATGCCGAAGAAAGTCGGAGCGAATAAGAACTCCAGATTCATTCCAATATCAAAAGCTGATATTGAGTATGCCCAAGCCAATACCAAAAGTAATATGGAAGCCGCTCGGTTTCTTGGGGTTGGGTATATGCGATATCGTCGGTATGCAAAGATATACAATCTCTTTGACCAACACCTAAACCAGAAAGGTATTGGAACTGCAAAGGGATACGCAGCAAAGGCTAGTACGATTCCATTGAAAGATGTATTTGCAAATAAACATCCTGGGTATAGTTTAATCCGATTGAAGCACCGTATGATTGCACGAAATCTTCTATTAGAAGAATGTTCAATGTGCGGATTCAAGGAGAAGCGGGTCACCGATAGTAAGACCCCACTACTGATAACGTTTAAGAATGGGATGAAGGACTTCACCCAAAGTAACATTCAGTTATTATGTTATAATTGTTTGTTTCTGACTACAGGCGCTCCTACGGTTGCAAATAGAGGATTCATTGAGAAATCGTTCGAGGAACCCGATAAGATACCTAAACGGTGGCAGGTAGACCATAGGGCGGCAGATGTGTTAGACGTTGGGGAAACCGAACCTGACAATAATGCGGGTGACTTCCTGAGTATGCAGGAGGAAATCCTAAAGGAATTAGGACGAGACTAATTAATACCTTATAATAAATAACTTTATTAAAATACGTATTGACAGCGGACCTCCATTGGTGTATACTTAACACATACACTAATGGAGGTTTCAAATGGCTAGAACTAAGGTTCTACGCAATAAGTCCAGTATGAAGGTTAAGATGGAGTGTTTCTTTTGCGGTTCGTCCGTGTCCGCTGATTCCGATACACGGGCCGTTCTTTGTTCACGGTGCACTGCCCGACTCGCGGGCACACCTGCAGAGATTAACAAGTATCCCAAGAGGGAGGTTAGTATGACTGACATGACTGCTAAGCAGACCAAGACCCCGAAGGCCCCCAAGACCGCCAAGCCCACCGCTGGGTTCGGCCGTGGTTGGCATCTTCGCAAGGAGTTCACCGCTCCGAATGGTGACCGCTATAGCTTCGGTAAGCTCATCACTGTTGAGACTAAGTAATTAGTACTTGACACTTTAGAAAACTCCGTTATATTTATGGTACCCACCATCTATGTAACGGAGTTTTTTCTATGGAATTCGTTGAGGAGCTAGTATCCGAACTACCTCTTTCAGAATTCCGGTCTGTGGTTCAGCAAATCTTCCTAGGCGATTGGAACGTCCAAATGTACTATGAAGCGATGGGTCTTGATTGGGATGAAGAAGATAAGGTGACGGAAACAGAAAACGACGACCTGAACTAGGTCGTCGTTTTTCTTTATATCTGATAGAGTACTAAGTTGTTGTCGTATCGTTCCAGCACCTTGAACCCGTTCTGTATCATTATAGGATGTATCTCTATATCTATGGATTCATTTCTCGTAATCTTCTGCTTCCAGTAATACGGATTAGAATTCTTTTCGTTTGAAACCAGTAGATACTTTATATCCAGTTTGTTCAATATGAAATCAAGACTGGTATTAATTTCACTCCACAGCTGATGACCTAGTATATCAAATAGTACACCTATGTCAAATGTGGTTCCATACTGTTTAATGAAGTCTGTATGGAAATATTCATTTGCGGTATTTCCGTAGATGAATCGTCTGTTATGTTTTCCGTACATTCTGTTATGGGAATCTACCAAAGAACTTACGATATCTATGCCGGTATACTGGTAGTCGCCGGTGACCTTTTGCATCCAGTTGTAGTCCCCGCATCCAAAATCTAGTATAGACTTAATATCATATTTTTCTACAATAGAACTGACAAGGTTTTTCTTGAATTCCGCCATACGTCCTTCGGACCCTTCTCCACTCTTTGACGTATTTCCCCACCATCCATACTTGTTGTTGTCGTAAATACCATTCCAAAAGTCTTCGTCGGTTGACACCAATGTATTGTTTGGATTGTTCTTTACCACATCAATCATATTGAAAATCTGCGTTGGCCCAGCATAGTTTTTCTGGACTGTCGGTGTAGATAGTAGTTTTTCAATCTTAGAGATTACCATCTCAGCGGTTATTTCTCTTGAACATTCAAACTGACGTACCGTCCCCTTGTGGTCTGGACACCAATTCCAATCGCCTGGGTTGAACTTAACTCTGTTCCAACAACCTGAGCATTTACCTTCTGGTGCAGATATACGGATACAATCTTGCATTTCGTTTATCTTATCGGTAAACCCACTGATAAGTACGGTAGGAATCTCCGCCGCCCAACTAACCCAAGACAATCCGCTACTTATACCAATAAACATCTTGGACTTTCTAAGTTCTGCAATAGTATCTTCTATTGAGGACGGTGGATGTTGGATGACTCCTGTTGGATTACGGTTTCCCATATATCCATCGTGTTCTGTGGATAATAGTTTAACAGTATATCCCTTACCCTTTAACCAGTCTACCAACGTCTGCCATCCCAACGGATTGTTCCAATACTTGGACTGAGCGGTGGAGTGTATAGCTATAGAAATTTGCTTTGAGTTTTCAGACTCCAACGGCGGCTGTTTAATAAGTGGTCGGATTTCTCTATAGTCTAGTCCCAGAATATCGCATGCAATTTTTTGTAGTCCATTAGATGTAGGATTGGATGGGTGTCTTGCATAATCCAGTTCCCCACCTTCCTTGTAGAAGATACCAATTCTATATAAAGCTACCAAATTGTGTGCGGTGTGACCTGGCTCCACAAACTCTACATTCGGATATACATCTTTGAATAGGTCATTCCAGAAGGTTGAACACACCACCTTACAGTTGTGTTTTTTTCTAAACTCTTCAACATACGGAATCCATGCCAAGGTATCTCCTAACGACTTGGATTCAAAACAAATAAACACTTTCTTGCCTGTAAAGTCGGTTTCGTAGACGTGCTCGAAGTTTGAGTTTCTATCCTTTATGATAACTTTCCAATCTACGAAATATTCTGCATTAGCCTTAGCCCAACAGTTGTTGTTCATCTGAACAGAGTATACCTGTTCATTCGTTTTCTTGTTTATGAACGACACATCGTATGTAGTATTTGGACCGGATTTGACTTCAGCATACATCCCATCAATATTGTGCGTAACGACAATACGTTTCGGGTTCAACTTTAAAGGTTTTGTGTTTTTATAATGCTGCATCAATATCTCTTTCATAGTGGTGTTACCATAGTATATAGACAATAGTTTCTTTGTTCTACTGTTCCAACTCAGTTCTTCCGCTTGCAATCTGGCATTACGTGAATACTCCTTGTAATTACTGATTACAGTTTTTATTCCAGTTACTACCTCATCAACATTTCGTTCGGCAACATACATACCACGTAAGTTGTTCTGTGATTCCAACGTACCCACGATAGGTAATCCACACGACAATGCTTCCAGTAATGTCAAATTGGGATGTCCTGCTTCCAATTCAGAGGGATGTATAAAGATAGTGTGTTGTTTATACAATGTCAACAGTTCTTGTTCACTTAAATCATAGAGAATGGTTAGTTTCTCATATGACGGTGGATTCTGTGCAAAGTAGTTTTTGTTATTCGATGGTCCGGCAATCGTTATCGGAATGTTTAGTTGTCGGGCCGCTTCTATTGCAATACCGAATCCCTTTCGGTCAACGGTACTACTATACGCATATCCATTGTTCGCCACACATAATAATCTGTGGATGTTTCTCGAATCGTCATCGCACATAAAATAGTCGGTATTGACTCCGTGTGAGAAGTACTCAGGGATATTATCAAAATACTCAATTAGATATTTAGCTGGAACAAATGCCTTGACGGCATTTTTCATCGCACGTAAGTTCTCTTTATACACATCAGAATCCTTTCCGTACAGATATGCATGATGGTCGTGCATAGTGAAATAGTATGGAATACCTCGCTGATATGCCTCTTCTGCTAAGTTCGCCACGTGAATGTGTACGATATCAGCATCTGCCGGTACCTCGTTCAAATATAGTATTTGAGAGTCGTGTCCTTCCCGTAGTAAGTTTAGATGGGTTTCCCATATAATCTTTTCTACTGCACCCCACCCGTTTGGTGGTATTGAGATTAATCCTGGAGTAACATTTATTATTTTCATATCAGAATGACTTTACCGTTGCGTGTTCTTTAATGGCTTCTATGGAATGTAAATTGACCTTGGATTTGGCCACAATCTTATTGTCCTTCCTCACTTCAACCTCTGAATCGTTTTCGTCTATTGAAAAGTATTCTCTCAACCATCCACCGTCCGCATATTCTTGACCGCGTACCAGTTTCCCATTTATGAATATCTCGTAGTATCCTTGCTGGGTTACGTGGAATAGGAGTGGTCGTGATGGGTCATCTAGATTGTAGAGTACTGGATTCGCTGTCTCAAATATACTATGTACATCAAATTTACTGTCCACAAAATATTCGTTTAGGAATTTATCTTCAACGTGTATGTCCGATAGATGTGGGATTAGCATATCCATAAACAATACTTCTATGGTATGTGTGCTGTTTGAATACGGATAGGTGACGTACCACTCATCTACGGATTTAACCAGAGGTATTTTCTCTAGGAAGAAATCTATATTGAATGCGAATAGATTGGTTTTCATTATGAATCCAAAACTGTTGTGGTCATCTGTAAGGTACTTGAATATGAATCCCCGCTTTCCAGAATCCAACGTATCAAATATCTCTTGTATCTTCTCCACACCAGCATCGGTTAATGTATTATCGTACTCTGTAAATATGAAGTTGGTGTATCCCATACTTTTTGCATAGTGTATGGACTGGTACATATTCCTTACAATCGCATAACAATGTCTGTGGCAGTGGATGAAGATGTATTCCTTGTCATCGGCAAACCACGTTACGGGACATTTATCTTTCGGTAATAGAAAGTTTTCCTTGTCGTATATAAAATAGTCTACCATACCCACTATGTCAGAGTCAAGCGGCAAGTGAGAAATAAGCAGTATATCCTTACCTGCCTTTTTGAGTTGACCTAAATAGTTCTTGGTCAACTCCAACTTCTCCTTGGAATTGGGGTATGTGTTGACTATTATTATATCTTTTCTTGGCATATTACTTGAAATAAATTCTCTTACGAAGTTTTTGCTTCCTGACAAACTCCTCGGTGACCAAGAAGTATGTATTACTTACCAATGTATCGTTCTCGTATACGACGATGTTGAAGTCCTGGTTAGCTTCACTTATATCAACACCAGTCACCCACCAGTTGCTAGGATTCAATTCTATTGTGCTGTGTATCTTGTTGGTGGACAATAGTAGTGATCCATTAATCATATACGTCTTTTTATGGTTGCCGTCATTCCATAAGAGCAAGATAAGCTTATCTTCTACTTCACTATAATAAAGTCCATCAATTATATCGGTGGTGGATTGGTTTACCTTTAAACCTGGGAATGTCTTTACCACGGATGGTAGTATCAAATAGTCCTTTTCGAATGGTAGCAATTGCTGGGATACATAGTTCTCTAGAAAATCCAGTCTAGTATCCTCTTTTATTCTCTCATTCCAATCTTCAATTGTTGTTGGTAATACGACTCTGTTCAGAAACTCCTTTACGAGTCCACCAAATAGGATGGTTTCATAAATGTTCGACATGCCGTTCGCTTTCCAATACGGATGTTCGTCTGGATGTAACTTGAAGAGGAATAGTTTCTTGTCAGCATTTATCATTCTACCCCGTATGTCGGAGATATACTGTAGCTGTTCTAATGTATACTGTGTATCGCTTTCTATAAACGTAAAGTAATCGTACCCTAGATTCTTCACGAAATTCAAAGAGATATTCATTAGTCTGGCTAGAGCTGGGGAATGTGATATGTTCACACCCTCCAATCTAAATCTGTCCAGATTGAGGTAGTAATCAAACCCGTGTGTATTCAAATCTCTGTACGAGTGGATTTCATTCTTCTTGTCGTAGATGTAGTAATCTGCGAGATTTGTTATATAGTCGGGAATGAGATAATGTGAAGCAATAAGAACTTCCTTATTCAACTTCTTTAGCTTGGTTATCATTTCCACCAATAACTCTTCTTTAAACTTTACGTTTGGCCACGTTGAGATAATGTATATTTCTTTCATAGTTTACTCGAATTTAAGGACGCCGATACCCATTGCAAATCCATCAGACTTGAACTCCAGCTTTACTGGGTAGTTTAATTCTTTCCAAAACTGCTCAACACCGTCATTACTGTGTTGAAACTTCTTGATGTCGTGAAATCCTACATACCCACCCTTCTTCAAGAATGGCGTGTACATTTCAAAGTCTTTCTTTACTCCTTCGTAGGAATGGTCACCGTCGATGAATATAAAGTCAAACTTGTCATCCTTGATGATATCTGCTACATGCGCTTGAGTCTCCACCGCATGTGAATCTGTGTTGATGATAACTACATTATCGGCAAATCCATTCATTGCCCCAGATGTACGCTTTTTGTAGAGTTCATCTGGATAGTTAGCAAATATCGGACAATCCAATGAAACCTTTACGCCGTCTGGTTCTGATAACTTGCACAATGCGTAGAACGTTCCACCGAAGTATGACCCAACTTCTAGTACGTTCTTACACCGCAGAGTGTAATAGAACTCACAGAACTTTCTGAATTCATTTGGTAGTTGCGTAAGAACGTGGTCCTTATACGCAATCTCTATTACTTTGTCTATGTATGTGTTCATATTATTTGGATAGTAAGTAGGTTAGTCCTTCTTTAATTGCTTCTGGGTCTTTGAACCCGTGATACAGAATAACATCCTTTGAGTTATGGATTACTTCCCAATCCGCACCAAGCTCGTCAAAATGCTGACCCATATTCTGTGAAAGGATATCGTCAGACTCTTCTGTTAGCTTTACTGTTTTTATGATATGTGTATTAACAAACGCATGTCCCAGACTCTCGGTTGCGTTTCTCTTCCATAAACAAACATTGAATGATGTTTCGTCGTGAAATGGATAGAATGTCTCTCTGTGTTTGAGTAGATATTTGTTATTACACAATGCCGTATATTCTTCAAAGAAGTCATAGCAGTTTCTATTGAAGACATAAAAGCATGACCATACATAATTCAATGTTCTATTAGGAACATTCAAATAGTTCATTAACGCCTTTTCATCGTATATGACTTGTTTTCCACCTTCCTCTCTCCACAAGAAAGGATATTCATGTGGACCGTGAGAGGCCAATGGATAATGATGGTTATGCTTTAGTTTTTGAAAGTCAACCCGACGAGAGAACAAAACGTCGGTGTCTGTGAAGATAAAGTCTTGTTCATTTGGAAACATATCCATTACCATCAATGACAGTTCAGCCTTGTAGTAATGAAATGATGGATAATGCTTTTCTGGAATCGGTACCTTAATAAGATTCTTCGCTTTTATGTCACTAGTAAATCCTATTGTAAAGTACACAATCTTAATATCATCCGTTATTTTTCTTTCCATAGAGCGAATACATCCTTCTGCCTGATATTCGCACTTCTTATTTGTATACAGAAATATAATCATTAGTTATGTCCTTTGGATGCGAATATACATTCGCTGAATCCCTTGCCCGTTTCGGCTTGATGTTCTTTGAACTCTTCTACAGTATATCCAATCTTCTTGAGTTTGTCAATGACTGCATAATACTTTGTCAAATAATCGTTCTCAAAGAAGTGACATTCTATTAATAGATTGTTGACTGTAGCAAATACGGAATCATCTGTATTCAATAGAATACCGTATTCAGCCCCCTCAATATCAATCTTCAATAAATCAATGGTACCGTATGTATCTACCAAATCCTTTATAGTAACCGTCTGTACCGTATGTTCCTGATCTCCCTTCACACCAGCCGCATGGTTTTCCAACTTTTCTGGAGCCAACGTACTACTGATTATCGGGTTCGCTTCTGACTGATATAAGATGATTGGTTCGTTCGTGTGATGTAACGCCTTTGGTATAACCGTTACCCACGGATGTCTCTTGAAGTTTCGTTGTAAATCTTTGAGTGCATTCGAATCACATTCCACTGACACCACTCTATTAGCAAATTGATTGTGTAGCATATAGCTTGTGAATACGCCTACGTTTGCCCCAACATCAACTACCAAGTCATACTTCTTCGACAACCACTTGTCATATCGTCTGTCAATAAAGAACTCTACGTAATTCAATCTATATGGAATAGAATTACTCAATGATATGGTAGGAATGTTGCTGAACTTATGGAAGTATGGCATCTCATATAACTGCTCATTGGTGTCTTTGTTATAGATGCATAACTTCACACCAGTAAAGTGTGGGTCACTTTCGTACTTATGTACATGTCTATATACTGGTAACATCCAGAATTCACAATGTGCCGGGATGTTGTCCATCGAAGATGCCCACAGTACCGCGTCTGACTTATACTCCTTTATAGCTATCGTAACTGGGAAATCTACAGTACGTTGTACTGAGTAATACATCATATGTTCGTTCAAGTCCCAACGAGAATTGAACCCATAGTCTATAGTTTCTTTTGGTTGCATTGGTTGTGTAATCGTGATTGGTTGTGTTAGGTTATCTCGCAGAAGCTTCTCAGCTATTCTGTACGCATTCATCTGCATGTCATCTTTAAGATATTCTATCGTATCAAACTGGTCAAAGTATCCCATATATACGGGAAGATTGTATATCATTGATGGAGTTTTCCAGCTTAATGATTCTCTGATGACCAACGGCATAGTCTCTTGGTCAGTTGCGTGTCCTCTGGAAGTAAAGAGGAATAGGTCTGCTGCCTCGTAGAACGCATCTACATCGTCCCGTTCGTTCCACCACTTACAGTTTGGTGGGAAGTTTTGCATCAACGGTTCCCAATAGAACTTGAAGTTATCTGCGTGGTTACCTAAGAAATGGAACTGGATTGGATAGTTTTTAAGCATACGAGCATATTCAATCACCTCCGCTTGGTTCTTACGGGGAGTGAATAGTCCTACGTTTATAACGTGTTTGAGATTGGGGTCAAGACCTAAATCTAATAGTGCTTGTTCTCTTGTTTTAGTACGAACTTTAGATTCGATTGGATATTCGACAACCTCGCATGGGATTCCCAACTTATCATAGTGCATCTTCTGAAACTTACTCACCATCAAAAACTTGTCTGGAAAGTAGTTTTTATTCTCTACGTTGAACCCAGAGTCGTGTGAGGTTTCAATTAGTATGTAGTTTCTATTCGTAGAGTATAACCTATCGGCTATACTACTATCCATAAAATACTCTGGGATTTCTTGGAGATGCACGATATCTGGGGAGAGTTTCTTCAAGATACTGAACAGTTCTTGTTTATTATCTCCGAGAGTGATGAGCTTGTCGCCCAACAGTTTCTTGATTCTGTTTCTCTGGACAACAAGAACCCCACCTGTCACATCACCCCATTCAATACAATAGACATCCATATCATCTTTGATGGATTCTATTTGCTTGACGAGGTATTGGGGCATTCCGCCCGTTGACAGATGGGGTGCAATAAAGACTATTTTTTTCATATTTCAGTAACCATTTAATGTTGTATTAACTACCCAAACCTTCTATAATTATAAAGCTTCCTTCGTTACACGTAGATAATGTCGTTTTTGTTGAATTTGCGCCAGTGTTAGTTGGTATTTTTTCATCGTACAACTTTGCAAACGAATTAAATTGCGTGAACGAACTTGATGGAAATCCAATAGACCACGCAACTCTTTTTGAAGAAGCTGTCCAAGTCCAAGAGGATGCTACTCCCAAGCGTGGTCCTACGGGTCCATTACTACTGCCGGTATCTGTTCCAAATAAGAATGCAATACTACTATCAGTATAACCTACATCTAGTGTATATGTTGCACCTGAAGAACTGACTACACTCATTTGAAAACCCACTTTCCCATTTGGATTTTCGTCAGTTGTATAAACATATGGTCCTAAATCTAACAAAAGAGTTAAGTTGGTGTTAACTGGATCTCCCAACGAGGTAATTTCTCCTACGAACGGACGACTACAATTATATGATGCTACGTTATCAATACCTTGGGTGAGCGAAGCAGTTCCTGGAGTAAAGTCATCCCACGCAAAATAATCAAGTCCGGGATTATGCCAGATACTATGTAGTGTTCGTTGACTATTCGTTCCCAATCTGTTATATGGTGTTACCGGGGTGCCTGCACCATTCTGAATAGCGTTTAAAACGGTAAGAACTGCTGATGAAGCACTGACATATGAGGCATAAGTTAGCTGGATAGGATCGGCTGGTGTGGCCGGTCCAACCAATTTATTATACGACGATATCACCGACGCGGTTGGTCGTGTACTGTAATTAACCGACCCGAATCCATATTCGTTCGAGGTAGGGGTTTTGATACCATTAAATGAACTAGTGTATGCGTTTGACCACGACACCAACGTTGCGTCAGGTCGTAATTGTAAATCTGGTGGGAAATAGGTTCCATTAGCTCCCGACTTATTTGCACCATCCAAATCATCATATACTTCTGTAGATACATTTGAACGAGAAAGAATCAGTCCATCTCGAAGTTGCGCTCCACTTGCACTACTTGCACCAATTCGCAATCTCATAAAATAACCATCAGTAGATTCTAATTCAGTATTCCAAGTTGTTCCATTGCTTCCTGAATCGAACCGTGCATACCATCGTGCCATATATACTCCTCAAAATAATGGGC
>JACCDP010089523.1_pt1 | contig 38161 bp, 60 predicted proteins | sample 7445841 | NCBI WGS metagenome assembly JACCDP01 (sample SAMN15323441, study PRJNA562643) | freshwater metagenome | isolation source: river surface water | place: USA:Blue River Watershed | collected 2017-08-17 | reverse complement strand
TTATATATTAATCAATTATAGATATACGAATGGACAAAGTGTTACGCATTTGTTCCAATGACTCTACAATGTTCTCCAAGTTTTCAGAGCTCATCATAGGAATATTGAACTCATGCTTGCTAGTTTCTGTCACAAATCCTTCTTTAGCCTTCTCAGCCAGATTTTCCAATTCACGAATTGCGTAAGTATCGTCAATCTCAAGAGTGCTGAAATTCAGGTCATGCAGAAGTTCTGTTGCCTCATCACGGTTAACAGTCATAATAGGAAGATACTCATAACACCTACCCTTGTGTTCACCAATACCCACCACCTTCATTGGGTTGATAAGTACCAGTACAGACTGATCACCACATCCTACATAATGAATCTGGTCAGAAGTGAAATGCAAACCTGCATGTGCACAATCTGCTGTAGACCAATTACACTCATTTGGAGGCATGTTCACCACTTGTCCAATACGAATGTCAAATGTACGTGTGTAGTCATCTGTAAACCTGTTCTCATGTCTGTTAGGAAGGTCAAGATAGAGCTCTGTCAAGTTACCAATCTTCTCACCATGATCTACAGGAACTACATCATTGTAACCATTTTCTCCATCACATGTTGGACATGCACAATCTTCATCATCGCAATCATCTGCATAGCAATAGCCACATTCTACCCACTCATTAGTGAATAAATCATCTTCATGTACAATCTTGTATTCATCGTTCTCTAAAAACACTGTATACTTGTCTGGACTCTTCTTCCATACAGCTTTTACCTTAGTGTACGTATTACTTACAAACTGTACAAGCTCATTGCTTCCATGTAATGTAACAACATTCCTAAGAGCAGCAAAGAAGCCCTGCTTAGTAATCCTGAAGCTGTTCTTTGTAAGGAAGTCATAGAGGTCATTTGCTACCTCTGCCCTTGGATTAAGGCAACACCACATGAAGAACCTCTTAAGAGCTTGATACTCTTCATCGTCTTGTACATTATTATATGGATCTCCATCATAATGATCTACAATCTCAATGAACTTCTCAACAAGAAGCTGAGGCATAGTTCTACCTGTACCAGCCAGTTTTACAGAATTACCTTCTATCTCAAAATCAGCTAGTCCTTCAAGCTTCTTAATTCCATCCTGAAGAGATTTGAGTCTTGCTATTTCTGCTTCATGCTTAATCTTTTCAGCTTTAATGTCTGCAGAACCCATGACATTGTATATTGTTGATTCCAGATTGGCGTTTGTCACCATATTGAAATCATTCTCTGTAGCACCATTCTTTGTAAGAATGCTACCATCGTGCATCACTACAACCAATACACCATTTACAAACTTTACAGCCTTGTAAGGATTGCCATAGTTGATAGGTGTTGTTTCCTCTGATGTTGTAGATAAACCAGCTTGTTCACGAAGGATTTGATTCTTCAGTTTTTGTTCTTCAATGATGAGGTTTTCTAGTTCTGCTTGTCTTTTAAACCAGTTAAGTGTGAAATTACTCATAGTTTTGTTTTTAAAAGTGTTTTTTACGTTGTTTGCTCAATAAATAGTCCATAAATACGAAGAACCAAGATATAAGTCCGATGGGCCATGCTAAAAACCATACAATAGGTAGCAACCAATCACCATCGATTTCCAGTTTCCTAACAAAAGAGTTGAGCCCCCAATATAGGAGCCCAACTATTAAATAAACAAGTACTATCATAATTAAATTGTTACAAGAGATTCAATTGTTTCCTCTGTAGGAACTTCTAATTTCTCTTCGTTAAGTTTGTAATTCTGCCAATTAAGCTTCTGCCTGTGATATTTCATCAGGTCACAAAGCATCTCTTTGTCTGTCTTACTCAGTCCACTGTAACGACTTATATACCTCAAGAAATGATTAAGATAACGATTCCTGTCTAGGAAATCTTTCATGTTAAGATACGAAGAATAAATGGAATTGTCAAATAAATTATTCTGTTGTGCGATGGAAATTATCTCATCATACAACTTGTCATCACCATCAAGCCTATACTTCTTCTTATAGTCTTTCAGCTCAATGAGTTTGTTATTGAGGTCAGTAGATATATCACTTAAGTTAGTGATAAATACATACTCATTATCATTCATAAGCTTCTTTATAAGATGAGCAGTGGCAGCTCTTCTAAACACAATGTGTTTACCTTCCATGAATTCTTCCATAGTAATCCAGTTTCTAATTTTTACATCTTTCATTGCTTTTAACTCTCTCTCAGACAGCACAATAAACTTAATGTGCTTAGGAAATACAGCAAACCATTTAACCATCAGGTCTGCATGTTCCTGCTTACCATACACAGTTAGTGTTGGTTGCTTATGTGCGTCTGCAAGATTGATGATGGTGGGAACAAGCTTTGAGTTCTTACCATAAACAAACCTTTCCAAAGGAGAAAGTAGTTTAACATTGATTTCTCCTTCAAGCTTCTTACGCTTTGGTGATGCACTAATAGCTTTGATTCTCTGCTTTTTCCTAGAATCAATAAAGCTCTGAGGAATAACAAGTTCATCCAGATCAATAAACTCTTCAGTGAGCTTGCTCAGGACAACCTGGAAGCCCTTAATCCTAGTTCTCCATTCACTCTTTGGATAGTTGTCAAGTTTAAGAAGATTGATGTAATTATTGAAATGACCATTACCAGCACTTTTCAGTTTACCAAGAACAAAAGGTTTGTCCTTCTTGACAATTTTCACTCTTTTTCTACCATACACACTTCTGAGATAGTCTTTCATCACCCCTTTGAGTTTGTCAGAATACACCATAATGATGGCTTTACTCCAAGTGCTTGTAATGTCCTGCTGCCAGCTTATGCTGTTCCATCTGTTGTTTTCTTCAGAATACATTCTTCCTGAATGCATGCTAAACTTAACAGAATACTCACCAAACAAATGGTCTTTCATTTTCCACAATCTCTCAAAATCAACATCATTAGAATGTTTGTATTTAGGAGTGGCAAACTTAACTGTGGTGAAAGTCATCAATGAATTAAGCGTTTGTACAGTGTTGCCAAGTTTAAACTTCCTCTCACCATTACTGTAATAATCCAATATCTGCTTAACATCTTCTGAGTCCTCAATTGTCTCATTATACTTCTCTACAAAATAGTTAGCCACCTTTTGAATCTTGTCAAGGATGGCTGCTTTTGCTTCCTGTGTATAGCGAATAGATTCCCTGTTTGGTGTAGGGAATATTCCATCAGACAAACCAAACCTAAGAGCTACAGGAAAATGTATACTGCTGGTGCCAATCTTCTGAAAATCAATAGGATAGTAGACATTATCTAAACAGATGTGCAAATTGTCATCAGAAGCAAGTGGAGAAAACTGGAAATGCTCGTGCCTTTGTATAGTGAAATCATTATCTATACCATCCACCATAAAATACACGTCCTCAAAATATGCAAGCTGTTCCTTAATCTTTGACATGAAAGACCACTTATCACCAGACTTAACAGGAACAATAATCTTAACACCATTTCTGTTATCTGTAGGAGCTTCGTAAAGCAAATCAATTGTGTTTACATCTTCTCCTTCATACATCATGTATTTACGCTCAATTCCATTCTTACGAGCAACAAAATAGAAGCTTGAACAATAAGCAAGAGGAGCTTTGAAACCCAAGCCCATCATACCCAGTTCGTTAGCTGAATTGCGCTTTGTTGATTTACCATATTTACTAATGATGTTCTTTACATCATCAGCATCCAGACCAATACCAAAATCTTCTACAGTGAATTCGTATGTGTTATTTGTAGTGTATCCAAAGGAAACAACAATAGCTTCCTTTATACCAGCTCTTCTATGACTATCGAGAGCATTACTAGCACACTCACGAATAGTAGAGCCTATGGCATCTGAATACAAATTCTTACTTAACATCTGCATCAATATCTGTGCAGAATCTAAGTCTAATGACATTCCAATTGATTCCTGTGTTTGTTCACCTTCTTGCAGAACAAGTGACTCTTTTTGTTTTTCTAAGATCATCTGATTATGTTTTCTTGTTTTAAAATTTCAATTGCTTTCTCGTATTCTTCAAGTTCTTCCTCTGTCATTACATTCCTGTCAATCTTCATCACTCTGTAAGGAGTGGCAGCACCATGCACATATGCTTTGTAGAAAACTGGTTTCTTTCCTCTCTCATCACAAAGTTCTTTCCTGCTGTAAATATGTCTAGCCATATAATACTGAATAGTGCCTTTTCCAGTTCCTGCAAATATTCCCATAGTTAGTCCACTACTGTAACTAATAATAATAGGATCTCCTAACTCAAGATTATCCTGTCCATTTTTTAAATTGAGTTTCATTGTTTTTCGATTTTAGAATGGCACATTGTAGAGCCACATGATTTCATAACCATTGTTTTCCTTAAGTATCTTATTCACCTTTGTAAATGTTCCTTCTGTATCCCACTTAGATTGCTTGTATGCTGCTGAAGCTGGATGACTCAATACAAAGTTCCAAGCAAATGGATTTGTATATTTCTCATACTTAGCAGCATCTTTACCAAGGAATATAGTGGGTGCACCTGTAACAGAAAGTATTTCTTCCATTACATATCTAGTGAAGGGTTCCCATATTTCAATATGACTTCCTGCCTTGTTCACTTCTGTAGTGAGTGCAGCGTTAAACATGAGCACTCCCTGTTTAGCCAAATAGCTAACATCAGTGAGCTGTTCATATTTAAGATTGAGTCCATCATGTAATTCATCTTCCAGTCCTTCATAGAACTTCTCAAGGGAGGGTTGTAACTTGTTTGTTACACTACATCCCATAAGTAATCCGTCTGCTACAGGAAGACTGTTGTAGAAAGTGTGATAGGGGCACATACCAATCATTACCACCTTCAGATCGTCAAGAGAGGTTTCTTTGAAACATCTATAGGTTACAGAAGAAGAAGGGGCAATTTTCTTGCCCCTCTTTCCTTCTGCCTTGAGAAACTTATAGATGTTGTCGCACTCTTCACTTTCAATAAAAGGTTGCATTTTACTGTGCCAGCTCTCGTGAAACTGATCTTTAAAGTTTTCCCAAATCATATTAAAATTCCATTGCTAATTGAAGAAATCCCAAAGGAGTGTCCTCTGGTTGGTCTATTAAATTAATTGTCTGAGGAGGAGCAGGAAGAATTACACCACTCTCGTTCACAAAGAACTTGTGAGCCTTCATGTGGTCATTAATCCAAAACCTAGGATGGGTTTCCTTCATAGTTTGTGTTGTGAACTGGTAGAGTTCCCACAAGCTACCTGGAGCACCATAGTCATATGTAGGCTTACTAAGCTCAGCAGCAATTTGATTCACTTGCATAGTGGTGATGATTTCTTCCTCAAGAAGCAATCTACCTATTAATTCAGCTTGTGTACGTTTTGTCACTTCAATCTGCTTCATAGCATCACGCTCTTTCTGCATTTTCTGGAATGTATCACCAGCTTGTTTGATGTATTCTGTAATAGCAGAAGGTGTAAACTCCTGAACTTCACCCATGTGTTTCTTCTTGAAGGAACCCATGTCACCATGTACAGCACCATTCTGACAAATGAATATTTGTGCACCAATAGCAAACTTCAGACTGAGTGTCTTATTGTAGCTATTCTGCCAGCCAATTTGCAATTGCATTTCCTTATCTGATACATTCCCAATGGTAAATTTACCGTTTGCTACCAACCCATCAGTAGAAGCTGAATAGAGTTCTTTATCCAAACTAAATCCTGCTCCATGGATAGACTCAAGAGTGAGGTCAATCAATTGTTGATGTGTAATTGGTTTGTATGTACGTGTTTGCATTGGAACTTCTGCATTGATGAGAAGATCTTTTGTTGTGCTATAGTTAGCGACTTTCATAATAATTCTTTTTGTTTTAAATAGTCTTCAATAACGTTTAGTCCATGTGCTTTCCCTAAATCAGCCCAATCTTTAATTCCCTCTTTGAGGTATTTCTTGGGCACATTGCAATATCCAAAATCAAATAGCTTTGTTATCTGTTGTGAATTTGTAACACCAGTGATGTCACTATCAAAACTCAGGATTTGTATGTCAGAATACTTCTTCATGTATTCAACATTCTCTGTAGAGAAACATCCAAGTCCTTCGTTTTGTACAGCACAGCTATTTGGGAACACTTTCTTCATCACCATGTAATCTTTCTTACTCTTGTTGATGAAAGCTATCTTGCAATACTTTATGTCTTCTTTACCATCCATTGATGTAATGGGGACATTGTTAGGAACCCATTTGCTTTTCTTGTCTGCAAACGGTCTATAAATCTTCCAATATCCTCCTTCATATAAATAACCAAAAACTAGTTCTTCCTCTTTCATGTAGAACAAACTCTTGTTCAGATACACCTTCTTGATTGCGTAAATGTTATTATCTCTCAGATCATCTATAGATTGATGATATTGGTTCCAATATTCAAGTTCTCTATTTGTGAACTTTCTTGTAACCACCTGAATAAGAGAATTACGCTTAACAACTTCTGGTTGCTTATACTGTGATGTTATCTGTTTATGCCTATCTGAATTTGTTCCTGTTGTAATACCAAGATCAAAATCCTTATCGATAAGCCTCAAGACATCATCCAGTTTTGCATATCCGTAGAGCAGTTTTACAAATGTAAAGCAGTCACCACGCAAACTTGTATCTGCAAAATCTATAAAGGATATATAACCCTTTCTAGTTCCTATTAAGAAGGAAGGATTGCGTTCCTTTCTGAATGGAGAAAGAGTCACTTGATTTAGCTTCCATGATTTATCAGGCATATAATACCTGAATATGTCATAGTCACTAATCTTTTCCAATATAGCGTCAGGAGTTAGTGCTGTTTTGATTTTACCTTGTATCATACATTACAAATATAAAAAAACCCCTGCTATATTTCAAACAGGGGTCTTTTTTTCCTAGCTTATTGACTAATAAGAAGCATCATCATCAGAAATAACAGCGTCTGTGGCTACAATGTTATCACCAGCACTGTATTCCTTCAGGTCCTTCAGAATATAGAAGTCTTTGCAACCATATTCACCTGTAACGTTGATAACAAATCTCTCATAACGCTTCAAGTCTTTAGTCTTCTTAGCCCTCAATGAATTCAATACATCAGACTTACTGTAGTCAGTAACTCTGAATTGCTTGATGTCATATGCTGGTAAGAATGCTTTGTTGTAAACACCCTGGTATTCTTTAACCTCACCATCTTTTTCTACAGTTTTGATTGTAGCAAGAGCCATTACATTTACACAATACTCTCCACCAATCTGAGACTTAATATCCTTCAGGTTGCCCTTCATCATGTTTTTCCAATCGAGCTGCAGAGTTGTTTCTGCATCACGATAGTCAAGATTACCAAGCCATGTTTGCAAGAATGAATAGAGCTCGTCTTCTCCAACAAATGCTACACGATATTCCCTTTTGGCAAACCATTCAGGGAGGTCATTAGCATCAGAAGCCCAAGAGCAAGTTCCTACATTGTTAATGTATTGTTTCTTTGTACCATCCTTATTAACCTTCTCTTTGTTCTCAAGGAAGAATGTCACCTTATACTTTTCTTTGTTCTTGATTTCCTCAAGCCAGAAATCAACTCTCAGAGTTTTGTTACCATCTCTGTTTTCACCAAGATACTCAAGAGCTTTGCTATCTTCTTTAAGTTCGATACCAAGTGTCTCTTTGTACTCTTCTGCGTCAGGATTGATAGCTATCACTTTAGCTTCAAACAATCCCACCTTCTTTGCATAATCTGTCTGCTGTACGCTTTCACGTTTTTTACCGCCAATGTTACTCATTGTTTTCTTGTTTTTAATTGTTAATTATAATATTCGTCTAACTTTTTACATACATAACTCAGGTCGTTTGGAATCTTGATTTCATCAAACATACCATCTGGACTCTTTGCAGGAAGTTTCTTAAACCTGTTAGTCACAAAATAGTAGTTGATAGAACCATCCTTGTTCTCTTCAATGTGTGTATATAAACACACTGTCAACAATCCTTCCAATAACACCTGATTGTCAATCAATTTACCAGCTGTCTTAATCTTATATCCTATAATATCACCACCATCTTCAATAGTCTCAGGATGTGAAAAATAGAACACTTTTATGTCATCACGGAGTTTACGAGCTTCTCTCATGAGTTCCACCATATCTTTAGCCATCAAGCTAAACTTTGTGTAACCCACCTCTGTAGCCTTTGATACAATGTTAAAGCCCATAATGTAATTACTGTCCTCGATAATAATGTTCTTGATGTGAGGAGCTTTCTCTGAAATTGTCTTCAGGAGTCTGGTGATTTCATTTGCATCATCCACCTCCTTGTAGTTTCTGTTTTCTGCGTTATACAGTTTCTCTGAACCCTTGAAAGGAAGTTCTTTCTTTGCTACATTGATGATGTAGGTTTCCTTTGGATCTAAGTGTTTGATTGATGTGGATTTGCCTGTGCCCGTAGCACCAACAATCCCAATTAACTTGCTTGCCATGTTTAAATTGTTATTTAGTTAGTGTATAAAGATACAAAAATTCTTTGAATTAAACATACTTTATTTTGGATTTATCAAAGAATTCTAGTGCTCTTTTAAGCCATTTGAGTTCTACATCCTCCGTACTGCTAATGATGTAAATCTTAGCTTTTTTGTCTGGATTGTCGTATTCCATAGCCATACACCTGTTAATCTTCTGAGCAAGATTCTCACCATTACTGTCGAAGTAGTTGATAATCACCTTGTTCAAAGGTTTGTATGTAACACCTGTATTTCCTATCTTCACTACAGCCATATGATTACCTTCTCCTGAAGCAAAATCTGTAAACATCTGCTTCTCACCTGACTTACTATGATAGGAAGGAATTCCCAAAGAGTCAGCTATTTTAGTTACACCACAGAATACAAGAATACGTTCATCCTTGAAGTTCTCTAATATCCTCTTTGTGCATTCTAATTTGGCTAAACTGTTCTGGATGATTCTCATCCTTCCTAAACGTAAAAACATAGTGCTTTGCCCTTGTCTTTCCTTTTGATTAATCACCCACGTATAAGCATCAAATTGGGCTTTCTCTGTTTTTAGCTTACCCTTATAATCCTGTTTCACTTTGTTATCCAAAGGAACCATTCTTACAATAATCTCATAATCAACAATTACACCTTCTTTAATAGCTGTCTCGATAGGATAGGAAGCTATCACTTTCAATCCAAGCTCGTTGTATAATGTAGATTCTGTAGATCTGGATAGTGTTCCTGTCAAGCCTAACACTTGTTTATTGCTCTCAAGTAGTATTTTACATGTTTCTATTTGAGCTTCTGACAACAAATGTATCTCATCAATAACAACAAGATCAAACTGGTAGTCTGTATATTTCTTGATGGATAGATGTGTTGTGTAAACAATATTAGGATTGTCATATCCCATGGCTTCAAAGTCTGCTATCCAGGAGTCCTTAATCTTGTTGTCTGGATAGGCTATCAACACATTAGCATGTTTACGATATTTCTTCAGGATGTTGATTGTAGTGCGAATTTTACCAAACCTTGGACACAGATTGAGAATACCAAACTTCCCTTTATCAATCCATTGTTTGGCAAACTCAGCTTGTCTTTTATCTCTTAGTGTCATAAATATCCTAATATGTTATTGTTTTTGTCAGACAGTGTTATAATGTTAAACTTCTCATCATAATGTTGCCTAACACGTTCATATATCTGATTTATGTCTCCCCACATGTTTAAATATATGAAGAATTCCTGTATCCCTAATCTACCACCTTTATGTTTATTTCCGTCAAATCTTTCCAAATAATACTCATAAACAATGTTCATGTCATTGTTTATTCTTCTATGTATGTAATCACTCTTAGTCATCACCGTTGTTTTTGCTAACAAGAACAGCAAATGACCAGAAGAACAATTCGAACATAACTGATGTGTATGGATTCTGCTTACAGAAGCTTCTATACACACTCACTGTAGGCACTGTTACAAATTGCCAAAACTTGTCTCTGTTACTGGGTAGCGTGTTTGTTGTCAGTAGTTTAATTTTCATTTCAGTTGTTTAAGAAAAAAGACTTTTGTAAAATCGATTCATAAATCTCATCTGTCATATCCTTTCTTTTAGGAAGCTCTTTAAACATTCCTATAGAACCAAAGAATGCAAGACCTAGCCTTACATCGTCTTCTCCATAGGAATTCTTGATAAGTCGTAAGCTTCTAAAATACTTAGCACCGAACTGGTCTGTAAGCCTTTCTAGTTCATATCCAGAGGCATCTGCCACTTTATACCTCATAGGGTCAAATAATGCAAGAACAACATCAGCATCGTTCTGTGTGCTGGATGATTCTGCAAAATCTTCCAATTGAGGCTCTACATCACCATTCTTAAGTCTTACAATGTTAGATATGGATCTGTTAAACTGACTGACAACCACTGGTGTATATCCATAGAAATCTCTGGCAAACCTGAGTTCATCACTCATTTTGTCAATAGCCTCCTTTTTAGTGGATTGGTCCTTCGTTGTCTTTAATAAGCCAATGTGGTCAATAATGACAATTGTTATCTCATTCTCATTGTTTGGTATGTAGCGCTTGTTAAACTCATCTATCTGTTCTATGCGCCCATTATTTAGAGCATGCGCTCGTAATCCTTTGGATACACCTACAGCATTCTCTGGACCATCGATAATAGTGATGACATCATTCATACAGTTCATATAGTCCTCATACATGAGAAATATATCATGTTCGTCTTTTGTCATCTTCTCTGTCCAGCCCAATAGCTTGCTTACAGGAATTACATACCCGTGGTCAAGAAAGATTTTCCTACTCACCCATTTAGCAAGTTTGTACACTCTACTACGCTCCATTGAATGATATATAATGCGTAACTTGATTTTTGAGTCTTTCTGCATGAGATACCAGTCAAAAGGATTCAAAACAAAAGCATCATCTATAAAGCTAGTTTTGCCTGAGCCTGTCAAACCACCTACAAGAAAGTACATAGACTTCCTAATACCAATGTATTTGTTAAGTCTATTGAATCCCATAGGAATGCCATTATTACCATCAATTAAACCAGCCTCAACTTCAGCTCTTAGTTGTTCAAAACTCATATGTTATTAATTTCCTTTTTTACCTCATTCCAATACTCTAATGCATCAGGTTCTTTGATGATTGATATTATCTTTTCCACTGTCTTAAGTGCACATTGTTTTGACTGCCATTTCTCCATTAGAAAATCAACAATCATGTCATTGTATATATTCTGTGCTTCTTGTTGTGGCGTTACCATGTGAATTGTTTAAAACTTATATATCATATATTTCCTTGTCTTCCATCTTCACTATAACAGTGGATAGTAAATCTCTCATGAGCTTAATGTCCTCTATTGTATACTCTTCCATAACAAACAGCTCTTTAGGAATCTCATAACCAATAAGGTCTTGTGGTTCCAAATGAGCTAAGTCTTCTAGACTTATGCTAGGTTGAGGATCTATTAGATGAGTCAAATAAGAACCTACAATCTTTAGTATGGCCATGTCATTCATAACTAAGTCATTCATATATCTATACCTCCTAATGGAGCACTAGACTGTTGTTCAATCTTTGCTCCTTCTTTAATTAATTCTATAAATGGTTCAAATGTGCGTTGATTCAGATAGGTTAGAGAGTTTTGCATGTACGACAACTTGTTTGTTTTCAGTTTAACAGAATTCTCTTTCTTCTGTAGTACATCAAAATTCAAAGCATCTATCAAATCATTAGCTGTGTGTTCTCCTTCTCCCAAAATCTTATCAAACTTAAGCTTACACTCATCTTTGTACACTCTTAGTCCTCTAGAGCCTGTAAAGCTTACGCCAGCATGTGTGAATGTGTCAGTGCCTGGATATGCTTTCCACCAAGCTTCAAACAAATCATTAGCAGGTCTCACCTTTACAATAGTTTCTCTTGTAGGAGTGTCAAAGAAGGCAAGGAGTTCCTTGCCCTCTAGTGTTAGTTTATAATCCTCAGTGATTAACTGTTTCCTGAGAATCGTTTGACAGAGTAGAGATAGTTTTGGAGTTTCTGAGCACAGGACGCACACATCGAAATCGTCTTGAATCATTTTCAAAAGGTAAATCATATCCAACGTATATCCTTGCTGGATTAACTTCTCGTACTTCTTGAATGTTATCTTTAGATTCATCTTTTATCACTTTAATTTCTGCTGCTAAAATTTCTTCCCCCTCTTGCAAATATATCATTTCTTTGAGATGATCTCTTTCGTAATCTTCAAAAATCATAGATAAAGTTTTAATATTCATCGTCTAAATATTCTCCTGCGTATGACTCATCATAGTAGCTATCCTTTCTGTATGGATAGTTGTTTTCATAACAAGCATCACAGTAGTGTCCTGTAGGAATACCGTAAGCATCATAACGTAATTCTACAGAAGCTTCTTCTTTAGTTGTATTACAACCTCTGCATGGAATTTCCATAATTATTGTTTTAATATGATGCCCAACCAAAGAATATCCACTTACCATCTCTTTCTGTAGACGACTTCTTGTATGTCACTTTAGCAACTGTCCTGGTTCCTTTCTCAAGAGTCTTTTCCATACAGATGTTTGTAGAACATTGATTCTTCTCTGTATATGCTCTAGCCTTTGCAACAGCTTCTCCTTTAGTGTCACAGGAGGCAATCATGTAATCTTCACTGTTATACACTACATACTTAAGAACCCACTTCTTTGTACCAGGAGTGACAATATGCTCCACTTGACTCTTCACCTTGTTTTCATTACCTTTAGGTTCCTCGATACAAATAGCTTGTGCTCCTTGATGTTTTGTGAGCCTATCTGCCTGCATGTCTATAAAATCATTGATGCTCTTCTTGCTAGCTTTAAACTCCTTTGTAACATCTCTGAATCCTGATGAAGAGTTAATCTGTCCGCTATATCCTTCTTGATGACCATATTCATCTTCTGCATTTTGTACAGCTCTACTGTACGCATCTCTAACATCTTTACCTGTGGACTGAGTCCTAAACCAATTTGCTCCCATAAAATTTGATTTTTACTCCCACCAGTGGTGGAGATTGTGACTTAAAAATTGAAATAACACCTTTCTAGCTTTCTCGTGTTTCTTGAAGGCTTTTATTAGCTCTTCATCTCTAAAGCCTCCGATTTCCCTTTTTTCAATAAAATCATCTATGTAAAATTCCGTTTTAACCTTGTCTATCAGATTGATAGCTGTCTGAATTCTAGATGCTACATGCTTACTGTCCAGATGACTATTCTGTTCTAATATGTGCTTCCTAACGTATATCAACTTGTTCTGAAGGAGATTATAGATGTAAAAATAATCCCAATCCTCATCATGCCAGAGAATTGGGATCCATCTTACAATATTCTTAATCTTTCTAACTGTCCGTCTTATCAACATTGTTTATTGGTTTTGAGTTTAGTTCAAATAGTGGTGGGTAGATGCGCAGCCCAAATTGCAAATTGAACCAACCTAATGTTTTCTCAGCTCTTGACTTATTGCACTTCAGTATTTTCTTAACTAAAGGAAGTGCGTACGCCATGAACTCATCAAATTGTTCTTTTGTCATGGTGATGTTGTAATACCATTGAGGGTCAGCTTCAGCATCTTCCCATGTCTTACCAACCATTTCCAGTTGATACCTGATTAAGTGTTCTGCAAGATTTTGTCTGTTTACTTTTTCCATAACATGTCTTATAAAGAACAAATATAAGTCATTTTGTGCTTTTTATGACAAGTTAGAACAGACTTAACTGATTGGGATTTACCACCACCTTACGCTTTTTACCATTGTAGGCTATCTTATGAACAATACGTTCAGCCTTCTCTATGTAATATTGATAATTGATTCCTGCCTTAGACACATCTGTATCCTTAGGGAGGAAGTTACAAACTGTACACACCCATTCACCAGCCTCAACTTGTGCTACATCAGGAGCATTTGTTGTACATTCAGGATTCTTCACCTTAAGAAGCTTCTCTCCTGTATTACTGACATAATACCTAATTAGCTTGTTGTAAATGGTTTTTTCTCCTCTTGCTCTATTCCAACCTTCGTAGTGAAAATCTTTGCTAGACTTCTGTCGTAGACAAAAATCAAAGATATTACTATGGCTGCAGATAGTATTGTCAATAGGAACATTATGTACATAATAAGCTTCAAGGGCAATAGGCACAATGCGAGCAGACTTGTTTTTATGAAGTTCGAAATCTGTGAGGAAATCTCCCTTCTTCTTAATTTCTCCATCTGTTTTAATTGCTATGTAGTCATTAACGGTGCTAAATATAATCTTCTGATAATCAGTGCGTTCTAGTTCATATCTTGTCAGATTCATCCACCACTCATTAATGGCTTTCATGAGCTCCATATCACATTTCTTCACCATCACTGTAACACCATCTGTGTTAGCACTAATTACGTGTATACCCCTGAGCTCATAAGCTTCAATAAGCATCATCAATGATAATTCACCTGTAATAGTGGTGAACATTGTCAATTGCCTATCATATATCCAGTTTTGCATGTCACTCGATTTACCATAAACAGAGTTTACAGCAAGCTTCAGAGCACCTACAATACCTTTTATACGCTTATCTTTCTTAGCTAAAGGCTTGAGTTCCAATCTCTTCTCAAACATACGTTTGTATCCAGATAGAAACTCCTTACCCAAATGTCTAGGATAGCGACCATTGTTAATGATGATGGCAGGATAGTAACTAGATACATCCCAATCTATTATCTCATATTCATCATCAGCTTCAAACACCTCAGGTTTGTTTTCTGTGTGCAATCCACCTTTCATGAATGAATATGTATTACCATAGAAATGTATCTCCTCTTTAAAGTCATCTTGAACTTCCAGAGTTATAGTTTTTATCTTCTCAAGAAAACTTGTCAGTTCATCTGTTTGAAACTTGATGTATTCAGCTATACACTTTCTTACAGGCACCTTAGAGAATGTACCTTTCTTGGGAAGAGCAGAATATTGTATACTCTTCTCTTCACAATAATACTTCTTAATCATCTCATCTCCAATCTTACTGTCTGAATAGTTCAGGCAGGGAATACCAAATTCTTCCTCAATGTCTTTTCTGAGTTCTATCTGGTTGTTTCCTTTGTATAGAGGATGATCTGTTTCACCTATTGTTACAAGATAGAACTGATAAGTGGCATCAACATCATTATAACAGTAGTTTACAGTGGTTTGAATGTCATCACCGTTTAGATTCTCCTTATTATGATGTACAGGCATCTCCTCAATGTTCTCAAGATCCATCTCAAACTCTAGTCTCTTCAAACTTACACGTCTGTTCTTGTTATCGAAGTGGTGTATTTTGAAAAGGTCTATCTGTTTAAGACTGAGGTCAGATTCTCTGTATTCAGGAAACACATCAAAATTAGCATCATGGATGATGTCAGCAGCTTTCTGTGCTATTTTGGCACATATATCCAGTTTAGATAGAATATGCCAGTGCTCATAGTTTCTGATGACCCACTCCACCACTTGACTGTCGAATCTGAGGTTGTTGTAACCCACCCAATAGAATTCATTGTGCTGTTCTGTGAATCTGATAAACTTATCAAGGTCATTTCTCCATCTATTTACTCTAAACTCGTGATATGAATCTTCCTGAGGATTATAGACAACAACAAGAAAGAACTCTTTCATTGTTTCTATGTCATAAATAAGTACGTTCATGGGTTGTCTATTATTCTTACACCTATTGCATAATTGAACCAAGCAAGCTCAAGATAGACAAATCTGTATTTGCGATTATGTAAGTATTTGTCAAAATACAGCTTTATGGAAGGAAGAATGTACAAATTGTTCTCTTCCTTAAAGAATTCTATTCTTTTCATACGTCTAATTTTCTAATGCTTGGATCGTATACATAATCATCTTTACTTGCTTCATAAACACGAGTGACATCTTCTTCTTTCTTCTTTACAACAATAGGATGATATGTTTCTCCATCATGATTGAACATTATTGATGCAGACACCATGAGTTCTTCCTGAGGCTTCTTTGGAGTGTATGAGGCCACCTTAGCTGCCACTACACCACTTACAAATGTAGCGATTCCTTTGAAAAAGTTTCTACGATTGTTCTCCATACATTTACATTTTATACTTTTCTGGTTTCTTCTTCCTATTTGTTGCTCTCTGTATAGCTAGGTTTGTCACTAATGCTCCTGTCATACCTCCTAACATTGTAGCAATTACATCGTGGTATTGTGCAGAGTTTCTTTTCTGATGATTGTCATAGAGTTCTTTTGCTAATCCTGAGGTAAATCCTGAAGCCACGCCCATATAGAACCTGGCTCTAGGAGTTTTACCAAAAACAGAAGCATAATTCCCTATTGCAACACCCACAGTGAAATGTGTTATTGTGTTGTTATCGAGAGGTTGTGCCTTAACAGAACTAACAGCAACTAGGAATATAACAATCAGTTTTTTCAATTTCTAGACCTTCGAATGTTTTCGTTTATTGCAAACAGTAGCAAGATAATAATAAAATACATCATAATCAATTATTTATTCGCCAGAACCCTTACATCTCCAACATGTGGTACCATCTGCAGGACCTTCACCACTACCACCACAAGATGGACAAATTCTATATTCTTCCTCATCCTCTTCTTCTTCCTGAGGAAGATGTTCATCACAATACATGTCTTGTGTAAATCCTGTAGTTATAATCTTCCTACATGTATGACATAATGTTGCACCTACACCACCATTGTATTTGTGTATAGGCATAAAATCACGTTCAATGATGGTGACAATAATATTCACTATCTCTCTAGGAGTAAAATATGTCTTCTCTGGAATATCTTCTGCTATCCTATCTATTTTCTCTAGATACTTCTCAAGGATTAATTCTCTATTCATATATAAACTAGTTTAGGTATTGTGAATGTCTTAGATTTCTCTGTAGACTTCTTAGGCTTCTCTACAACTTTTTCAGGTGTTGCTACAACCTTCTTAGATGGTTTTGATTTCTTTAACGGTTTAACTTGTGTCAGACCTTTAGACTTCTCAAATCTGTCACTAAACATGAATTTATACACGTCTGATATGTAGAAATTGTCTACAATAACCTTAATATACTTGAGCTCTGGAACACGTTCACCTCTCTCCCATCTCTCAAGCGTACGTCTAGATATACCCACAATCTCACAAAACTGCATCTTGTCTAGATTGTGCTTCTCTCGGAGCTTAATTATGTTCTTTGATATTGTCATATGTTCTCTATTTCTTTTTTAACCTTCTCCCAATAAATCATATGTATGCCCAATATTTCTTCGTCATAGGCATGTCTTACAGCTTCTTTAGTGTTGTCTACAGTCTTTAACGCACATTCTTTAGCCACACGCTTTCTCTCAAATTCATTGTCTATGTAATTGATTAGAATGTTTAAATAGTCCTCATACAGTTCTAGGGCTTTTCCTTTTAGACTCATAGCTTTGTTTTTAAATCTTCTTCTAATCTTCCTCCAGACATATTCATTTGTTTAATATTTTATCCCTCATAAACTTTAATCCCTCAATAAACCACCCTCTTTTTGTGTCGTTGTAAACAATAACATCTTTACCCATTTCCTCTATCTCCTCATCACTTGGTAGTTCGCTGGGTGTTAGTTCATTTATTAGGCTATCCTCGGTATCATCCTCATAGAAATCTTGCCAAAATGCTTTTTTAAGCAATTTTCTTACTTGTTCTTCGGTGTATAGTTTAGTAGTTTTCTGTTTATTCTTCTTTACTAATGCATCCCATTCTTCTGGAGTGCCATTGAATTGCGTATCTCCCATAGTTATTTAGTTTTAGGTTTCCAATTGTCTCTTTCTATAGCACAATTTCTACAAAGGACACTAATCCAACCTTTTGTTAGTCCAAGGTCTTGTTCTGATCCGCAGTCTTGACAAGTGTTATCACACATATATTCTGCCATTCTAATCATTCCTTCTATATAATCATCACTATTGTCCATATAAAACCTGAGACCACCAAACTTCTCTTTCATTTGTGTAAGTGTAGGTTGAATTGGTTTTACAGGACCATCTTTAGTGTATCTGGTGGTGCTGTCTACATATTCTTGAATAGCTCCACAGAGTTTGTCAATAATATCTAACCATCCTTTAGGAACACCATACCAATTCACCATACCTGGATTTCCTTCATATTGCTGAAAAATCTTTGGATACTTCTGTATCAGTTGTTCTGTTGTCATAAGTTTACAAAATTGTGTAAATAATCATCTTTTCTAACATTGCATCTGCTGCATTTAGCATTTGCTCTTAGTCCATAAAAATAAGAAAATGTCCATTTGTGTCCAAATAGTTTGCATGTGAGTTTTTTCAATAGCTGTTTCATGTTTTGGTTTGTTTAGTGATGATAAAAAAAAGACCCCAATGTAGAAACATCGGGGGGATTGTCCTTGCTTGGATGTTAAACCGTATGTGGAGGTAGTGGGACAAGTTTTTTTTGGTAAGCTCCACATTTTTACTTATCTTTCCATTATGAAAACAATAGAAAAAATGTGTGTTACTTGTGGTAATACATTTCAGGCAGATCTTAGAGAACATAAGAGAGGAAATGCTAAATGTTGTAGTTTATCTTGTGCTGTTAAAACACGAGATAGAACAAAAACGTTCACCTCTAATTGTACTTACTGTAATAATTCCTTTTTAAGTGCGACTTATTCAGCAAAATACTGTTCTAAAGAATGTAAACTTAAATCTTATAGAAAGAACCAAAAAGCAGAAACTGAGTTTCATTCTAGTTCTTTACCAAGAATATTAAGCCATCTACCTTGTGAACTTTGTGGATGGGATAGTGCATCAAGAGATGTTCATCATATTATACCTGTTAGTAAAGGTGGTAAAAATACGCTAAACAATCTGATTGTTGTTTGTCCCAATCATCACAGAATGTACCACAAACACCTCATTTCTGAGGAAGCAACCGAAGCTGCTTTAAAACTTAGACTATCTCTTCATCCTCATCTTTATAAAAATGATGAGGAGCAGGACGCTCTTGCTGGTAATTAAGGAAACTATATTCCTCCAGTAGTCGTTGCACCTTCTAAGAGTGTACTCTTAGCTTGGCTCAGGATTGGCATGTACATCTGTATGTATTTAGCTTTCCCTGAATTCATCCTGTTTTGTAATAAGGATTACTCCTTAAATCGACCATTACAATCGAACCCACGTCTTCAATCAAAGTCAATAAGTAAAACGTATCACATGCTTAGTACTAATGTCAAGTTTTCTGTTCGAAAAACTTGACAATTTGCACCGTAGGGCTGACCTGTTATGGTCGAATCCACCACCCAATTTTGCGAAACTGGGAAAAACTGTCTATTTACATCTTCAGCATTAGATGGTAAGATGTTATGAGATGTCTCATAGTCTTACATTTGTCATTTTCTGTTGCCAGGTATGACTACCCCGTTCCTTATGCAGCAACTGCTACATCAGAGAAGAGAGAAGCAAGAATTGCTTCACCTTCAGAAACACGCTGAGATTGTGTCTTAGCGTTTATTGTTTGTACAGAGTTTAAGGAGATCTAGTACTTATCTCCGCATGTTTACTTACCACTCATAACTGAATCAAAACCATGTTACCCCCATAGTAGTCAGGACAGGATTTGAACCTGTATCCAGTTGCTTAAGTGCAACTACGTTATCCCAAGATGGTATTCATTCCCATTTACGCCACCTGACTCCAACCACAGTTTGTGTCACCTCACAACAACTATACTTATAGGTTTTTATTTCAGTAGCTACCCGAAACATGACGTTGTATAGTTACCCATAACGCTGGGTGTTTTTGTTTATTACTGTGGTGTGCTATAGCTCATTTAAAAACTTTGTAAATTAATTTCTGAGGCCTCTCTTTTAGCTATTTCCATGTTCTTGTCATTCTCGTATGTTATTTCCACTTGTTTGTATTTGGAAATAGATACACTGAATGTTAAATTGCTCCTATTTATCCAGAATGCTGAACACACCAGTTTGTCAAGAACAATTGCAGACATCTCATATCCATCTCCTTCGTAATATGGACTACGGAAGAAATCAAATTCACTATCTGGTTCTCCATGTTTCTCTGTAAACAGGTCTACAAATTTAGTGTATTCTGATTTAATATCTGGCCAATTTGTGTGTACAGGCAAATATACAATCATTTTATACACCAATTTTGTCTTTGGTGTAGTGAGTATAAACAACTCAACAACCTTTTCTGCTATTTTACCCTTCATGATTGCTCCATTAGGAAGAATCTTGTTGAGAACATAGCCCTTAGCCCTGTATTGTTGTATTTTAGAACTTAATGTTCCATCAATCCTCACACCATCGAATGACTGAGCATTCGACAGTGATGAGAATATAATGAATACTAATGTTAGTAGTCTTTTCATTACTAGTATTTAGAAGGTTCGTTAAGTGAGAAATCCATTTTAATGTTTGGTAATCCAGACAATTGCGTTTGAATGTAATTATCTACATCTTCAATAGCACTCTTTGCTTTGAATTCTAGTTCCTTCAGAGCTCTGAGAGCTGTGCTCCTCAATCTTTCTGTTGCTTTTTGTTCAAGCATCTCAAAAGGCATGAGTTCAGCACCCCAACGTGCAATCAAATGAATGTCTCTTTGCCATTTGCTCTCATTATGTGTAAAGCCAAGAACAAACGGATCTGGTGACTTATCATCATAACAAATACAAATCTTGCTATACCATCCATTCTTCTCACATTTAGCAATCTCCTTCAGAACATCCAAAGGAATAGTGGAGGCTTTGTAGTTTGCATATTCCACCTGAACAGGGCAAAGGGTCATAATAATCCTACCTGTTTTAGCATCTACATGCATATATGGAGGAGCTTTCTTTTCCTCACTTCTGTCTGCATGAATTAATTGGTTGGTGAGACCAAGTTCTGAAGCAATCTCAAACCATTGCTGAGCAATCTCTGGCTGCTCAAGTTCTGCTAATTCTGGTTCAATGAAGATTTCTGTAGCCATTTGTTTCATTTTAATTGGTTTATTCCTAATAATGCTAACACTCTGTCAGCTTTTTCCTTAAAATACCGATTTGTAGCATAGAAATGATTGTACTTCTTTCTATTGTACAATACAACTGTGTGGTCATACCCATTTACATTTCTTGCAATTTGTACACACTTCATGCCTAAGCAATCCATACATATCTTACAATAAATCTTCTTGGCATCCACATACTCTGTCTTTCTGCTCTTTGTACTGAGAAAGTCCTTATCCACCTTTAATTCTATCATGATAGCATCTCTGACATCTTCCTCAGTAAATGTACTGATTTTTCTCAAATACATATACTTCTCTCTGTCCAGAAACACCCTTTTTAGAATTGGATAGACATACGGTGATATCAATTCCATAAAAAAATATTTGGTTTTTTAGTGTAAACACCCTATATTGCGGTCTTAAAATGACTAATATGGAAAAGATTCTTGGAATCGTAAGGCACGTATTCACCTTTGGTGGTGGTTTTATCGTGTCTCTTGGACTCGCTGAAGCTTCTCTTGTACAAGAGATTTCTGGCGCAGTGCTCACACTTATTGGTGCAATTTGGTCTATTGCTTCTAAAAAATAAGCAATTGTCCTAAAATTGTTAGAGGCTAGCCATTACAGCTAGCCTTTTTTATTCCTATAGAACAAACCAGTTTCTTCATCATAGCCAGGAGCTGTGTGAAAGCTCCATGCTAAAAATACAAAAGAACATAACATAACAATCAATAGTGTAATCATTTGAATCTTTTTAGTCTGATAATCATTTTTCTACTTCCATCAGCTGGAATGTAGGTGAACGTGTCTCTCTCTACCACTACAAGTCTTTTCTTCTCCTTACTAGCCATAATAATGGCATCAATTAGCTTACTAGCAAGTATATAGTCTCTCATATCCTTTGTATACGAAAGAGGTTGTCTATCTACCTGTCTGGAGGAATAAATCAGTGTGGCCATATGTATTGGTTTTTGGTATTGTTACATGTCATTTAGTAGGTCCCTATAATATCTTGCATTGCATATAAGGATGTCAACTAGCTGATCTTCAGATTTTGTTGCTAACTCTATTAAGTCAGCTGAGGACTCATATTCGTCCCCAGCCAACTCAATAATAGCATATATCAGTTTTTCTCTCATATAGCTCTATTCAAAAATGATTGTAAGAGTGTTATCCTTGAATATAACATTCTTGATTTTCTTTGTAGATATATCATTAGATTCTGCCACTCGCTTCCTTCTAATGATATTTGCTTTTCTGAGAGAAGGGTGCTTCTTTGCAAGGAAACAAAGCCTCACCTGAATAGATGCTAATGACCTATCTAGTTGATTAGACAGGATAATGGCAGCCCTCTTTTGGTTACCATTAGTCAACTTCAATGTTTCTTTTGCAAGGGCGATTTCCTTGTTTGTCCATCTGTTGCGTACAACTTTTGTGCTCATAATTATTGGTTTAAATTGTTATTTACTGCATTGTTCTAAACTTCTCAACTAATCTACCTTCTGTATGAATAGCAAGACTTACACAGTCTTTGTTTCTTCTGAGTCTCTCAATGAATTTGGTATGGTCGTAGTCTTTACCTTCATCTTTAACATACTTAATATACTCACTACAGAAATACCTATTCTCATAGCGATTCATCTTTGTAACGACATTCAAAGCATCTCGTAGATAGTCCATGAGACTTATTGCTCTCTTTTCATTCTTAATGACAAAATTGCCTGTCTTAATGATTCTTGTTACAAGAGCACCACTTGCAACAGTGTTACCTGAAAACACTGCACCAACAATACTAGCCTCTACATCATTATATTTTGCAATATAAGTGTTGAGTTTCTTGTAATCATCTTTAAGCCAAGACCAAGAGTCAATGTAATTGGTAAGCACCCAGCTCTTTGAAGAATTGTTTAACAGAGCAAGAATCTCTATTAGTTCCTCCTGAGAGTCAATATCAACCACTATATAAGGAATGTCAAATCCAAGCTTCTCAAGAGCTCTAAACATGTGTTGACCGTCAATAACATAATAGTCCAGTTTACCAGACAGGAATGTTAATGCTGCTACAATTACAGGTCTAAGAACACCTTTCTTCTTGATAGACTCACCAATCTGATCGATATGCTTGTTCTCAGTTTTCCTATTTATGGGATAGGGAAGGAAATGAATCTTCTTCTTTGATTTACTGTTGTACCACTTAATGTTGTTGAGAGATACCTTGTAAATTGTGTCTAAACGAAAGTTAATCTTTTTCATGATGTTTGGTTTCTGTGTTTTAAATTGATTTCTATGTTTTAAGCTGTTTGTAACTCTTTTTTTGCTCTTCTGGTATATCCTTCTTTCTTGAAGTCTTTAATCCAAATAAGTTTTCTGTCTTTAAATCCTTCACCATGAGGTTGTAGTCTAAAATGACCTCTCACTTTGAATTCATCAGACTTAACTAATGTTGTGAACCATGTTGAATCCATTATTTCAAAAGTGTAATCACTTTGATTATGGTATTTACACTTAAATAGTTCAGCCTTTGATTTAGGTTGTAGTATTCTTGTTTCAACTTTTGCATATTTTCTAAAGAGCTCAAATAGTATTACTATTTGGTAATAATATGTTTCTATGCGAACTGCCAGATCTTTTTGAGAAATATCACCAACAATCTCCATAAATTCTTTCATTTTGATATAATGTAAAGGACTTATGAATGAGTGTGACTTTTTACCTGAAATCTGTTTACGAAGAGATAATAACGTTCTATCTTTATCAAACACTGCAACAAATACGTCATAATCGTAAGCTTCTGGACGTTTTGTGAAACAGTAATAGATAATCTCGTTTGCAACAATAACTCCTGAATAAACAACATAATTTTCTAGAGATTTCCAAACCTTAGCATCTTTTGTAAAATGAGGCATTGTATCTGCCATTGCTTCAGCAAAAGGTTTAGTTATTATTCTTATAGGTAAAGAAGTGTCATCAAAATTCATCATACCATTAATCTGTGTTTTCAGATATTTGTTTAGCTCTTCTTTATCTGGTACATTTACTAAAAGTATATCAGCATAGTCAGGAATATGTTTCTTTCTTAACCAGTTTACCACTGGTATGTTGTTGATTTTTTGTGTCATTGCTTTCTAGTTTAAAGAATAAAAAAAGCCCCCAGAAACCACTCTGAGGGCTACATTCACCATTAAAACCAAACATTACTAGCCGTAATTAGTTCTTGTCCATCTGGACGATACATTAAATTCAGCACACCATTTGTTAAATGGTGGCTTACTTGAGCTTTGTAATGTTCTTACACCTGGTTTAAAGGTGTCTACAGGATCCACAGTTGTGAACCTTATTGTTTTGAGTAGAAACTTTTTAATCGTCTTCATCGTTTTCATCGTTTAGGGAATTGTTATATTCTTCGTCTTCTTCTTCATCATCATCATATGCATCGTACAGAGCTATTGTAGCCTGTCCTTCATACAATAATACATATTCATCGCCATCCTCCTCATTAACGTCTATTAGGCAATAACCATTGTAATTCTGAAGAATGATGTTGAAATCTGTTAAATCTATATCTCTGAGGCTATCTGCGTGTGCTCCATCGTCCATCCAGCCTATCTCATTAGGCTCAGCAAGTATTATCTCACTGTCAGGAATGTTTGGGTTTCCCTCCTGAATGACGAATGGCTTAACGGGATATCCATTAGCCTCTATATAATCATCTGGATTTGTAAGTCTATCTATCATGTAGACAAATGGTTCTCCCATGCTATTTACAGAGAGAAACAATAAATTATCATATTCATAAGGCACATAGTGCTGAAATACGAGTTTGGCTTCTATATACATAATGTTGTGGTTTATGGTTTAAAAAAATAGGGCTCCAGCGTAGACACACCAGAGCTCCCCCTTTGTAAAACACCTATATCTTAATAGCCTAATTTCTCAAGATCATCAGCATGTGCTGTAACATGTACAAAACCATGCTTAACATACAAATCAAAGAAAAAGCAAGCTAATTGCTTAAAACTAACAAATTCTTGTGGTGTGAGTGTAATCGTGCGCATACATTCTAATTTAATTGGTTATTGGTGATAATTGTTTTGATTTGAAATAATAAAGCAAATATGGTCCATAATAAGACCAATAAACAGAAATAGTAGAGCACGGATTGTAATAGTCTTTTCATAGGTGTAAATTTGACACAAAACTAAAGATTTATAGCTTATTTATGACAATCTAATGACTAAACAATGCTATATTATTTCCTCAATTTTGTGCTCAATGCCCAATCTTTTGAGCAAATACTGTATGTAAGGCAATTCATCCTCTGTATGGAACATTGCCTCTTTCTTCTTGTTATGCCACATAATGGCAGCATCCTCTTTCTTAGGAGAGAGGACAGACAAATACACCTTTGACATCTGCACAGTGGTTATAACGTCAAATCTATGATGTCTTGCGTTGTACACTCTCCTTTGGACAGGATATTCTCTATTTACAGTGACAGCATACCTTTTCATAGCTCATCCTCTTTATATGTAAAGTAATAGAGTGCTGATGTGCCATATCCTGCCATTGATATTACACATATCAACAACAGATTAATGTATGTTGCATCTAACAGACAAAATGCAAGAAATATTGCAATTGTGGTTACAATTATCATCAAAATACTAATTAACAGATAGTGACTCTTTTTCATAAATAATTATATTTTCTAGTTTAATAATCTTATCACTGAGAACATCAATATGATTGGTGTAACGCTTGTTCATTACATCATGAACAGCATATACACCATCTAATTCTCCTGCATTACTAATAACAACACTGTCTCCCCAATTAAACCTACGTCTTAAATCCCTGCTTACAGCTATAATTCTGTCATTATGCTTAATTCTATGTCCAGAAGCTGTAATTAACGGAGAATTGTCACATTGTGCCCTAACAGCACTGTATGTCGTCAATGTAACAATATATTGCTCCTTAGGAGAACAAGACACAATAGGCTTAATTGGTGCTATTGCTCCCAATTTAAATGGAAACAATAGCCCAATCAACAGCATCCTCATAAATGAGTTATTATTGGTACAACATATGTAGCATCCAACAGAAGACAGACAACAATAACCTTAATCCACTCACTGGTGGTTCCCTTGAAGTTGGGAAGAATCGATAGTGTAATCATAATTAAATTATTGATTATAGTCTACTAACAATGAATCTAATTGTCCTTGCACCCTGACAGTGCCTACATACACCTCATTGTTATAAACAGACATCATAGAGTCTGTAACAACAAATTGAAACTGTGTATCGTCAGGCTTAGGCTTAACACTGTTCACAAGCCCTATACATGTGAATAACAGGAAAATACATAGAACCAATGTGGTTCCAATCAAATAATCTTTCATAATAATGTGGTTTTGGTGAATGAATAAAAGAAAAATGCAGGCCTTGCACCTGCTCGGGAGCATATGTAACCTCCATCAGCTGAATATACTATCAGAAGAAGCAAATTCCAACTCATAATGACCATTGTATTCAGTAGCCATAGATTTAGCATCTTCTAATGTCTCTGTAAATCCTACATATCTACCTTCTTGATCGTAGATGGAATAAAAACAATTGTGGCTCATATAGATTGATTTTTGGTGAATGAACAAAATAATTATCCCCTCTGCACTCAGTTGTATGTCTGTCCTGTGTATAAATACACATCACGGACAGATTAAGACACTACACGGTCACATACAACTGCTCACCCTTGGGAGACTGATTAAAGTTTTCATCCTATATAAACCCGTAAAGGCAGGATATATTAATCAGCGTGGTTTCACATCTTAGGTGGTTCTACGTTAAATCCCCTATTTAACTCCAGATAAAAGGAGCCTAAGAAGTCTTCATGTTCACGTGAGTTGTGGTGCATTAAAAATCTCTCAATGTAGACACATCAGGAGAATATCGGTTGCAAATATTAACATATTTAAAAAGAGCCCTGTTACAGGCTCTTATAATATCTCAGCTACATCAATGTATTTTATTTGAGGATAGTCAGAAACAGGATATTCATTCCTATACATATAATAAACCTCTTGTCTATCAGATCCATAACAATACTCTGACTTAATAGGACCATCCCATCCTACAAGTGTAATAATAAACTTCTTCATAACTATTGATTTAAATGTGAATAATGCTATATGTATCGTTTGTCATTTATCGTTTTTCAATAAATGAATATTGTATATCAAAGGCATTGAGGGGAGTTACACCATCCTATTCATCTCCATAATACACCCACCCTATGCAACATAAATCGTTGATTCCCACCCATATATATAATTGAAGGAGCAATTATGCTCCCTCAACTAATTGTGCCCACATGTGAACAGAAGTTCCTTCTTCACGATAGAAGAAGGTTTTGTCTGTTATCTTGTACCAACATTCTTTCACCCAAATTTCATCTCCTATTGAGGGAATGTGTTGTTCGTTTTCTTTTCTAATAAGGATGCTACCGTCTTGGTCTACTATTTCTAATGTCATGGCTTGTGGCTTTATGGTTTGTGGCTTAAGGAAAAGAACCTCCCACGTTATTGTGAGAGGTTCAAAAGGATTAAATGGCAACACTCAGCAAACTCTCAATAGCAGACTCTGTTAAGCCTGCACTCTTGGCTTGTGCTGTTACAGCCTGCTTAATCTCAATGTCAAGAGTTGCTGTGTCTACGTGAGCATTTGTCAAAGCCTCTTTAGTTGGGAACACGCTAAATGCTTGCAGACGGTCAGAGAGAACTGGTTTACCATTCTCATCAGTCTTACTAATTTGCTTGATGCCACCAATAGCATAGAATGGAAACTTTACATCTTCGTTCTTTGTCCAACCAAGACTTACCATTTGGCTCTTGTGGATGAACAGACGCTCACCCAATGCTGTGTAACCTGAGAAATTACCTTTGCTGGATTCTCCTGTGGAAAAGTTGCCACTGTGGATTGCATAATTCTTCATTTGCTTTTCGATTTTAAAACGTTAAAAAATGATTGACGGGGGATACTGTCATCCCCAATTTGTAGAGGGGGCTTGCAATGTGGAGTGGTCTCCTCCCCTATGGACACAAAACATTTTCTATAGACACAAAACATTTTTAGTGTAGGGGGGCATTGATGATTTTTGGCTAAAGGAGGGGGGATGTGGTTGATGGGGGGCCTTGGGAAAAAAATTTTTTAGACAGACTGGGAAAGGGTTTTGGCTGGATTTTGGACTTCTGTAGGAAAAATGTTTTTATTTGATGTTTGATTTACCCCTATCTTTGAGGGGTGGGGGGAGGGAATAGATTAAATTGTTTATTATGAATATTGTTATTGTTGTATTGGTGTTTTTGAGTTTGGTGTCATTAGTATATGGATGGATTGGTTCCATGGAAGTGACAATTGGGATAGAGCTTAATAGGTTGAATTCTCCTTTTTATAAGATTGGTATATTTTCCCAGAGATACACACTAGAAGATGGGAGTGTTGAAGATGAGTTTACGATTGGGTTGTTTTTCATCAACTTAACGTTTGTGTTTTGGAAAGGAGATGTTCCTTATGAAGAGGATGAAGAATAGATTTTGAGCATAATATGGCATTATGTGTTTTAAATAATAATAGGTGGTGTTTGCAAATAGAAGCTTACGTTCTACCTTTGTGTATAATTAAATATGGAAACCAATAGAAAGATTATATCACAGAAGCTTAAACGACAATTGTCTGACAATTATTTGTTAGCACAGAAGTATTATAGAATATTGTCTGATGTTAATGATTTGAATTTGACAGAGAGGGAAATACAGCTTGTTGCTTTTACAGCTATTAAGGGGAATATTAGTTATGCTAATAATAGGGAAGAGTTTTGTGAGAAGCATTCTAGCTCTGAAGCTACGATATATAATATTATATCCAAGCTTAAGAGGATAGGAGTGTTGGTGAAGGAAGGGAGTAAGACAAAGGTGAATCCTGTTATAGCTCTTAACTTTGACAATGATTTGGCTTTGGAAATAAAGTTGTTGCACGATGGAGATAGATAATAGACCTAGGAGTATGTCCATGAAGGACTATTTGATTAGGGTGATGGCTGTGAAGATGATGATGAGTGAGAAGACAATTGAGTCGGTGATCAATCATCAGTTCCAGAGTGTAGCTGCAGCTATGAAGGATAATAATAGTGTAGAGCTTAGTGGGTTTGGGAAGTTTTATTTTAATAATAAGAAGGCTCTCAAAAGACTTAGTCAGCTTATGGCTAAGAAGGAGGCAATTGAAAGGACGTTGAATGACAGCACCATTTCAGAGGCAAAGAGACAGAGAGCTAATACGATGTTGACAAATACAATTTCTGATATTGAATTTTTAACGTCAAAAACCAGCAATGATTAGTTTTTCTCAGATTTATGAAGGATGGAGAAACCAATTGGTTCCTCCTAAGGACATGAAACAGGCTATAGAGGATGTGAGTAGGGAGAGGTTGGATGTGTGTGTTAAGTGTGAGCATTATTCAGAAAATGTTAGGAAAAAGGGATTGTCAGCGTTACGTCCAGATGTACATTGTACGAATTGTGGGTGTACGCTGTCTGCCAAAACAAGGTGTCTTTCTTGCAGTTGTCCTATAGGATTTTGGAAGGAAGTGGTTTCTCAGGATGAAGAAGAATCTATAAAACAGAAAATAGATGGGAGAAGAAAATAATGAAATGAGGATAAGGAAGGTTCCTTTGGAATCATTCATTGACATTCTTGCTGATTTGTACGACAAGGGGGTGGATTATGTTGACATTGTTGGATTGTTGAATGACAGCCAGGATGGTATAATGATTAGTTTCTCCAAGGAATATATGGCTGAGGAGTATCAAGACAACTTTGATACAATTCCTACAACAAAAGTTACAAAGACAGACACAGAGATAAACATCAATTTGTCTGATGACGATTTAAACCAATTATTATGAATCCAGTGTTTGAAGCATGGGTAGTTATTGAGAAGCTTGGAGCTTTATGTGCCACGCCAGGAATTTCTGAGGATGTTCAGAAGACGGCAAATGAACAGATTAAAAGATTGCTAGAAGATGTTGTTAGTCCTAGTTTGACAAAGCTCTCAGCTTCTTCAGCAGGAATTATAACAAAATAGTGTAGATGAGCAAGAAACCAAATTATTACACACAGGTTGTTCATGCTCTTCAGGAATTACATAAGCTCTATCCTAATTATAATATGGGTAGACATCTGGCTACAGCGTTAGATGGTTATGGTGATGTATGGGGAGTGAGTGACAAAGAGCTACTTTTTGCTCTTTCTAAATACAGAAATCAGCTTTCTCTGGATTTTCCTCATGAGGAAACTGATATTGATAGGATTATAGAGGGAGGAATGGATTTAGACAGTTTATTTAAAGAAGAAGAAGATTATGGCGACAGCTATTAAAAAAACTACATACATTAATGCAGAACTGGATTGGGCTGAACAACAGCTCACTTCCTGGAAAGCTTATGTAGATGCCAATCCCCTTCATGAATTGAAGGATAGGATTGAGTGGAAACCCACAGCTAAAGGAGGAATGCTTCCTATGGTGATTGCTTCTATTGAAGCTCAGGGTAAGTTCATCCAGGAGACAATGAAGAACTATTTGGCTCTTCTTGAGGTGGTGGATAAGCTCAGAAAGATTGAAGAGGCTAAGGTGGAGGTGAGAGGTAAGGGAGAACTTAGTTCTATGGCTGAAGACTTTCTGAAGAGTAGGAAATGAATTTACAATCAATAGATTATAAGGATTGGTTTATAAATCAAAAGAGGATTCCAGACAAAGAGAGTGAGGAGTATAGAGATTTCTTCAACTTTCATAAAGATCTGTGTTTGAATGGAGCTATGATGGGAGGAGTGTATATTAATCCATTCCTCTATTGGCATTTGAACATATGGCATACAGAGGTGGATGTTATTGATGATAGGGGTAGAATCTCCCAACAGTATGCCAACCCACTGCTCAGGGATAACGAATGGATAGTGACCAACGAGATTGATAGAGCTCAGCAGGAAAAGAAAGGATTGGTTATTCTGGGAATCAGACGTTTTGCAAAGTCTGTTCTTGAGGCTAGTTATATAGCATGGGGAGCTACATTTGATGAGAACTCCCAGAACATCATTGCTGGATTGAACGCTCCAGATATTAAGCTGATTACAGATAAGATAGATAAGGGATTGAACTTCCTTCCAGAAGCATGGAGATGGCAGAGAATTGAGGATAATTGGAAGAATCAGGTGACATTAGGTATTAAAACCAAATCAGGAGAGAGGATTCCATTCTCTCAGATTCTCATAAGGAACTTAGATGAAGGTAATAACGAAGAAGCTATTGCTGGTACAAAACCACGTAAATTAATTATAGATGAGATTGGTAAAGGATCTTTTCTTAGGGGTTTCCAAGCGGCTGTACCTGGCTTTACTACACCGTTTGGTTGGGGATGTTCTCCCATTCTAACAGGAACAGGTGGTGACATGAAGAGATTCATGGATGCAAAGAGCTTAATGTTCGATGTAGACAATTTTAACTTTCTCACTTATAATAATGAAAAAGATACAAGCAGAGTTCATGGGCTCTTTATTTCCTACAAATACAGGATGGAAGCAAAAGAGTCCTCTACACTTGGTGCGTTTCTTGACCAACCTGCTGATAGCGATTTACACGAGATTCCTATGCTCGTTAGCAATGAGGAAAAGGCAGCTGAAATAACTACAACCAACCTAGAACGTTTAAAGAAAGCAGGAGACAGAGTTGCCTATCTAAAGGAGAAGATGTACTATCCTATGGAAGTGGATGACATCTTCCTGAACGAGGATACGAACATATTTGATATTGAGGCAGCAAAAAGACAGAAAACCAGACTTACAAACCAAGAAAGAACAGGAACACCCATTATTCTGTTTTCTGATGGAGAAAAGATTGGACATGACTTTACAGACAAGTTACCAATTACAAACTTCCCTCTGAAGAACTCAGATTCAAAAGATGCTCCTGTAATAATATACGAATTTCCTGTGAACAACCCTCCTTATGGGCTATATGTTGCTGGTGTCGACCCATACCGACAAGGTCAGTCAGCATATAGTTCATCCTTAGGAGCTGTTTACATATATAAAAGGATGCATGATCTCACTGGTGAAAAATACCAGGATATGTTCGTTGCATCCTATGTAGCTCGCCCAGATAAGAAGGAACATTGGGAAGAACAGGCTAGGCTTCTAATTAAATACTACAATGCCAGAACACTTTGTGAGAATGATGACATCTCTTTTATAGAATACATGAAAGCAAAAGGAGATGGTCATTATTTGGAGAAACAACCTCAATGGCTGCAGGAAATTGTACCTAACACCACTGTAAAACGTGAATATGGTATACATAGGAGCTCACAGAAAATAATTGACTATCTTCACAACTGTCTTAAGAAGTATCTGGAGGAAGTGATTCTAATAGAGAAAGATGAAGCAGGAAATCTAATTAGAGAAGTGACAGGTGTGAGTAAGATATTTGATCCAGTTCTTCTAGAAGAGATTATACAATACAATGATCAGGGTAACTTTGACCGTATTGTAGCAGCAGAGCTAGCAATAGCCCAGGCTGTAAAGATGGATCCCATTATGGGTAAGATTGGAGGAACAGGAGATGAGAGAGTGGCAGCATTATTTGCAAAAAACAAATCTAGAGGAGCTCTGTTCAATGAGTCTTCCTCAGGATTATTTGGAACTAAAAAACGTAAACTTTTTACATAATGGCAATAATTAGATATACAAAGGATGCAACGATTAGGTATGCCTATCTTAATATATTTCCTGACCAGTTCAAAACTGAGAAAGAAAAGCAAGATGAGAGCTGGATAAAGAACACAATGGACTATTTTGCTAACAAGGCGTATGCTGAGTATGTAAAAAATAGAGACACATTTGTAAAGAACTATGATCTGGTTAAGGGTATTTTGAGGATGGAAGACTTCTATCAGGAACCTGAGGTGAAGAGTTTTACAGAAATGCTCACAACAGATTTACAGCTTCCTGCCTATGTTAAGCACTATTCTATAATCACTACACCAATCAACGAGCTTGTTGGTGAGATATCTAAAAGACCAGATGCTTACAGAATAAAAGCATTTGATGACGATAGCCAGGCAGAAGAGCTACAATACAAGACAGAGATTCTCCAAAACTATGTCATATCCCAAGCAAAGCAGAAGATTGTTGAGAAATTGCAGATGAGTGGTGAAGAAGAGATTGACGAAGAGCAATTGAATCAGATGACCATGGATGAGGTGAAGGATGAGCTTGATTCCTACACATCTGTAGCTGAGAAGTGGGCAAATCACGTACTTACAGCCCAGAAGGCTGAGTTTGTTCTAAAGGAGAAATCAGAAGATGCCTTTAGAGACATGTTGATTTCTGCAAGGGAGTTCTATCATATTTACGAAGACAATTCTAAAACTGGTTATAACATAGAGGTGGCAAATCCCAAGAACACTTGGTTTCTCACCACCCCAGATAGGAAATATATTTCTGATCCTACAGGTAGGGCACAAGGTGCGTATGCTGCTGGTACAGTGCAGGTGATGGAGCTTTCTGAGATAATAGAATCAGTTCCAGATCTGACTAAGGAGGAAATAGATCACCTCAGGAGCTCTCTGCAAGACTATGGATTGATCAATGTTCGTGAATCAAACCTCGGTAATCCAAACGTATCTCCTGGTATTGACTCTGTACAATACGATACATATGATCCAGCTGTTCTCCAAACTCGTATGATTATTGAATCAGAGATGAAAGAGAACAATGATGGATTGAAGGACTTCCTTGGACTTACATCTAACGTATCTTCATTTGGATACAAATATGTTGTGGTTAGAGCTTATTGGTTGAGTAAGAGGAAGATTGGTAAGCTGATTTACATGGATGAGCTTGGTAACGAGCAATCTATTCTTGTAGACGAAAACTATAAGAGTGGCACCATCCCTACACAGGTTTCTCTGGAATGGGGTTGGGTTAACCAATGGTATCAGGGAATTAAGATTGGTCCAGACATCTACCACATCAAACCTTTCAAGCTTCTCAACTATTGTCCAATCATTGGTACAACACATGAGATAAAGAATACAGAGGCAAAGAGTCTTGTTGACTTGATGAAACCTTTCCAAGTGTTGTATAATGTTTGTATGAACCAGCTTTACAAACTCCTTGAGAAAGAAGTGGGTAAGGTGTATCTAACATCCATCAGGCACGTACCTATTCCAAAGGATGGTGATGCTCAAGATGCTCTAGACGTATGGGAAATGGAAGCTAGGAACAGAGGTGTGGTGTTCATTGATGATAGCCCAGAAAACCTAAAGAGTCCATCTAGTTTCAATCAGTTTAGAGATATCGACCTCACACGCACGCAGGAGATACAATCTAGGTATCAACTTGCTATGCAACTTAAGAATGAGTGCTGGGAACTAATTGGTATGACAAGACAAAGGCTTGGTTCTGTATCAGCAAGTGAGTCTGCTACAGGTACAAATGCTGCCATTCAGCAGTCTTACGCTCAAACTGAGCCTCTGTTTGTAGCACACGAATACGTATTGGGTCAATTATACCAAGCAATTATAGATGCCTCTCTGTATGTAGAGAGCAAGAAACCACAATCCACCCTGTCATACATTACCTCTGAAGGAGAATCTGCATTCGTACAAGTAAATGGTACAGATTTGAAATTCCGTGATTTGAAGGTGTATGCAACTAATAGACCTGAAGATAAAGAGATGTTCAGGGAGATTAGAGGATTGTCTCAGGCAGTTCTGCAGAACGGTGGATCTCTCCACGATGTAATTGAGCTGTATTCTACCAACTCAATCAGGCAGATGAAGAAAGTGTTCAAGACACTGAAGGAAAGGCAAGAACAGTTGCAAGATCAGCAAATGCAAATGCAACAGCAACAAATGGAGCAACAGCAACAGATTGCACAGGCTCAATTGCAACAACAGCAAATTGCTAATGAACAGAAGCTTGCTAATGAAAACTACCAGAAAGAGCTTGACAGGATTAACAAGAAGGAAATTGCCATCATACAAGCAACAGGATTTGGTAAGGTGGAGAGTGAAGACGTTAATGCAAATGAAGTTCCTGATGTTCTTGAAGCAAGCAGATTTGCTAGTGAAGAAGCAAACGCTGCAAGAGATTATCAGATGAAGATGTCTGATATACAAACTAAGAACAGGCTTGCTGCTGAAAAGCTTCAATTAGAAAAAGAGAAAATTCAACTTGCAAGAGAGAACCAAGCAAACGACTTAGCTATTGCAAAAGAGAATGCAAAAGGAAGAAACAATAAGAAAAGCAAATAAAACAAAACAATTTTGGTTAGAGTAAAAAATAATAATGCTATATTATCGGCAAAATTCAATTCATAGATATTCCATCTCTTTGCAGTTAGCTACTCTTAATATATTTTTACACACATAAACCAAGTATAAACAAACTACATATGGCTGATAATCAAGAACTTTCCCAATTTGGGAACTTTAGTATTGAGAATACTATGGAAATGGGCATGGGTAGTCAAGAACTTCTCAGCGATCTGATGGCTCCAGAAACAGCAGCATCTTCTCCAGAGGATGTTACAGTTATTAAGGATGAACCAGCTCCTGCAAAAAAGTCCACGACTTCTCCTGAAACAACTTCGCCTCCTGAAGAAAAAGAAGATCCTTCGAAGTCAATTCAAGACTTTCTTCTTGGTGGTGATGACGATGATGAAGAAGATGGTGAAGAAACTCCTGCTCCTGCACAGAAAGCTGCTCCTGCAGAAGATGTAGATGAAGAAGAGGAAGAAGCTCCTAGTCAGTTTGCAGCTCTCTCAAACGATTTGTTTAAACTCGGAGTGTTTAGCAAAGATGATGATGAAGAAGACATAACCATCTCAACTCCTGAAGAATTCCTGGAAAGATTCAACCTAGAAAAGAAAAAAGGTGCTATTGATATAGTACAAAACTTTATAGGTCAGTTTGGAGAAGACTACCAAAAAGCATTTGATGCAATTTTTGTAAAAGGTGTAGATCCAAAAGATTATTTCGGCACATATAATAATATACAAAGTTTTTCTGAACTAGATCTTTCGCAAGAAAACAATCAAGTGGCTGTTATCAAACAAGCACTTGCAGATCAAGGGTTTGAACAAGAAGATATTGATACAGAGGTTGAGAGGTTAAAAAACTACGGTGATCTGGAAACAGTTGCTACAAAACACCACAAGGTGTTGGTTAAAAAGGAAGCAGCTAAACTAGCTCAGATGGAGGAACAAAAACAAATTGAACTCCAAAAACAACAAGCCTTCAAGCAACAGTATATACAAAACGTACAAACTGTTCTACAGGATAAACTTAAAGCTAAAGAGTTTGATGGTATTCCCCTCAACCCAAAATTGGCTAACGAACTACAAGATTTCCTTTTGGTTGACAAATATCAAACTTCTTCTGGAGAAAAACTGACAGAGTTTGATAGACAAATTTTGGAATTGAAGAGACCTGAGAACCACGCACTTAAAGTGAAGATTGGTTTGCTCATGAAAATTCTTGAAACCGATCCTAGTCTGTCAACCATACAGAAAAGGGGAATCACAAAGAAAGCAGATGATCTCTTTACAGATGTAGCTAGACAAAGCTCTAAATCAGCAGTGAAGTCTAGTAAGACATCCAAACCTACGTCTTGGTTTCAATAATTTATAAATTTAAAAGATAACACAAAATGGCAATTCAAACAATCCCAGGTTTAACTGGATTTACGTATGCTCGTGTGGCTTCTATGGACAAACGTGCTGTAGGCAAGCTTACTGATGCAAACCACTTGGAGTCTTTTCACTCCACTGAGCCTGCTGATTATGACAAGAAGATCATCAGCCTCTACACTCAGAGTTCATTGTATAGCAACGACTTCCTTGACATGATCAACAAGTCTACGCCTTACTACATTGACAACAACAGCGATGCTTGGAAATGGCAGGTACAAGTACCTTACAAATTCCCAAAGATCATTGACGTTCCAACAGCTACCCTTGAGAGCCTGAAGCCTGGTATCGATGGACAAGAGTTCACTCTTGTACTTGACACCAACGAGTTCTCTAAGAACGCTATCGTGTCTGTAGGATCTCGTCAGTATGGTCCTCGTTTCTATGTTGTAAAAGATCCAGTTCCTTGGAACATGGGTTATCTGTACTCTTTCACTCTCGTTAGTGATAATCCTACAGTTGACTTCGTAAGCTCTACCTTCTTGCAAGTTGGTATTGAACTGGAACTTGTTGATGCTGCAATCGGTGAATTCGATCAAGATCTGTTAGGTCTTCCTCGTCTGGGTGAGCAAATCACTATGTTTGAATCTCTTGGTTCTGCATATGGTTATGAGCACAAAATCACTGAGTGGGCTGACGACAAAATGATGAGAGACAGCAAAGGTAATCCTCTGGATATCCTGGTGTATGCTCCTCAACGTAGGAACCAGCTTCCTTTGACTAGGAACGATGTTAAATGGGAACCATTTATCGAGTTCTGGATGCGTAAGTCTATGCTTGAACTGAAAGTTAAGCGTATGATTTGGAGCAAGCCTGGTACCGTTAAAACTAATGGTTCTAAGCAAGAGTTGAAGCGTACTTCTGCTGGTGTTTACCACAGGATGCGTAACAATGGTAACTTGGTTCAATATAACCGTGGTGAATTCACTGCAAATCTTATCCGTTCTGTATTCGGTGATCTGTTCTACAGGAGGGTTGATGTGAAGGATCGTAGGGTTAAAATGTATACTAACGAAGCTGGTTTCGATGTATTCCAGCAAGCTTTGAAGAACGATGCTTTGAATTCTGGCTTGACTTTCATGGCAGATTCTGGTAATCGTTATCTGCAAGGCGAAGGTCAACACATCACTTACAACTTTGCATTCGATGCAATGGTTACTCGTGAGACTGGTCGTGTTGGGCTTATTCACCTGAAGGAACTTGATCTGCCACAATCTAACCTGGAATTTGGTCAGAACAAGAAATCTACTCCTGTATTCATGGTGTTCGATGTTTCTCCAATGAGCGATGGTTCAATGGTTAACAACATCC
>JACCDP011427869.1_pt1 | contig 38176 bp, 33 predicted proteins | sample 7445841 | NCBI WGS metagenome assembly JACCDP01 (sample SAMN15323441, study PRJNA562643) | freshwater metagenome | isolation source: river surface water | place: USA:Blue River Watershed | collected 2017-08-17 | reverse complement strand
TGGCATCAACAATATTCTTTTTAGCATCGTGTAAACTCACTTTCACTATCGGTTGATTGAACTTACCAGACAACAACACATCTACATCCACCATATCACTCAATTGAAGATTCAAACCCTTTTGTTTAGCTTCTAAAGTCAATTGGTCTAATTGGGTATTAACTGTGCCGAAATCCTTGCGCGGAATACTCAATTTGGCAACATATTGAATGCTTTGATCAAGGGCTGTATAACCTGAAATTTTAGCTTTAGCGCCTTCCCATAATTGCACATGCATTGAATCCAAAACCATTTTACCATCGCTTATGGCCATGGTAAAGACTTGCTTACTTAAATTCAACTGATTCAAACGCGGTAAATTCAAAGCTGTAGCAATGGCTTTTAAAGCAGGTAATTGTTTGATGGCAGCATTGTTTAAGGCCACTTGAAGTTTGGCATTAACACTCGTATAATCTGGGGTAAAATCAGATTGGTAATGATTGCTCATTTGAATGTTAGCATCTAACAAGCCTTGGGTATATTTGGCTATCGGTGCAAATTGTTGTACCATACCTACCGTCTGATAGGTTTGAATAATGTCTAAGCCAGTTAATTTAAAATCCAATTGACTGAAAGGGTACTTTGGCATTTTGCTATCATACACCCCATTCAATGCCATTTGCCCACCCAATGTTTGCAATTGAAGGTCTTTCAAATACAACTGTTGATTGCGCGCTATGATGTGCCCCTGCATTTGTTTGAGGGTGTAATGATCGTAAACCATTTCATTTATTTTGGCTGAAAAATCGAAGTCGATATTGGCAGGCACTTCAAATGCTTGCAAGGCAATACTATCTGCTGCGGTTGGTGCAGTTTTAGTCGTAGGCTCATCGCTCAAAAACTCATTCACATTCATGTAATTGGATTGCAAATTGAACTGTCCGCTCAAGCCTTCATCATTAAAAGCATACGCAAACACATTGTCTAAATAGCCTGTGCAATTAAGATCTGTGAGTCCAATATGTCCTACCATTTGCTGCAAGTCAAATTTCTGAGGGCTCACTTGCATTTGAATGTCCATGGCCAATCCTTGTTTGAAATCATTTGAAGCGTAATTCAAGCCTTGAATGGCTATGTTACCTGCGGCTTTAAACTGATCGTATTGCCCAGATTGCAAGGGCAACACTCTGCCATCAAAACTGACATCAGCCAACAATTTACCGCTCAATTTTGTGCCTGCTTCTAATGGCACAAACGTTTGGATACTGCCTAAATCTATTTGGCCTTTTAAATGCCCTTTCACCAATGGATCGCTGATGGGTTGTCTGACCATTAACTGAGCAGAAATAGGTTGATTAGCAATCACAGCAAAGAAACGATTCAAATCTATTTTGGTTAAATCTGGTTGCATGCCCTTGCTCTCAACCGATAAGTCTATGCCAACTTGATCAACAGACATGGGCATATTAGCGTATTTAAAATAGCCGTTCTGAACGGATAATTTCAAACCGAAATCTGGCATAGCAAGCTCAGTCATTTTACCTTTCATGTAGCCGTTTAAAGCGAATTGTCCTTTGGCTGTAGCGTCTTTAAAACCTGCTTGGTACATGCCAGGAATGACAGACATCAAAGACTTGAAACCTGTTTGTTTGGTGTTAAAGACAAGGTCCATATCTATGTCATTGTCATTGAGGTCAACAAAGCCTTCGCCACCAATTTGTAAATCATTTAATAGAATGGTATTGTCTTTAAAACTGAATTTAAAGGCTTTCATATCCATGCCTAAATTGGCATCAATACTGGTTTTGATTTTATACAAAATGGGCATGCCAGCGTATGACATCGTTAGCGCCTCAGCATCCGTATGGGTTAGCAAGTCAAAATTATCCTGGGTAAAGTCGCCACTCAAATTGTGGTTGAAATTGGATAGCTCGGTATAAAAACCAAGTTGTTTGTCGTCGTATACCAAATGAGCAGATTCAATCGTCAACTTTTTTAAGCTCAGTTTAAATTGGCTTTCACTTTTGGTGGCACTGGTATCAGGCAAAGCAATGTCCCAATTGGCTTTACCACTTGGCAACACCGATAAATGCACGCGTGGTTGTTCCAAATAAATTTTTCTGATTTCATAGGTTTCACCCTTAATCACAGACATAATATCAATCACTACTTCACAGCTGCGCATTTGAATTAAGGTATCTGAACTGAATGAATCTTTTCCAATAACACTTAAATCATGTATGCCTAATTTCAAATTGGGAAAACTGCTGATCAAACTCAAATTAATCTGATCTGAAAAATCAACTTTGGCATTGACTGAAGCATTGATTGAAGTCTTTAGTGATTGAATGATTTTGCCCTTGAATAGAAATGGCAAAGCCAACAAAATCAAAAACAAAACCGCAAAGCTAATGCTCAGAATTTTAATCCATTTTTTCATAGTATATTATCGTGAATAGGAACAAAAATATTGCCAAATCTTAAGCATTATGGCTTAAAAAATCAGCGTAAGCCAATTGTATACCGGCTGCTAATTCAGTGCTGTGCTGCCAACCTAATTGATTCAAGAAGCTGGAGTCCATTAATTTTTTCGGGGTGCCATCGGGCTTGCTGGTATCAAAGTCTAAACTGCCTTCAAAGCCAACCACTTTTTGTATCAACAAGGCCAAATCTTTGATGCTTAAATCAGAGTTACTACCAATATTGACAAACTGCTTGCCATCATAATTTTGCATGAGGTACAAGGCGGCTGATGCTAAATCATCGGCAAATAAAAACTCGCGCATAGGTGTACCACTGCCCCAAATAACTACAGAAGATTTACCCTGAACTTTGGCCTCGTGAAACTTGCGAATTAAGGCCGGAATCACATGTGAATTCTCTGGATGATAGTTATCATTGATGCCGTATAAATTGGTTGGCATCACGCTGATGAAATTACAATTGTATTGATCGCGGTAAGCTTCAATCATTTTAATACCTGCGATTTTAGCAATGGCATATGGCTCATTGGTAGACTCCAAATACCCTGATAATAAGTACGATTCTTTGAGTGGCTGTGGTGCCATTTTAGGATAAATACAACTGCTGCCAAAAAACATCAATTTCTTTACCCCATGCACATACGACTGATGGATCACATTGTTTTGAATGCAAAGATTGTCGTAAATGAATTCAGCTCTGTAAGTATTGTTAGCGACTATTCCACCTACTTTTGCAGCGGCTAAAAACACATAGTCTGGTTGTTCTTGAGCAAAAAAATCTGCAACTGCAGTCTGATTTCTCAAATCCAATTCTTTAGAAGTTCTAGTCAATAAATGTTTATAGCCTGCCTTCTGGAGCGCTCTAAATACAGCACTTCCAACCATGCCCCTGTGTCCTGCTACAAAAATTTTAGCGCCTAAATCCATTATTCAAAATAACTCATAGTGGTAAATCCACCATCTTTTAAATATTCGTCTTTCTTCATTAAATGCAAATCACTTTGCATCATATCATTCACCAAATCTTGTAAGCTGTGTTTAGGTGTCCAATTTAATTTGGTTCTAGATTTTGTGGCGTCGCCAATCAATAAATCCACTTCAGTTGGTCTGAAATATTTAGGATCTACTTGTATTACTTCTCTGCCGATATCCGCTTGGCTCACTTTCAATTTCATGGCTACTGCTTTGGCTTCATCTACTGCAGCAATAATGCCTTTCTCATTAACCCCTTCACCTTCAAAAGACAATTGAATGCCTAAATAATCAAAGGCCAATCGAGCAAATTCTCTGATTTCAGTTGTTACACCTGTAGCAATTACATAATCTTCTGCTACATCTTGTTGCAAGATTAAGTACATGGCTTCAACGTAGTCTTTGGCATGTCCCCAATCGCGTTTGCTGTTCAAATTACCTAAGTACAATTTGTCTTGTAAACCCAAGGCAATTTTAGCTGCCGCTCTGGTGATTTTTCTGGTCACAAAAGTTTCGCCGCGAATAGGTGATTCGTGGTTGAATAAAATACCATTACAAGCAAAAATATTGTAAGCTTCTCTGTAGTTAACCGTTATCCAGTAGGCATACATTTTAGCAACTGCATAAGGCGAACGCGGGTAAAAAGGCGTGGTTTCACTTTGAGGCACCGCTTGCACCAAACCATACAATTCTGAGGTCGATGCTTGATAGATTTTTGTTTTATTGATGAGGCCGCAAATCTTAATGGCTTCAAGCAATCTGAGTGTGCCTATACCATCTGCATTAGCAGTGTATTCAGGGGTTTCAAAGCTCACATGCACGTGACTTTGCGCAGCCAAATTGTAAATTTCGTCAGGCTGGGTTTCTTGAATAATGCGGATCAGATTCGTGCTATCGGTTAAGTCACCATAATGCAATTTAAAATGAGCATTTGGCACATGTGGATCTTGGTACAAATGATCAATTCTATCGGTATTGAATAATGAGGAACGGCGTTTAATGCCATGCACCATATAGCCTTTCTTCAATAAAAACTCAGCTAAATAAGCACCATCTTGTCCGGTAATCCCTGTTATAAGCGCAACTTTCATTAATATCTAAAATTTATCTGTTAATTTGCAAATAGGAAACAAAGATAAGTAAAGTTTTGATTCTATTCAATTCCACACAACGCAGCTCCAGACTCGATTACACATTAGATTATGTGTTCAATCTACGTTTGGGAATTGGGTTCGAATGGACGGATGCTTCAACAATTACCAACCCATCTGACTACATCATCTACTATGGGCCAACCAACAACCAGGCCAATAAAACGGTCCTGCCTCATGGCCTATTATTCGATGAAGGGGTTAAAAAACAATACCACGTAGCAGATTTCTTGCACTTATCGGATTTCGATTTTGAACAAGCCACTTGGCCTGATGTCTTGTCTGCCATCTTTTTTCATTTAAGCCGATACGAAGAATACCAGAGCAATTCTACAGATGAACATGGTCGATTTGACGCAGAACAATCTTGTTTAAAAGCGGTAGGATTTCAACCCATTATTGATGTTTGGATTCATGCCTTTAAACAACATTTAATTGAAAAAGCAGGCTATAGCCCAAATGCCTTTAAAACCGAGCAATTTCAACATGTTCCAAGCATAGACATCGATGCAGTATATGCCTATAAAGGCCGATCCATTTTGCGCACTGGTTTAGCCTTCACTAAGGACCTGCTGTTCTGTCGATTTTCTGAACTGAAACAAAGGGCTCAAGTATTGCTGGGTAAACAACCTGATCCTAATGACAATTTCAATTGGCAATTCGAAGCCTTGAAACCACATACGGCCAATTACTTTTTTCTTTTAGGTCCCTATGGTCAATATGATAAAAACATCAGCATAAAAGCAGAAGGGTTTAAAGACATCATACAAGCGGTTCAAAAGGCTGGGCATATTGTTGGCATCCACCCCTCTTATGCTTCCTATTTAAACCAAGCTGAAGTCTTACAACAAAAGCAAACGCTTGAAGGCATAATCGGCACAAAAGTGCTGCATGCGCGACAACATTTTTTGCGCTTCAAATTACCAGATTCGTACCGCCTGTTGTTGTCTATTGGCATTCAACATGAACACAGTATGGGTTATTCCAAAACGGCTGGCTTTCGCGCGGCAACGGCTCAATGTTTTTATTGGTTTGATTTGGAAAACAATCAGGTTACAGACTTATGTATACATCCTTTTGTGGCCATGGATGTAGCCTTCAAACAACATCAACAACTCACAGCAGAAGCGAGCATACAAGCTTCCTCTGATTGGATAAAAATATGCAAAACCTTGCAAATACCTTTTACCTTTGTATTTCATAATGAGTCGTTAAGCCAACACAGAGGCTGGCAACATTTTGATGCGCTATTTCAGTATTGGTGTCATGGAAAACATTAGGTACATTAAACACAAACACATTGACCAGACTAAGTGGGATGCTTGTATCAGCAGGGCCTACAACGGTATGGTATACCCCTATAGTTTTTTCCTCAACAGCATGGCGGGCAAACGTTGGGATGCCCTCATTTTAGGCGACTACGAAGCGGTAATGCCATTGGTTTGGAAAAAAAAGTTTGGCTTTAAGTACTTGTACCAACCGTATTTCTGTCAACAGTTGGGCGTATACAGTCTCAATAAAATTACTTCAGAACGCATGCAAGCTTTTATGCTCAGTATTCCAAAATCATTTAAATATTGGAACATGCATTTGAATTACGAAAACACTTACTACGGCCCCAAAACGACCTTCATCAGCAGAAGCAGTTATTGCATTGATTTGAAACAAAATTATGCAGAGATTTACGACCAGTATAATGCCGATGCCAAAAAGAATTTAGCGAAAGCAATTATTGAAGGTTATGAAGTCGAAAACAATTGCCCTGTTGAATTGGTAGCCGATTGTTTTTTTGCTGCCTACGGACAGCATTATCCTAAGACCAATACCCTCAAAAAACTCATCTCACATTGTGCTCAAAAAGCCATTGGTTTAAACAAAGGCTTTACCAGAGCCATCTATGATAAACAAGGCCAATTGTTATGTGCTGGTTTCTTTTTTCAATCCAACAAACGCATCCATTATGCCATGGCAGCCCCAACGGAAGCGGGCAAAAAATTAGGGGCCACTCATATCTTAATTGATGAGGTTTTAAAAGCCTATGCGGGCTCAGATCAGGTCTTCGATTTTGAAGGTTCTGACATTCAATCGGTGGCTTATTTTTACGCTAAATTCGGTTCTGTTTGCCAGCATTATTTGCAAATTATTCAGAACAATTTACCATGGTGGTGCAGGTTCTTAAAAAACTGAACACTTCGCCTTGCCTTGTTCATAATCCTTTCTGTTTGACTTAGTAATTTGTATTAGGTTTGTAGCAATGAAAATCATTTGCATTGGCAGAAATTACAGCTTACACGCCAAAGAATTGGGCAATGAGGTTCCTGAACAACCCGTTATTTTTTGCAAACCTGATACGGCTTTGCTTAAAAACAATGAGCCTTTTTATTTACCTGAATTCAGTCAAGACATTCACCATGAATTAGAATTGGTGATTAAGATTGATAAGGCTGGTAAAAGCATATTGCCGCAATTTGCCTCCAAATATTACAGTCAAATAACAGTGGGGATTGATTTTACAGCCCGCGATGTACAAAGCCACTTGAAACAAAAAGGCTTGCCTTGGGAATTGTCTAAGGCCTTTGATGGTTCAGCTGCTGTAGGGCGTTTCATTCCTTTCGATCACAAGGCTGAGTCTATTCATTTTGAATTAGAAGTCAATGGTCAAGTGGTGCAATTGGGAAACAGTAAAGACATGTTGTTTAAGATCAATGACATCATTGCTTTTGTGTCTAAATATTTCACCTTAAAAACGGGCGATTTAATTTTCACGGGTACGCCTGCAGGGGTGGCTGCTGTTAAGATTGGCGATCATTTAAAAGCCAGTATAGAGAATGAAACCTTATTAGCCTTCGACATCAAATGAGTTTGCGCAAGGCCCTCTTTTTAATCCTTTTTAGTGCTGTTTTCACGCAAGGCCTTTGGGCTCAAAAACCCTATCCTAAAACTGATTTCATTTGGCCTTTTAGCGGTAAAAATGAAGTCATAGGCACCTATTGTGAATTGCGTCCTAATCACTTTCATGGTGGGCTTGATATCAGAACTGATGGCAAAATTGGGCGACATGTGTTGGCCATTGGTGATGGGTATATTTCTAGAATTAATATTTCAACCATTGGTTATGGCAAAGCCCTCTACATTACCCACCCTAATGGATATACCAGTGTGTATGCGCACTTAAACGACTTCCCTGAATGGATCAATTGGTATATACTCAAAAACCAATACCTCTTAGAACAATATGAAGTAGAGTTGCATCCAGAGCCAGATTTGCTGAGTGTTAAACAAGGTCAATTGGTAGCTTACAGTGGTAACACCGGCTCTTCTCAAGGGCCACATCTGCATTTTGAAATCAGAGAAACCGTCTCAGAAGCCCCAGTAAATCCGTTGTTGTTTGGCCTCAATATGTACGATGTGATAGCACCAAGTATCAGCGATGTATACTTATATCAAAGAGACACTTTTGAGAAATTACACCTTGGCCATTACCCTTCTATCCACTTGCCTTTGTACAGCCACCAAACGGTGAAAGTGGGCAAAAAGAAAAAGAAAATCAGTTATAAAATTGGGACCCATAAAATGGCTTATGGTACTTATGCCTTTGGCGCTGTAATGCGCGATTATGCTAAATCTATGGGTGACAATAATGGTGTCAATTACATTCAAGTTTATCATAACAACGAATTGTTTTACGATTGTCGTTTAGAGCAATTTATGTTCTCTCAAATGCGCATGCACAACAACTACATTGACTTTAGGCGCTTTAAAGAATCAGGCACTAAACTGCATAAACTGTTTAAAGACGATGGCAGTACTTTAACGTTCTGGAGTCAATCGCCTAATGATGGTTGGTTTACCATTAACGATAGCTCCGTGCATGTTTTTAAATTAATTGCCAATGATATTAATGGGAATAAAACAACCGTAACTGTTCAAATTCAAGGTGCCATTGATGGCAAATCAGTACATCATTTTATTCCGACGCAAGGGCCTACAGTAACAGCTTTTGCTAATAAAGACAACTTATTGCCCATTAACTCTGATTTTAAAATTGGGTTTACCAAAAATACATTGTATTCAGACTACAAAGTAGCATACAAGCGCATTGGCAATAACCACTACAGCATTGGTAATACTTTGGTGCCACTCGATAAAAAATTTGACCTCTATTTCAGGCTGAACAGTCAACAATCGCAACTAGCTAACAAGATGACTGTGATCAGTGCTGATGGCAGACAATACGGTGGCGAATTGTATGATAAAACTTGGTTGAAATCCTCTGTAAAAGAGTTTGGCGCTTACCATGTTGTGCTCGATACACTTGCGCCCTATGTTCAAGTGAATGCCTTTAATCAAAACCGTTACTTTTCTTTTTCTGTAAGCGATGGTGGATCAGGAATTAAAGACTATGATTTTTACATCAATGGCCAATGGGTATTATTGGAATATACACCTGGTTCAATTCATGGCCGCATTCCAACGCCATTGCCATCGGGCAAACATTTTATTGAGTTAATTGTTAGAGACAATAGACTGAACGAAAAACGCATCAGCAGAAACATTATCATACCATGAGCACTCCAACAATTGGCAAAAAAGCACCGGCATTCAAATGCCCAGATCAAAACGGCAACGTCAGACAACTTAAAGATTTTGCAGGTAAAAAATTGGTCTTATACTTTTACCCTAAAGACGATACCCCAGGTTGTACAGCTGAAGCTTGTGATTTAAGAGACAATTACAAAGCCCTCATCAAAGCGGGTTATCAGATTTTGGGGGTTAGTCCTGATGAAGCCAAACGCCACCTTAAATTCATAGAAAAATACGACCTGCCTTTTGATTTGTTAGCAGATACAGACAATGCCGTTGCCACTGCCTATGGCGTGTGGGTAGAAAAAAGCATGTATGGCAGACAATACATGGGCATTGCGCGCACAACATTTATCATTGATGAAACAGGTAAGATCCAAGAGATCATTGACAAGGTGAACACTAAAGCTCACACTGCTCAAATCTTGGTTTAAAGCTCTTTTCTTAAACGAGCCACCGGAATATTCAATTGCTCGCGGTATTTAGCCACCGTTCTTCTGGCAATATTGTAGCCTTTTTCTTTTAACAAGTCCATTAAGGCCTCGTCTGTTAATGGCTTCTTTTTGCTTTCAGCTTGAATGGCATCGCTCAAAATTTTCTTGACTTCGCGATTGCTTACTTCTTCTCCGCTCTCATTGACTATGCCTTCGCTGAAGAAATATTTCAATGGGAAAATGCCAAAATCTGTCTGAACATATTTGCTATTAGCTACCCTTGAAATGGTAGAAATATCCATTTGAATTTTATCGGCAATGTCTTTTAAAATCATAGGTTTCAAAGACATTTCATCACCGTATAAAAAGAAATCTTTTTGCGCACTAACAATAGCCGTCATGGTTAATTGAAGCGTTTGTTGTCTTTGTTTAACACTGTCTATAAACCACTTGGCGCCATCTAATTTTTGTTTGATGTATTGAACAGCTTCTTTGAGTTGTTTGTCTTTGGTTGAAGCCTTATCATAAGCTTGTAAGGTTTCGCTGTATGAATGGCTTAATTTTAATTCAGGGGCATTCCTAGAGTTCAAGACCACTCTTAAAACGCCATCTTCATTGATGACTGTAAAATCTGGAATAATGTATTGAGAAACCGATTGCGACTGTGATTGACCTGGCTTAGGATTCAACTTGGTAATTTCATTTAAAGCTCCCTTCAATTCCTCTTCAGAAATCTTCAACACATTCTTGATTTTATCGTAATGCTTTTTGATAAAAGCATCCATATGATCCGCAATAATTTTCTCAGCTAAATCAAGATTTTTATTGCCTCCGTAATCCTTTTTATACAATTGCAACAAGAGGCATTCTTGTAAATTTCTAGCACCAATGCCTGGTGGGTCAAAATTCTGAATTTTAGTCAATATGCGCTCTAAATGTTCTTCAGTGGTGCTAATGTTTTCCGTGAAGGCTAAGTCATTCACTATGGCTGGCAATTCGCGTCTTAAATAGCCATCTTCTTCAATATTACCAACAATGTGAAGAGCCAGTTGTAAATCATCGCCTTCTTCAAAATTGGCCTGAACTTGGTCCACTAAAAAATCATAAAAACTCTGCTGATAAGCGATAGGCATTTCTTTAGGCTCATCGTCATTGTAGTCGTCGGTCATTTTAAACGAGGCATTTTGATCGTCTCCGGTTAAAAACTCAGACACATCAAAATCATCGTTGTCATAGGCATCCTCGCTGTTGAAGTCATCATTCATTGACGACTCATTATTGAACTCATCAGATTTGGTTTCACTGGCGCTAAAGCTATTGGGGTCGTTGTCATCATCGCCTTTCTCTAAAGCAGGATTATCCAGCAATTCTTGCTCCACTCGCTCTTCAAAATCTATGGTTGTCATTTGCAACAACTTGATGAATTGAATCTGTTGAGGAGATAATTTCTGAAGTAGTTTTTGACTGAGGCTTTGCTTTAGCATTATGAAATTTTCTCTTAAATACTGAAATTATGTGCAAAGTAAACTAATTTTGCATTTTATTTAAAGAAAACTCGTTAAAATGTACATACAAGATTTATCGAAATTTGAAGGGCAAGTGGTTGTTTTAAAAGGTTGGGTGGCTAACCGTAGAGACAGCAAAGGACTTGTATTTATAAACCTACGCGATGGCAGTGGAATGTGTCAGTGCGTTGCCGATGAGCAAAAAATATCTGCTGAAGCATTCGCTAATGCTGGTAAGTTAAGTTTAGAGAGTGCCGCAGAGATCAGCGGAACTGTTGTTAAAGACGACCGTCAAATTGGTGGTTACGAAATCCAAATCACGGATTTAAAAGTGATACAATTTGCAGAAGAATACCCAATTGCTAAAAAAGAGCATGGTATAGATTTCTTAATGGACAAACGCCATTTGTGGTTGAGAAGCCAACGCCAATGGGCCATCATGCGCGTCAGAAACACCATTATTTTTAGCATACACCAATTCTTTCAAAAAGAAGGTTTTGTTCAAATGGATGCCCCTATTTTTACAGGCAATGCTTGTGAGGGTACCACCAACTTGTTTGAAACTGATTTTTATGGCGACCCAGCCTACTTGAGTCAATCAGGTCAATTATATGGCGAGGCAATGGCCATGGCTTTTGGTAAGATTTACACTTTCGGCCCTACTTTCAGAGCTGAAAAAAGCAAAACCCGCAGACATTTATCAGAATTTTGGATGATAGAACCAGAAGTTGCCTTCATGGACATTCATCAAAACATGGACTTGATTGAAGGCTTCTTGCAATATGTGATCAAAGCCGTGCTTGACAACTGTCAAAATGAATTGAAGGTAATTGGCAGAGACACTGCAGTTCTTGAAAGCAGCTTGCACAAATTCCCGCGTTTAACCTATGATGAAGCAGTAGCGATCATTAAAGGGGAAAAAGACGTGAATGGTCAAAACAGTATTAAATCACTTGAAGCTGCATTGCAAGAGGTAGAAGCCACTATTGCTGCTCATACTAAAGAAATTGAAGAGAGAGAGGCTAAGATTGCTGTTCCCGGCATGAAAAAAGGCGAAATCAATTTCAATCAAACAAAAATTGCTACCCTTAAAAACGAATTAAAAGACTTAGAAGAACAACAACGCAATATTCCACAATGGATACAAAGCGCTAAAAACTTCGAATATGGCAATGACTTTGGTGGTAGCGACGAAACCGTAATTACCAGATTATACAACAGCCCAATTATGGTGTATGATTGGCCACATGCGGTTAAAGCTTTTTATTTGAAGCGCAACCCAGAAGACGAACGTTTTGCGAGAGGTGTAGATGTATTGGCACCAGAAGGTTATGGCGAAATTGTTGGTGGTGGAGAACGTGAAACCGACGAACAAAAACTAAGAGATAAAATCATTGAGCATGAATTGCCAATGGAAGCTTTTGAATGGTATTTAGACCTCAGAAAATACGGTAGTGTACCGCATGCTGGTTTCGGTTTAGGTCTTGAACGTTTAGTCACTTGGTTGTGTCAGCTTAAGCACGTTAGAGAGAGCATTCCATTCCCAAGAATGTACGGCAGATTATTGCCTTAGAAAAAGTCTTGATACTTTGTCAATATTTTACTGCTTTTACCTAGGGTAAATATTTTATTATGCAGGCATAAATCAATATTTTTGCCTAGTATGAAAAATGTCCTTTCTAAAATGACTGCGCTTTTTGCCTTAATCATTTTACTTGCTCAGCCTGTATTGGCTCAAACCAAAGACAATAACAAAGACAAAAACGCTATTCAACAAAAGTTCAGCGTGTATTTTGATGTCAACCAATCTAAAATTAAAACCAATGATTATTTGGTCTTAGATTCAGTGGTTAAAGTATTAAGCAAAGGCGTCAATTTGCGCCGTATTCAAATCAATGGCTATGCAGATACAACTGGTGGTGCAGAAGCTAACCTTGAGTTGTCTAATAAACGTACAGATACAGTAGCTAATTACATTTTAGGCAAAGGACTTATGGCCTTAAAATCAAAAGTGGCTACCGCCAGTTTAGGCGAAAAAGTATCTGGTAAAGAAGCTGATTTGAACGAAATGCGCCGTGTTGATGTGGTAATCGTTATGGCCAGACCAGACAGAGATACCACCATCTACAATGGTTGCGCTTCTGTGACCATAAAAGCCAATACTTTCGATGGTTTTAATAACGACGAAGTCCAATTCAAATTGGAGTACTTAAGCCAAGCAGAAGACATTAAAAAACTGAAATGGGCTTTTAAGGATGAGTCAGGCAATAACATGCTCAGCAATGGTATAGTGAAATTAACTGCCACTTACAGAGGCAAGGCACTTAAACCAACAAAAGAACTGTATTTTAGATTGCCAAAAATCAATAAAGAGTCAGACTATCAATTGTACAAAGGTGTTGAAGACAAAGCCAAAGGCATGAGTTGGAAAGCCTGCAACATTGCCGTTGAGAATACTGGCAGTACTTGTAACAATGCCCAAGGCAATACAGTCGATCTGCAAGCATTTGCCAGCAAAGACATCAACCAATACTTAAACGTTGAAAAGAAATGGCCTAGTTGCTATTGCTCAACCGATCCTTTTGGTGGTGTTCAAGTGCCAAGCAGTAAAGACCTTTTGGCCAAATATGGCAAAGACAAAAGCATAGTTGTACTCAATGATGCCTGCTACAAAAAACAAGATGCAGCAAGCACTTACATTCAAGTATTAGATGATTTATACCCTAACGAATTCTTAAATTTCTGCAATAGCTTTATGCTCCCTGGTGTGGGCAAAATCCCTGCTATCCAAAAATACAGTGGCGAATTGGTCAAGTTCATTGACTTTAACGTGTCACAGAAAAATGATACAGCAGATATGATCATGATGAAGAAAAACAAAATCTTAATCATGATTCCTAAGAGCAAATTCCCAGCCCATGAAGGCAAACAATACGCTATCTTACCAGCAGAAACTAAAAAAGATAATTTTTTGAATTGGACCAGTAAGCCAGTATTTAATGATGCTTGTCAAGGCTTAGCCAATTGCGACTATTGGATCTTTGAAGCCCCATTCAGTGGGTTTTATAGCTTAGTTGAATTAACCCCTCTTGAAAAAGGCGCTAAGGCTTCAGAAGTCGTTACGGATGAAGAAGCTGAAGTAGGAGAAGAAGCCAATGGCAAACATGTAAAAGTTAAAGTTAAAAAATACAACGGCGCTTTATTGGTTTGGGGTGCTCAAGATGAGAACAAAGCCCAAACGGCTAAATTCATTGCCAATAAAGGTAAAAACAGCATACTCGAACCTGCCATCAACAAAAGCGATAAGAAACAATACAAATCTCATGTATTCATGGCTTACAAATTAGTAGGTGGTAAGCGCTATGCATGGATTGGCAAAGGCAGCGAGTTGAAATCAAACTTATTTACAGGCAATTGGAAAACACCAAAACTGCAGTATGTTCCAGATGAAGAATGGGAAAATTTCTGCAAGAAATATTGCGAATAAGGCTTATTGAATTACGCCACTGCCGATTAACTCTTCGCCGTCATACCAAGCGGCAAACTGCCCTTTGGCAACCGCTTTAACAGGCGCGTTAAATACCACATACAAACCTTCCGGTCTTGCATGTAAAACAGCAGGCACCAAAGCTTGTCTGTAGCGTATTCTGAGCAAATATTCACAACTTTGTTGGTCTGCTAAAATCAAATCTGGTCTGATCCAATGGGCATCGTTTTTGGGAATAAACAATCCCTTTCTTTGTAAGCCCGGATGGTGATCACCCATACCCACATAAATGGTATTGGTTTGAGTATCTGTGGCCAAAACAAACATGCCCTCTGCCTTGCCACCAATGTTCAAACCTTTGCGTTGTCCTACTGTATAGTAATGCGCACCATTGTGTTCGCCTACAACTTTACCATCGCTCTCTTGGTAACGAATTTCAGCACAGAGTTCAGTTAAATTTTCAGATTGCCAAACGCTTTGATCGTATAATTTTGAATGAGCAGGAATCTCTATGATCTGTCCTTTTTTAGGCAATAGTTGCTGTTGTAAAAATTCAGGCAATCTGACTTTGCCAACAAAACACAAACCTTGAGAATCTTTTTTATCTGCTGTAGTTAACCCAATTTTATGGGCAATTGCTCTCACTTCAGGTTTTAATAATTCACCAATAGGAAACAATGCTTTAGCCAGCTGCGCTTGGCTCACCTGACACAAAAAATAACTTTGATCTTTGTTTGGGTCTTTACCGGCCAATAGCTGATAAATGGTTTGCCCATCTTTTTCTATTTGTGCTTTTCTGCAATAGTGACCAGTCGCAACAAAATCAGCTCCTAACTGCATAGCAGCATTTAAAAACACATCAAACTTAATTTCGCGGTTGCATAATACATCCGGATTGGGCGTTCTACCAGCCTCGTATTCAGCAAACATGTAGTCAACTATACGTTGCTTATAGGCTTCGCTCAAATCAATTGTTTGGAACGGAATGCCTAAGCTGTCTGCCACCAACATGGCGTCGTTGCTATCGTCTATCCAAGGGCATTCATCACTGATGGTAACAGAGGTATCGTGCCAGTTTTTCATGAACATACCAATCACCTCGTGGCCTTGTTCTTTTAACAAGTATGCCGCCACAGATGAATCTACGCCACCACTTAAACCTACTACAACTTTTGCCATGAAGTACTGCAAAGATACAATTTTACCCATTGTTTAGCATGCCAAACGAGCTGCTCGATAATCGCAGAATCATGATACAGGGTTAATGAGCAATTGTGTAACTTTGCCGCATGATCAGTTTTTCAGCAGACGAACTCAGCACACAAAAAATGCATCAATTACTATTGGGCAGCGTTGGCCCAAGACCAATCTGTTTTGCCAGTACCATTGACGCTCAAGGCAATAGAAATTTAGCGCCTTTTAGTTTTTTTAATGTGTTCAGTGCGGCGCCTCCCATTTTGGTGTTTTCGCCAGCCAGAAGTGGCAGAACAGGTGAATCAAAACACACCTATCAGAATGTTTTAGAGGTGCCCGAAGTGGTCATTAACATTGTCAATTACGCCATGGTGGAGCAAATGTCTTTGGCCAGTTCGCCATACGCCAAAGGTGTTGATGAATTCGTTAAAGCAGGTTTTACCCCTTTAGCCTCTGAAACGGTAGCGCCCTTTAGGGTTAAAGAAAGCCCTGTGCAATTTGAGTGTCATGTGAATCAGGTTATTGAGTTGGGTCAACAAGGTGGTGCAGGCAATCTGATCATTTGCCAAGTCAAAAAAATACATGTGAATGAAGCCTTTATGAATGAGCAAGGCAATATAGATCAAAACAAAATTGATTTGGTGGCGCGTATGGGTGGAGATTGGTATTGTAGGGCCAATGGCGAAGCATTGTTTGAATTGGTTAAACCACTCACTGTATGTGGCATTGGCGTTGATGCATTACCTGATCACATTAAAAACAGCCACCGATTAACCGGCAATGAATTGGGTAAATTGGGCAATTTGGAAGCCGTGCCTGATGCAGAATTCATGTACGAACTCAAAAATAAATACGAAGGGCAAGATGCCATTGAAGCAGCCAAAACCTTGTTAGCAGCTAACCAAGCCAAAGAAGCCCTTGCGCTTTTGTGGTGAGGTATAGATTTTAATTTCGGCTGAATCAAGTAAACCTATACCATTTTACAATTCTTATGCTTAGTTTTGTAGAATAATTCTAAATAAGATTAACGATGAGTGATTTTGTAACCATATACGCAGAAGCTACCCCTAACCCAGATAGCATGAAATTTGTTGTCAGCAAAATGATTTTACCTAATGACAGCATTGACTTCAGAACCAAAGACAAAGCTGAAGGTTTGTCGCCATTAGCGGTAGAGTTGTTTGAACAATTCAATTTTACCAACGGCGTATTCATCATGAACAATTTTGTATCGATTACCAAATTGCCTGATGAACAATGGGCAGAACACATTCCAACAGTTAGAGAATTCATCAAAAATTACTTAGAAGCTGGCAAACCTATTCTGACTAAAAACAGAGCCATCAGTCCTGAAGAAGCTGGCGAAATTGAACAAAAAATCATCAAATTATTGGATGATCACGTTAAGCCTGCGGTTGAAATGGATGGCGGTGCCATTAGCTTCAAATCGTTTAAAGAAGGTGTTGTAACTGTGGTAATGAAAGGTAGCTGCAGCGGTTGTCCTTCATCAACTTTCACTTTGAAATCAGGCATTGAAAACTTGCTTAAACGTATGGTGCCTCAAGTGGAAGCAGTTGAAGCTGAAGCCGAATAAAAGCCCGTCTGCCAATCTCTTTGCCCATACAAGTTTTTTCTTTTAACTTTGTGGTTTAAATTAAACCCATGACTACTCGTTTTGCTTTCTTTTTAGGTTTTGCTTTGACTTTAATCAGCATTAATGCTTGTAAAAAAGAGTCTAATAGCACCAACATAACCACTGGCAGCTTGCCTACTGATACCGTAACTAGCTTTATGGTTAATTTCATCAATACCGTTGACTCAACTGTAGATGTTGCTAGCTATGACGATCCAGATGGGAATGGCCCAATTAACCCCAGCATTGGTGGTGTTACCCTCAAAAAGAATAGCAGTTACCGTGTTACCTTTATGATTTTAGATGAAAGCAACCCCAACCAAATGGTGATGTTGCACAACAAAATCAGAACAGCTGGTAAAGATTATAAATTGTGCATGAGCAATCCTTTAGGCGTTTCAGTTACAGCCACTGACTCCGATGGCAGCTTCCCAATCGGCCTTGATAACTTAATGACTACAGGCGCTACAACCGGTAATGATTACATGAATTTTACCATTAAGTACCAAGCGGGGGTTAAAAATGGTCAATGCGACCCTGGGCAAGTCTTTTTTACTTGCAACCTACCCATCAGTATTCAATAATTTACTACCCAATTCAAGACTTTTTAGTTAGTTTTGAACCATGTTTGAAAACAGTGGAAGAACTGAATTAACCGACCTTGGTGAATTTGGTTTAATTGATCACCTTGCTAAAAACGTAAAGCTTCAGCACGCATCAACCATTCAAGGCATTGGAGACGATGCTGCAGTGATTGACAATGGCAGTAATGACTTTGCTTTACTCAGCACTGACACTTTGGTTGAAGGCACCCATTTTGATTTAACCTATACACCACTCAAACATTTAGGATATAAGGCCATTGTGGCCAACGTGAGTGACATTTCGGCTATGAATGGCATAGCAACTCATGTTACCGTAAGCATTTCCTTTAGCAATCGATTTTCATTGGAAGCCATTGAAGATTTATACATTGGCATATTAGCTGCTTGCGATGTCTACAAAGTCGATTTAGTTGGTGGCGATACCAGTAGCAGTAATAAGGGCTTGAGCATTACCGTGGCTTGCTATGGTCATGTCAACAAATCAAAAGTAGCCTATCGCAAAGGTTGTCAAGAGGGCGATTTACTAGTCGTGACTGGCGATCTTGGCGCTGCGTATTTGGGCTTGCACATCTTAGAACGCGAAAAGCGAATCTTCTTAGAACAACCTGATTTTAAACCAGATCTTGAAGGCAATGACTACTTGATTCAACGTCAATTAAAACCTGAAGCAAGAATAGATGTTGTCAAAATTCTGGAACAAATCGAAGTTGTGCCAACGTCAATGATAGACATTTCAGATGGTTTATCCAGTGAATTACATCACTTAGCCAAACACAGTCAAGTGGGTTTCACAGTGTACGAAGATAAACTGCCAATAGATCCTGTAGCCTATCAAAGAGCCATTGATTTAGGCATTGATCCGGCGGTGGCCATGTTAAATGGTGGCGAAGATTTCGAATTGCTGTTTACCGTTCCGCAAAGCGCATACGACTTGATTAAAAAAGAACAAGATTTTTCTATTATTGGTCATGCTGTAGCCGCCTCAGAAGGCTTGCACCTGATCAGTAAATCTAATATTAAACACAAACTAACCGCTCAAGGTTGGAAACACTTTAACGGATAAACACCATGTCTGTAACACCTAATAAACCCATTAAACGCGTCACAGTTCATACCCTAGAGGAAATGAAACAAAGAGGCGAAAAAATCAGCATGTTAACTGCTTATGATTTTTCTTTGGCCAAAATCGTTGACGATGCAGGCATTGATGTCATTCTCGTAGGCGACAGTGCCAGTAATGTTATGGCTGGTCATGAAACCACTTTGCCCATTACCCTTGATCAAATGATATACCACGCATCCTCTGTTATTAGAGCCGTTAAACGCTCTTTAGTAGTGGTTGACTTGCCCTTCGGCTCTTATCAAGGCAATAGCAAAGAAGCGCTCAATAGCAGCATCAGAATCATGAAGGAAAGTGGTGCGCATGCCATCAAATTAGAAGGCGGTGCTGAAGTTTGTGAATCGGTGAAACGTATTATTAGTGCTGGTGTGCCTGTAATGGGGCATTTGGGCCTAACGCCTCAATCTATTTATAAATTCGGTACTTACGCTGTAAGAGCAGTTGATAAGCAAGAAGCGGATAAACTCATTGCCGATGCACAGGCATTAGAAGAAGCGGGTTGTTTTGCTTTGGTGCTCGAAAAAATTCCTGCAAAATTAGCGAGCAAAGTAGCCAAAATGATTAAGATTCCAGTGATTGGTATTGGTGCTGGTGCTGGAGTAGATGGTCAAGTTTTGGTATTGCATGACATGTTGGGCATCAACAAAGATTTTTCGCCTCGATTCATGCGCCGTTATTTAAACTTATACGAGACCATCACAGGCAGTGTTAAACAATACATCAAAGATGTTAAGTCTGTTGATTTTCCGAATAAAAACGAACAATATTAATCCAAACGAAGCGTGAAATTTGATGCTAAAACCATAGTGGTTTTGTTGTTCTTAGGCTTTGTATGGGGCAGTGCGTTTATACTCATGAAGCGCGGCTTGGTATCATTTGATCCTATGCAATTGGCTTCATTGAGATTGGTATTTGCTGGTTCTGTTGCCGTCTTTTTCTTTGTAAAACATTTCAATGTACCAGCTAAAAAAGACTGGTTATTCTTAGCGCTTTCAGGCACTATAGGCAATTTTATTCCTGCCTATTTATTTGCCAGTGCTGGCTCGCAAATGCCTAGTTCTTTATCTGGCGCGTTGAATGCGCTCACACCCATCTTTGCTTTGATTGCGGGAGTCATTTTATTTGCGCAACTATTCAGTATTAAGCAATTCATTGGCATTATGGTAGGTTTATTGGGTGCTTTAATGTTGATTTTATCAAAGTCAAAAACAGGCTTTAGTTTTGAAATGGCCTACATTGAGCCTTGCTTAAAGGTTTTGGTAGCCGCTGTTTTATACGGCATTAACGTCAATATTATCAAATCAAAATTAAACCATTTGAGCCCAATAGTCAATAGCATGATGCCCCTCACTATGATTGCCATTCCGGCATTGTTTATTGGCATTTACAACGGCGCTCATTTGGTCATTATGCATCAACCACAAAGTCATAATGCTCTAATGTATATTCTCATTTTGGGCGTGATTGGCTCTGCTGGATCTTTGATAGTCTTTAATCAATTAGTGCAAAAAACCACTGCAATATTTGCAGCCTCTGTGACCTACTTAATTCCTGTGTTTGCTTATATGTGGGGCATGTTTGATGGCGAGCCCATTGGTTTGTTCCAGTTGGCCGGCATGTGCTGTATTTTAGGCGGTATTACATTAACCAAAAAATGACTTGGCCTGAGGCGTTTATCAATAGAATGCAGACCCAATTGGGCACTGCGGAAAGCCAAGCTTTTTTTGAAGCCTTGCAAGCAGAAGCACCTGTTTCAATTCGATTAAATCCTAAAAAATTTCAGCTTGATATTCAGCTTGAGTCTGTGCCTTGGGCCAGCAATGGCAGATACTTAAGTGCAAGGCCAAATTTTGCCTCTGACCCACTATGGCATGCGGGTGCTTACTACGTGCAAGAGGCCAGTAGTATGTTCTTAGAACAGGTGTTTGGTTTTGTCAAATCAAAGTTCAATGGCCCCATCAAAGTATTGGATTTGTGTGCGGCACCTGGGGGCAAATCAACGCACTTATTGGCTATGTGTGAGCACGATGATGTGGTGGTTAGTAACGAAGTGATCAAATCAAGGTTGGGGGTATTGCTCGAAAACATTCACAAACAAGGTTATAACAACAGCATTGTTTGCCATGCAGATAGCTCTGATTTTGAAGCATTGGGGCCCTTATTTGATGTAATTGTTGTAGACGCTCCATGCAGTGGTGAAGGCTTGTTCAGAAAAGACCCTCAGGCCACCAATGAATGGTCTGATAGCAATATTCAAACATGTGAACTCAGACAACAACGCATACTAGATCAAATTCAACATTGCTTATTGCCAGGTGGTTACTTGATCTATAGCACTTGCACTTATAATCCGGGCGAAAACCAAGCGCAAATGGAACGCTTAATGCAAAATGGGTTTGCGCCGGTGGCTTGGACTAATCAATCGCCTCAAGCTTATCAATGGCAATGTTACCCACATCAAATTAAAGGTGAAGGCTTTTACATTGCCCTTTTACAAAAACAAAACGCAGGCGCTGACGCCGTTCAAATAAAACCAAAATACCTCAAACCTGTAAAGCCCTTTGAGGAGTTACCTCTAGGCTTAGACACAGCTGATGTATTGGTTCAAATAGAAGACAACCTTCATTTAGTGCCTCAGAACACATTAAGCCTATACGAAAATGCGCTGCACAAATTGCATTGTGTTGGTCTAGGAAGCCCCGTAGGAAGCTTTCTGCAGAAGCGATTCTCCCCATCTGAGCACTTACCCTTCTCTTTAGGATTTAACGCTCAAGCCTACCCGATTCAAACACTTGATCAAACGGCTGCATTGAATTACTTAAGCAAACAAATTTTGCCCTACCAAGGCAATCAAAAAGGTTTAACGGTGATTCAATACAAGGGTTGCAATCTGGGTTGGGGTAAATTTGCAGGCAATCGCATCAACAATTTATTTCCATCAGAATGGAAACTGCGCATGATGCCCAAAGCAGAGCAGTTCTTTTCATTAGACAACTGGTGATTAATTTATACCCAACATAATCGGCGCTAACTTACTTTTGTATTATGAGGCGCTTTTTTTGGCTCTTTTGCTTTGTGCAGGCATTCAGTAGCGCTGCTCAAAACCGATTGTACATCTTCAATGTGGTGCAGGCTGGTCAAATTCCCGCTACAATCAATAATGGCTCTGGGCGTATTAATACCAGTGGTTTGAGTTGCAATGTATTGGTAATGGGCAAAAGACGCTTCCTTAGATTTGATGGCACTTGGTTAGCCCGCTATATTGCTACTGGTGAAAAAGACCCAAGTGTGTTTAAAGATACCAATCGGATTCTAGGCAAAGATTTACCTGTATTTACCCTCACATACGGTTGGAACTTTGTCAGACAATCTAAATTTAGTTTGGGTGCTGGTTTGAACCTCGATTCTAGAACCTTTTACAGCAACCCGATTAAGAAAGCCAGGTACGTCATTGATGCCGTGAATACCGGCGTTGTTATTGGCCTAAAGGTTAGACTTAAACCCCAAATAACCTATTCATGTTTGGCTGGCTATGACCTTATGTTTGTGGATGCCAACTTATCAAACCAAAATACCATTGGCTCTCAAAAGTATTTACAAAACAATGTGTCTTACCTATTGGGTAAACGCGTGGGAATAAATGTACAGTTTGATTTCAGCTATAAGCAGTTTGATCGCAAAGGCCTAATGGGCGGCCAATTTTTCAATCAAAACATTAAACTAGGCGTAGCAGTAGCTATTCCTTGATTATTGATTTGGCGCTGTTGTGGTTTTTGGAGCTGATTTAGCAGGAGGCGCATCAATCAATTCTTGCATTTTGTCGTCTTTTGCAGATGCACTTCCTTTTGCAGTAGGAGCACCGTTATAAGAGCTAGCAACTAAAGATACAAATAAAATCAAAGCGGCAAAGATCCAAGTCATTTTCTCAACGCCTTCAGTGGTTCTTTGAACACCAAACAATTGATTGCTTGAAGAAAAATTAGAGGCCAATCCACCGCCTTTAGGATTTTGAATCAACACAATGATGATCATTAAGGCAGCCACTATAATTCCAATTATGAGTATGATGTTTAGCATAAGATTATCTTTTTTCTTTTTTTATTTTTTCAATAAGGTCTACAAATAACGGCTGTTTAGCGGGATTTTGCAAACTTAATTTTTCGTAAGCTTTGATGGCCAAATCCAAATTACCTTGCTCATAGTACATTTGAGCCAAGGTTTCTGAGACGATCTCCAAATCCACAACCTCACTGCGTTTGGCCATGTTCTCAGGACTGTAAAACTCTTTCTTAGGTCGAGAAATCTGAGGATTGATGGCAATGAACTTCTCAATGATATCTAAAGACTTAGTGCTGCGAACAGCAATTGGCTCAGGTTCTGAGTTGTCTGTTTCAAATGGCAAAGACTCAATGACTGGTTCTGTAGATGCTGATTCAGTGTCATCAAAGTCACTATTCAACCATGATAAGAAGTCTTTAGCAGCTGCTTTATCTTGAGTGTTTTGCACTTCAATTGCTGCAGGCTTTTCTGACTCTGTAACGATATCCTTTAAGAAGGCTTCAACATTGTAAACTGGGTGTTTTCTGAGGGTTTCTGCAACCTGAATAGAATGGTCTTTTTCTACCACTTTTTCTTCTACTATTGACGCTTCTATAATTGACTCTACTTCATTTACAACTGCAGAATCTGTATGCTTTTCAATGGTTTCTGTAGGTTCTGCGACTTCAATTATAGTTCTTGAAAAGGTGAATTCTGCGGCTATCTCTTCGCCAATCAAATCGGCATCATCAATAGGCGTGCTGATGTCAACTGTGCCCAAATCAAAATTGGCTTCGAACTCAAAGGCCATTTCTTCTGTTTGCTCTTGAGGCTGTTCAGTAACCAATTCAATGGTGGCCAATACCGGTTCTGTTTGATCCACAAGCAATTCATTGTTTGCTTCTGTTGTATCAAGCTCCGTTAAAAAGGCTTCAGCTGTAACTGTCTCGATGATCTCAGTTGGTCTTGTATCAAGCACTGGTTCTGGCACTGGTTCAAGCGAAGTTTCAATGTGCTCTTCAGTGTTTGAAGGCAATGCAGTTGGCTCTGTGCTTGAAGCAATTGTCTGCACTGGCGGCAGTTGGTGAATAAATTCGTAAAGGGCTTTGCGATCAGGCACTCTAATAGCAGCCTGCCTGAGCATATCACTGAATTTATAGTGTTGCGTTTGATGGTAATGACGCGCTAATATTTCAAACGGTTTTGAAAAATAGGGATAGTCTTTTGTGAGTTGACGCAAATCTTCAACATCAGCAGGGCTAATGACCGCATGACTTAAATAGATATCATTTAAACGTTGAAGATTCATTGGTTTACCACTTTAAAGCGACTTTGTTAAATACCTCCTGTATGATTTGTGTGCTTACTTGCTCACTCAAACTGGCTTCAATTGATTGAAAGGTTTCAGTGGCATTAAACTCCTGAAATTTAGAAATATTTTCTGTAAAATTCATCTCAGGGTGTTTTGGGCACTCAAATACAACGCGCACTGTCATGCTGAAACGGTTTTTAGAGGAGCCTGTATTGGCATTACTCGCCACTGATTCTGTTTTGTAATCTACTATGCTGCCAGACAATTTAAAATCGCCTTCTTGACCAACAAGTGTTAATGAGGTTTCTCTCAGAAACTTGTCTTTCATTTGCTCAGTAAATTTCTGACTCAAACTGGGATTCACATAACTGGCTTGGTTGTTAAAATACTGTATGCTGATGGTCTTAACATCTACAGGTATGTTAATGCCCGATAAACTGTACGAACAAGACTTGCAAGCGGTTAAGCTTAGCAAAAGTATACACAATAAACTATAGAGGTATTTGTTGCTAGTCATCTAGGTTGTACTGTTTTATTTTTCTGTAAAGGGTTCTTTCAGAGATACCCAATTCTTTTGCTGCTTTATTGCGTTTGCCCTTGTTTCTGTTCAATGCTTTTTTAATCATATCCAATTCTTGATCGGCTATAGTTAAACGCTCTGGTTCATGGTCTTCAAGGGGTTGAACATCAATCACATTGCTGCGCATGATGGGCGTTACATTCGTAGGCGGAATAATGACTGGTTTTTCAAAGTGGTCATTGTAATAGGGTTCATCATACAACACATGTTGAATGTCTTCTTTATTGTTTTGAATGAACTCTTCTCTGTTGCCACTGTTTTCAACCAATCCAACCACTATGCGTTTCAAATCACTGACATCTTTTTTCATATCGATGAGGAACTTGTAGAAGATATCTCTCTCGCTTAATCCTTGAGCTGATAAATTATCTTGACCATTAAATGCCAATGGCAAATGGCTAGGACTTGCTGGTAAATACATCGCCAAAGTATCTGCAGAAACCGGCTGTTGCTCTGCTTCTAAGACACATATTTGTTCGGCTATGTTTTTGAGTTGACGGATATTACCCGGCCAATCGTAGCGCTTTAATACCTCTTGGGCTTCTTGGCTTAATTGCAATAAAGGCGCATGGTTTTTTTCAGCAAAGTTGCTAGCAAATTTTCTGAATAGTAAATTGATATCGTCGCGTCTTTCGCTCAATTTTGGTACCCTGATGGGCACTGTGGCCAAACGGTAATATAAGTCCTCTCTGAATTTGCCTTGAGCGGCTCTTTCTAACAAATCGCGGTTGGTTGCCGCAACAACTCTAACATTGGTTTTGAGCACTTTTGAAGAACCCACTTTGATGAATTCTCCATTCTCTAAAACCCTTAGTAATCTGGCTTGTGTGCCTAGAGGCAATTCGCCTACTTCGTCTAAAAATATAGTGCCGCCATTGACAGATTCGAAGTAACCTTTACGCGCATCAGTAGCGCCGGTAAACGAGCCTTTTTCATGTCCGAATAATTCAGAATCAATAGTGCCCTCAGGAATAGCACCACAGTTGACTGCAATAAAGTTACCGTGTTTTCTGGCGCTGAGTGAATGAATAATTTTTGAAAACGATTCTTTACCAACTCCGCTTTCACCAGTAATTAAAACACTCATGTCTGTAGGGGCTACTTTAATAGCGGTTTCAAGGGCATGGTTCAATGCCGGTGAATTACCTACAATTTCAAATCGGTTTTTAATGCTTTGTAATTCCATATGAATTAAACGGCTTTACCTATTAGTGTGGTGACGGTTACGCGTTCAATAAGCACGTCTACAAAATCACCTATTTTGTGGTGGTCTTTAGGGAAGACTACCTTGATATTCTCGTCGTTTCTACCAGACAAATCTTGATCGCTTTTCTTTGATAAGCCATCTGCCAATACCCTAACAACTTTGCCAATATAGGCTTGATTGTTTTCAAGAGAGATTTTATTCTGCAAGGCTATGATTTCGGTTAAGCGTCTTGATTTAACTTCTTCTGGCACATCATCGGTCATTTTCTTCTGCGCCAAGGTGCCTGGTCTCTCGCTGTATTTGTACATGTAACTGAAGTCAAATCTTGAGATTTCCATCAATGATAAAGTGTCTTGATGTTCTTCTTCCGTTTCGGTACAAAAACCAGCTATGATATCGCAACTGATACCACAGTTGGGGATGATTTCTTTGATTCTTTTAACCTTATCCAGATACCATTCTCTAGTATAGGTTCTGTTCATGGCTTCAAGGATTCTGGTATTGCCACTTTGAGCTGGCAAATGGATGTAATTACAGATGTTGTCGTATTTCTTCATGGCATACAACACATCATCGCAAATGTCTTTAGGGTGAGAGGTGCTGAATCGAATGCGCATGTTTGGATCAATTAAAGCAACCTGTTCTAGCAACATGGCAAAACTGACGGCATTGGCTTTTTGCTCTTCCGTGGCTTGTTTGTATTCCACTTTAGGACCTCCACCAAACCACAAATAACTGTCTACATTCTGCCCCAATAAAGTGACTTCTTTATAGCCAGCTTCGCTGAGTTGTTTAATCTCTGCTAATATGCTTTCTGGTTGACGGCTTCTTTCTCTGCCTCTGGTAAATGGCACTACACAAAAACTGCACATGTTATCGCAACCTCTCATAATGGATACAAAGGCTGAAACACCATTGGTGTTTAAACGAAGTGGTGAAATTTCTGCATAGGTTTCTTCTCTGCTCAACAACACGTTAATGGCCTTATTGCCTTCTTCTACTTCTGCTATTAATTTCGGTAGGTCTCTGTAAGAATCAGGGCCAGCTACAACGTCCACTAATTTTTCTTCTTCCAGTAATTTGCTTTTGAGTCTTTCGGCCATACAGCCCAATACCCCAATAATCAAATCTCTGTTTTTCTTTTTATTGTTTCTGAGTTGGTTGAGGCGATCTCTGATGGTTTTTTCAGCGTTGTCTCGGATGGCACATGTGTTCAAAAACACAACATCTGCATCAAATTCATCTTGGGTTATGCCATAGCCATGGGCGTTCAAAATAGAGCCTATAATTTCACTGTCGCTAAAATTCATAGCACAACCATAGCTCTCAATATAAAATTGTTTGCGTTGAATGCTGTTCTTCACTGCCAATTCTTGCGAAATGTCTAAATCTTGCATGGGAGGGCAAATATACAGCTTTTTGTGACAAAGTGTCAGAAAAATAGCGGATTTCGATGAACTACCTAGATCTTCCGGATGAGGCTTAATCCCATTGGTCTTTGTCTGTAAAATCTTGTTGTTCAGGTGCCTTTTGCTCAGACATTGACTTGGCCTCTAGGTTTTGCGCTTTGAGGGTCCAATCATCTGTTGCTGTTGTTTCTATAAACACATTCCCTGAATGCCTGAATACATGAACATGTAATCCATACACTGTTGCAAGATTTTGTTCGAAAGCATTTACGGTAGTGGTTTCGTCAAACGTAAAGCTGCCATACTGTTTTAAATGCAAATCTTTTAAGGGTGTGTTGCCGTCTAACATGGCCTTTTTAGTTGTGCCAGTAGATTCAGCATGGGCCTGACTAAAGCACTCCAATTTCAAAAAAGGAAAATACTGATTGAATTGCTTTTTAACATCGTGCCATTGTAAGTTGTCTAATAGTTTAAGTTCCATATATCAAACTTAAACTAATATCTCAAGAGCAAAAGTGACCAATATCACTATTGGCAATATATATCATCTCTATTTCGTTATGGATTATAAATACAGTCTAAAGCAATGACAATACGCAAGCCCATTAAATGGTTTATTCTAGGTGTGATTTTAACTGTTTTGGTGTATTATTTCTATCCTGAAAAGCGTTTGGTTGATAATGCCAAAATCAGCAAAATTGTAATCAACAAATCGGAAAGAAAAATGATGGTGTATGATGGCAATGATTTGCTCAACACTTATTCAATTTCATTGGGAGCTTCGCCAGTTGGAGAAAAACAATCAGAAGGTGACAACAAAACACCAGAGGGTCATTATTCTGTTGAAGCAAAACTTGGTTTGGGTGTAAGTAAATACCATAAGGCCTTACGTGTAAGTTACCCAAGTCCTGCGCAAAAGAAAATGGGCAAATCAGGATCAAATATTATGATTCATGGACTAGGACCCAAGTATCATTATTTTGGGAAATTTCACCGCTTCTACGATTGGACCCAAGGATGCATTGCTGTTACAGATGATGAAATTGATCAGATTTACAAAGCAACAAAAGTTGGCGTTGCCATCATTATAAGGCCTTAATTACCTCAAATCCATACTGTAAATCACGCAGCCTTTAATGATGTCGCCATTGCCTTCTGAATCATTGTAGGCAAATTGGATTTTATTCTCACCTTGTTTGAACAAAGCTGAGTTCACTTCCACTACATTGCTGCCAATTTCAGATGATTTGCCATTGGCTTTAATCGCCACCTGTTGATCGTTGATCAATATAAATGCCTCCATATCGGAATCAATGCCTTGAGAGGTAAAATACATATTGACTTTTGGCGGTAAAGCAGCCTTATTAATATTGATGCTCATTGGCATAGACCCCAATTGATTAGGGTTCTTACCCATCTCAATTACAAAACTACTGTTATAGGTTTTAGGTTTAGATTTATCCCAAGAAAACACCTTAACAGCGCCGTCTTCACAAGCATCAAAATGGAATACAAAATTGCGTTCAACAAAATCTTTGGCCCTAGGATCAGTTGCAGCGTTGTCGAAATAATAATCTGCCAACAACCAACCTCTTGGATTCTCATTGTAGGTTTTAACCAACTGTTCATAGGTTGTAGCACTTAATTTTCTGCTATCAGGAGTATTGTATACCCATTCCCCTTTCTTGTTGTCTTTGTGCATTTGTCTGAACCACACAACTGAGTCTAAACCCAAATAAAAACGAGGCGCTTGTTGAACAGTGGCCATTATCACATCATTGGCTTGCTTATGGTCTTTAATGAACAAGCAAGGTTGTTTCCAGTTCACATAATGGATCTCAGATATGTGTTTGTCTACAACGTCGCCATGAGTTTCTGTTTTTAATAAAGAGGCGATTTCTGCGCGCTTGCTAATTCCAAATACCAGCACAACAAATACAACAGTGCAAGTACTTAAATACGACTTAGAAGCATCGTTCATGCCCTTGCTCAAATACTTCATTAAATTAAAGGCAATGAAATGTAAAGCATAGGCGGCACTTATTAAATACAAGGGATAAACATAACTCAAATACTTAGCATGAACAGGCTCTCTAAACACAAAACTCATCAATAAGAAAGGCACTAAAAAGCTTGATATTAAAAGATACGCTAACTTCCTATTGCTTATAAAAGCGAAAACAATGCCCATTAAACCTAGGCCATACACCAATTTAAAATCATAGGTTAAAACCCCCTGGTATACATCAAATGACTTGTACAATTGTTCACCGTCAATGGCGGCAATAGCTGCCTTTAAATTAGGCAAAATGAGATTGGCCATATTGCCTGGTAAAAACAATTCGATGATAGGCCTCATAAGGTTGTTGCCCATTGGCGTTAACATCAATACAACTGCTGCAACATTTAAATAAAACAAAACATTGTAAGCATTTAATTTAAACGGATGAGACTTTTTACTTATCCATGAATCTATGGCTACAAAACTGCCGTAGAAACCAGCAGTAAATAAAAACAAAAAACATATTAATTGGCTTAACATAGCCAATACAAGTGCCAATAAAGTAAAGCCTAAATATTTTGGATGAATGCCAATATTTTTCCAGAAACCCTCTTTGGTATATGGCTGTTCAAGACTTAGCCAAAAACATAGTATGACTGGTAAATACATGGTTGCCACCATGCCGTAAGGTCTGTCAACTCTGCTCCAAAAAATCAAATACAAAGAACAGGTCACCAATACTGCAGACATTAAACCAACTCTGTAATTGACCAAACGTTTACCCAAAACATACGTCACAGGCACCAATATAGCCCCCAATAAGGCCACCGGAAAACGCATTGAAAACTCATTATTGCCCAATACTGAAGCAAAAATAGTATTCAACCAAGTAAGTAAAATACCGTTGTTTTCGCCGTGTTTAAAATGGCCATTTGCCGCTGCTAAAGCATGCATGTATTCATCAACCCACAACGATAAAAAACCCAATCTGTAAAGCCTTAACAACAAGGCTAAAGCCATTAAAAATAAACTGATCTTGAAGGCATTCTTTTCAATGAAACCAGGGCCTGTAGGTAATTGGCTTTGAGGGGTTTTTGGTTTTGTATTCGCAATGGTTTTAGCCATATTTTATTTCACAAAAAAACGTTTAACAATTAAAATCAAAGTGTTCTTGATGGTGCGAGTAACATTCATTTTACTCATGCCACCCTTCTGATCATACCTTAAAATCAATGGGGTTTCGCCAAACAATAACTTGCGTCTTCTCAACTTCAGCAAGATATCAACCAAACACTGGAAACCATCTTGATCAACGAACTTATCGCCGTATTCTGCCATAGCATTTTTTAAGACATCTGCTCTTATTGCTCTGTAGCCACAAGTATAATCTCTAACCCCTTTAATGGGATAAGTCAATCTGAAAATAATGGAGGCGGTGTAACTTAAAAGCTGTCTGTACCAAACCAAACCAATCACCCTTGCACCAGGTTGAAACCTCGATGCAATAACCACATCATGGCCTTCAATGATCATCCTGATCAACCTCAAAATTAAACCAGGATTATGCGTTGCATCAGCATCCATGGTAATAATAATATCGTTTTTACTTGAATATTGAACCGCTCTGTACAAGCCATCTCTGATGGTGGCGCCTAAACCCTGGTTCACTTCATGCACCAAAATTTCAATGGGCATTTCTTTAGCCATTGATTCAACTATGGCTTGGGTATTGTCTTTGCTACCATCATTCACCACAAAAACCTTGTAATTGGTTTTGCTGTCTTGTTCCAAAGCATACCTGATTTGGCTCAACAACTCTCCAATATTTTCTTCTTCGTTATAGGCAGGTAAAACCACCAAGACCTCACGGGTGCGCATTTGATCCATTATTCAAAATAATTTTTTAAGGATTTGACTTTATCGTAGTTGTCTTTATACCATTTGATGGTTCTTTCAAGACCCTCTTGAATAGTCACTTTGGGTTGATAATTTAATACTGCTTGCGAATGGTTTAAATTGCTCACTCTGTCTTTAACTTTGTCCCAGTTTCTGGCAGGTTTATACACAATATTAGAGTTAGAAGCAGTAACCGATTTGATGATCTCTGCCATGGCTTTGATCTCGGTTTTTTGACCAGTACCGCCATTGAAAATCTCACCCTCATGCGATGGGCTTAAAGCCGCTGTTAGCATCAAATCTACCAAGTCTTCTACGAAGGTAAAATCACGGGTTTCTTTACCTGTTCCTGTAATCACTAAGTCTTCGCCATTAAGCGCTTTTTCAATAAAATTAGGGATCACATTGCGGTATTTACCAGCCAGTTCATAGGGGCCATAAGTATTGAAAATTCTGATGGAAACCGTTGGTACATGAAACAAATGCGCATAGTACTGCGTGTACAGTTCTGCCGTGTATTTGTTAATGCTGTATGGTGTTTCAGACGGATAGATATAGGCTTCTTCGTTCATTTGTTCAGCAGTGCCATATACGCAACTACTACTGGCATAAACAAACTTTTTTAGGCTCTTGTGAAACTTTAAAATTTCTAACAAACTCACTGTGCCAACAATATTAGTTTGAATATCACTGAAAGGATGATCAACGGAATTCTGATTGGCAAAATGCGCTGCTAAATGGAACACATAATCAAACTCATGTTGATTGATCACAAAATTGAGTTTATCCATTTTATCAATGTCCATTCCCACAAAAGTGATGCGTGGATCATCTGGTAAAAACACAGCCATACCTGATGACTGATTATCCATAATAACAATGTTAGACACTTGATTGGCTAATAATCGTCTTACCAAATTATTGCCGATGAAACCTGCCCCACCAGTTACCAATATGCGCGCATTTTTAAATGCTGTAAAGTCCATAAGAATTAAAGTTCCGAAACTAATCTAAATAAATGGTTTTGACAAGTGCATATTTTTTGATTGGCGTGCCTTAAAAATCCTTAATTTTGTTGAGTATGACCCTCAAATCAAAACTTGTTTTGCTATCGGCAATTGTTATCGTTACAGTTGGTTTTAAACAAGCCGATGACTATTTTGAAATCAGCAAGAATTTAGAGCTCTTTGGCGCTGTCTACAAAACCGTTAATTCAGAATATGTTGATGAGGTCAACCCAGGCGATTTAATGAAGAAGGGCATTGATGCCATGTTGGCTTCACTAGATCCTTACACCAACTACTACAATGAAAGTCAAGCAGAAGAGGCCATACTCAGACAAAAAGGTGAATACGGTGGCATAGGTTGCAGAAGTCAAAGAATAGACAATTTCACTTGCATTACTGAGGTGTTTAAAGGCATGCCCGCTGACAAATCAGGCATGAGAGTAGGCGATAAAATCATTGAAGTCAATGGTAAAAAATTTGCAGGCTTACCAGACGAAGACCTTGGCGATCAGCTAAAAGGTGCGCCCGGATCAAAAGTCAACATAGTTGTCGATAGGCAAGGAAAAACCATCGCTTTTGATGTCATTAGAGAAGAGATAAAAATCAATAATGTGAGCTATTTTGGAATGATCAATGCACAAACAGGTTACATCAAACTCGATCAATTTATGATTGGCAGTGCAGGTGAAATCAAGCAAGCATTGATTCAACTTAAAACCAAAGGTGCACAGAATATTGTTTTGGATTTGCGCGACAATGGTGGTGGTTTGCTGCATGAAGCGGTTAATATCGTTAACTTATTTGTGCCTATGGATGAATTAGTCGTGGTATCAAAAGGCCGTTCTAAAGATGCTTTCAAAGAATACAAAACACTTGATTCACCTGTTGATACAAAAATCCCATTAATCGTATTAGTGAATGAGCGATCGGCTTCAGCCAGTGAAATTGTATGTGGGTCGATACAAGATTTAGACAGAGGCATTGTTGTTGGCCGCAACACTTTTGGCAAAGGTTTGGTGCAAAATGTATTGCCTTTAGCTTACCGCAATCAGATGAAAATTACCATCGCCAAATACTATATTCCTTCTGGCCGATGCATACAACTATTAGACTACGGAAAAAAAGACAAAAACGGCAAAGCCACTACTATTCCAGACAGTCTTAGAAAAGCGTTTAAAACCAAAAATGGTAGAACAGTCTATGATGGCGGCGGCGTAAGACCAGACTTTACAGTTAAAACAGAAACCAATCCGAGCATACTCAATCAACTGATCAAAGGCCATTTGATTTATCAATTTGCCAACCAATACAGAAACAAACACGAACAAATCGGAGCAGTTCAAGACTTTAGTATCAATACCGCTGAATACGAACAATTCAAAGACTTAGTAAAAGAGAATATGCAAGCTTTAAAGGGCAATTCTGATGGGCAATTAGAGCAGTTTCAAAAATCGCTTAACGAAGAGGCCTACAGCACCCAAACAGAGGCGGCCATCAAACTATTGAACAAAGATCTACAAACCATAAAACTCAACGAGTTAGAAGTACATAAGAATAAAATCATTGCAGCTATTAATTTGGAAATTGCCAAGCGTTACTACTATGATGAAGCCAACTTCTTAACCGATTTTAAATACGATGCAGATATCCTCAAATCAATTGAATTATTTGCTCAATACCAACAAATGGAAACCCTATTAAAAGGCAATAAATAATGTTTGATCAAATCAGCATAGTATTCTTACTAATCATCTTAGCCTTAGGTTTTACAGGTGGTTTATTGGCTGGGCTTTTAGGGGTTGGAGGCGGTATAGTGTTTGTTCCCTTGTTCCAAGAAATAGCCGCAAAACATCCAATCGTATCTGAACGCGTTGATTATGTCATTGCCAATAGTTTATTGATAGTGTTTATTGTAGGCATTAGTGGTAGCATCAAACACATCAAGCTCAAAAACACGCATTTAAAAGCGGCATTAACCACTGGCTTGTCTGCAGTCTTTTCATCATTGATTTTATCTTATACCATCAAACAACTTGGGCTCAACAATCCTCAAGTGTTTAAATGGTTGTTTAGTATAATTTTAGTGTTTACCGGCATTCGTATGTGGAGCGGCAAAAAACCAGAAGAACAAAGCAATCAAACAGTAATCATACCGCCCTTAAAACAATTTATTCCTGCAGGCTTAATCGCAGGATGTATAACTGCTCTAACAGGTTTAGGAGGAGGCATTATCATGATTCCGTATTTCAATAAAATCAATAAATTGCCTTTAAAATTTGCAACGGGTTTATCGTTAACAGTCATTCCTATACTGGCCTTTCCATTGTTGAGTTATTATGCCCTTTTAGAGCCAACAAAGGCCATCTATAACGGCTTGCAAACGGGCTATATACTTTGGCCTATCGCATTACCTATGGTCTTGGCGGCGTCAATTGCTTCTCCTTTAGGCATTAAGATTGCTCAAAAAATACCGAGTAAAACACTGTTGATCATCTTTACAGTGTTTATTGTTTTGACCATACTCAAGACCTTGTTGACTTAGTGCGTTTTTTGCTTGTCGCTTTCGGGCTAGTGGCTTTAACTTCCGTTTTGATGACTGGTGCTTGTCTTAATGATCGGCTCACAAAACTGGCCTTAGAAGGCTGCATTTGAATTTGCCATTTTAAACCAGGTAATACCTTTTCTGACTCCGGCATTTGTGCAATCGGATACATTTTACCCTCCACTTGCTGATAAAATTTTATGCCACTCACTTTATTAGAATCTAGAGTAATGCGCATACTTTGACCCATTACGCGATTAATGCCAGTATACTCTGCAGTATCTGTTTCGTTATTGCGGATATAGTAAACACTAATGGCATTGCCAGCCACATACACTGATTTAAGTTTATTCTTCTCGAAATGATTGTCCATGGTTTTGCCTGCAATTTGATTGTAAGCATTGGTCTTCACCTCAGAGGCTAGAAAGGCATTGCCAATCACCTTTAAGCCATTGATGGCTTGTTTCTGAATACCAATGATCATGGTATCGCCTGTAATTTGATTGTTTTGATTCCACAGTATTGGCGAACCAATTAATCGGATTGAAGAATCCTTCATCGCATACACCAATGAATCACATAAGCCTTTGAATTCATTTTGATATATCGCAGTATGGTAGTAGGCTTTTAAAGTCTTGTGAGCACTATCGTTCTGAAATTTAAAGGTATCAGCCAATAACCACATGGTATCTGTATTTTGAGCTTGCATGGCCACTGGGGTACCAAAAATAATGCTGAGCTGTTGTTTTTGAAAATACTTACCATGTTGACCATACACATTGATGTGTTCTGCACTATCGTACAAATGTATATTGCCCAAGCCTTCTCCCTGGCCTGTTTTATTGTTGTATAATAAACTATCTGCACTCAATACACTGGAATCTGAATACAGTGTGGCTCCCTTTGAAAATTGAGCCTTTTGAGATTGGGTATTGTACCAACCATATTGACAGACTATGGTGTTTTCTTTGCTAATGATTTTAGTTGGTCCATAAAAAAAGGCTGTTCTATTGCCTGCAAAATATTGTAAAGTATCACTGTACATGGTGTAATCAGGATGCTTTAATTGAACATTGTCTTTGAAAAAAAACTGATTGCCTCTTCTAAAATAAAAACCCTTTTTGCTTTTTAATTGGGTGCCATCATTGAGAATATCTGCCCCATTGCTATAAAAGCCTGTTTGCGTTTGAGTATTGTAATTCAATGAAGTGGTGGTCAAGGTCATTTTTTGATCAGATAACTGAACGGATTTACCAGTGACTGTGGCCACTTTGCTGTCTTCGTGGTAAACCAAAATTTCGCCTCCACTGAGGGTAAAGGTATCTGGTTGGTAAATGTAAATATGGCCAAACCCTTCTATAATGCCCTCGTCCATTTTGCGAATGGCGCTGTCACATTGAATGTTTACACCATTGTGTTTGATCACAACATTTTGAACAATGTACAAATGATTGCGCGATTGATTGAAGGTCATTCTTTCGCCACCAACAATTTCAACCTTGCCTTGCCCAAATACACTTGAGGCAAACAACACAACTATCAATATGCTAACAATACGCTTCAAAACTTCTGCAATAATCGCAATAAAAATCTATTTCTTACCTTTGTCAAAATTAATGCCATGCTTGAGGCCTTTGAACAATTCATTAGCAAGAAAAGCCTTTTTTCTAAAAAAGACACCTTGTTATTGGCCATCAGTGGCGGTAAAGACAGTGTGGCTTTGTTTCATTTATTGCGCCAAGCAGGCTATTTGTTTGAAGCAGCTCATTGTAATTTTCAACTAAGAGCAGAAGAGAGTGATCAAGACCAAGCCTTTGTTGAAACACTTTGTAAAACCTACAATATTAAATGTCATGTAAAGGCATTTGACACACTTGCTGCCTGTGAACATTTAGGTAAAGGCATTCAAGAAACAGCCCGACAATTGCGCTACGATTGGTTCTCAGAGTTAATGCAAGCCCATCAGTTGGACTATGTTTTAACCGCTCACCATGTTGACGACCATCTTGAAACCATTTTTATTCAATTAATGCGTCAATCTGGGATTTCAGGTATGCATGGTATATTGCCCAAACAAGGTCATCTTTTAAGGCCATTGTTATTTGCCACTGTGAACCAAATTCAATCTTATTTAGAAGCGTTTGAATTTGCCTTTAGAACAGATTCAAGCAACAGCAAAGACGAGTATTTACGCAATGCCATTAGACACCATATTAGTCCGGCTATAGCACAGATTGATCCTGAATTTAGCAGTAAAATGTTAGGCTTCTCAGAACGTGTTTGGGCATTCGAACAATTATTCAATGACTTGTTAAAAGACAAACCCATTGAAAAACGCGGCAAGGATTATTGGATAGATGATCTGCATTTCGACTCCATACAAAACAAGCCCTTGCTCTTGTATTATTTATTGAAACCTTTTGGATTTCATTATCGCTCACTCCCAATATTTGACCGCAACGATGCATTACAAACAGGTTCAATTTTAATACATGAGAACTGGCAACTAATTAGAGAACGCAATGGCTGGTTGCTAAGCGCTCAAACGATTCAAAAATCTGAGGAATTACAAATAAACACATTGCCTTTTACAGCAAGTGTCAATGGTCATAGCATTCAAATAGATGCGATGGATAAGGCTGCGTTGACACAATTTGAACCAGGCAGTTTATACCTTGACAACAAAGCTGTAACCTGGCCGCTAAGTATAAAGGCTTGGCAAGCAGGCGATAAAATTCAACCCTTAGGCATGCAAGGGCATAAATTGATCAGTGATGTATTAACCGACCTTAAAGTTCCACATGCAGAACGCGCTCAACAATATGTATTAACCGATGCCAAGTCCAATCTTTTAGCCTTGCTTGGCCATTGCAGCAGTGAAGCGTTCAAGATCAGTTCTGAGACAGAAGAAATTATTCGGATTCAATTTAGAAAATAAATATATTTGTTAAACAACGCTATGAAACGTATACAATCAATTTTGTTTTTCCTTATTCTAGGTTTTGAAACCCTTAATGCACAATGTGTTTTAGTGCC
>JACCDP011093708.1_pt1 | contig 38199 bp, 34 predicted proteins | sample 7445841 | NCBI WGS metagenome assembly JACCDP01 (sample SAMN15323441, study PRJNA562643) | freshwater metagenome | isolation source: river surface water | place: USA:Blue River Watershed | collected 2017-08-17 | reverse complement strand
TTAAGACAAAGTACCATTGGCGCTAAAGGGCTTAACTGCCGAGTTCGGAATGGGATCGGGTGTTACTCCTTTGCAATAATCACCAGGCAAGGTTTTATACATAAATAGTATTCCTTTGTAAATATAATTGAAATTTAAACTAAATCTTTTCAATTTAACAAAAGTAGATAATTTAAAATATAGTGCTATAACATAAAAACTTTATCGCGGGGTGGAGCAGTCTGGTAGCTCGTCAGGCTCATAACCTGAAGGTCCTTGGTTCAAATCCAAGCCCCGCAACCAAATTTGATAATATTAAATTTTTATACTTAAAATAATTAAATAAAAATTTATCAATTATAGAATTTATTTTCTTTGATTTATAAAATAATTTTTTAGAGTTAAGTCAAAGCCTTTATTAAGATTTATTTTTGGAAACCAGCCATATTTATTAGCAATTGAACTATCGATAATTTTTCTTATAGTTCCATCAGGCTTAGATTTATCTAAAATAATTTTGCAGCTTAAGTCCAGCTTTTTTAAAATGAACTTTGCATAATTTAATACACTCCTATCGGATCCTGTGCCAACATTAATTAATGACTCCTTTGTTTTTTTATTCATAAAATAAATACATGCATCTGCTATATCATCTACATACATTAACTCTCTTTTTGGTTTTCCGCTGCCCCACAATATAAAATATTTTTTTTTGTTATTTTTGGCTTCAATTGCTTTTGCTATTAAAGCAGGAAAAAAATGAGATGTTTTAAGATTATAATTGTCATTTGGACCATATAAATTGCAAGGCATTAAACATTTATAATTAGTCTTATATTGAAAATTATAACTTTCGCACATTTTAATGCCAGCGATTTTAGCTATAGCATAAGGTTCATTTGTTTTTTCTAACTCTCCTGTTAATAAATATTTTTCCTTTATTGGTTGTTTTGAATTTCTTGGATAAATACAACTCGATCCTAAAAAAATTAAGGATTCTACTTTATTTTGAAAACAAGCGTAAATAATATTATTTTGAATTGCTAAATTGTCATAAATAAAATCAGCTTTGTATTTATTGTTTGCATAAATTCCACCAACTTTTCCTGCTGCATTAATAACGGCATCTATTTTATTTTTCTTAAAAAAATATGATACTTGTTGCTGATTTCTTAAGTCTAATTTTTTCTTATCTACAGTTAAAATTCTTTTAAAACCGAAATATTTTAATCTTCGAACTACAGCGGATCCTACTAAACCTTTGTGACCAGTTACAAAAATCCTACTTTTCTTATTAATCATTAAATTTTTTCATCTCTTCGCTAACCATCTCTTTTGCTAATGAATAAATATCATAATCTGGCTTCCATTTTAGTTCTTTTCTAGCTTTTCTTGAATCTCCTAACAAGGAATCTACTTCTGCAGGTCTAAAATATTTTTTATCTATAGAAATAATTTCTTTATTATTTAAATAACCTTTTTCATTTGAACCTTTGCCTTTCCAAATAATTTTTATTCCTAATTCTTTTGCAACTAAATAAACAAAATATTTAACCGAATACTGCTTGCCTGATGAAATGACATAATCTTTTGGGTTTTTTTGCTGCAACATTTTCCACATAGCAACAACATAATCCTTTGCATGACCCCAATCTCTTCTAGCATATAAATTTCCAAGATAAAGATGTCCTGATCCAGTTTGTACTATTTGACAAAGCGCAGTGACTATTTTCTTTGTAACAAAAGTTTCCCCTCTTATTGGACTTTCGTGATTAAATAAAATTCCATTACAAGCAAATATATTGTACGATTCTCTATAATTGACAGTAATCCAATGCGCATAAAGTTTTGCAGCTCCGTAAGGACTTCTTGGATAAAAATTAGTTTTTTCATTTTGCGGCGGTTTTGATGCACCAAACATTTCTGAAGTACCGGCTTGGTAAAATTTAATTTTTTTAGATAGTTCTAACGTCATTATTGCATCTAATATTCGAAGAGCTCCTATAGCATCAACGTTAGCGGTATATTCAGGTACTTCAAAAGAAACCCCAACATGAGATTGTGCTCCTAGATTATAAATCTCATGTGGCTTTGTTTTTTGAATTATTTTTAATACAGATAATGAATCGGTAAGATCTCCATAATGCATATAAAAATTAGTTTTCTTATGGGGATCTAAATAAATATCATCTATTCTATAAGTATTTAAAGATGAACTTCTTCTCTTAACACCATGGACTATATATTTTTTTTTTAATAAAAATTTAGCAAGGTAGGCGCCATCTTGACCAGTTATACCAAAAATTAATGCAATTTTTTTCATATAAATATTAAGAGAGTATATATTTATAAATATTAAAAGAATCTATATTTAAAAAGAGTAATAATTGCTTTTATACCGTCAATTAATCTAATTTTTTTTCCATCCTTGTAGCTCCTGCCTCTATACTTAATAGACACTTCTTTGATCTTAATTTTTTGCAATCCTATTTTTGTTGTAATTTCTGGACAAAAACTAAAATCTTTTTCTTCTAACTTAATTTTTAAAAAAATATCACTTACAAACATTTTATAACATGTATGTGCATCAGTTAATTTCTGATTGTTTAATAAATTTGAGACGATAGTCAAAATATGGTTGAAAAATATTCGAGTAATTGAAGAAAAATTTTTTAATAAATATCTATTTTTTCCAAGAACCCGAGACCCATAAACAACTTTAAACCCTTTATTAATGAAGTATAAAAGTTTGTAGTAATCTGCAGGATCGTATTCTAAGTCTGCGTCCTGAATAATTACCACATCTCCTTTAATAAATTTTTGTGCTGATTTTATAGCGGCGCCTTTGCCGAGGTTTTTTTTATGGTGAATTAATTTAGTAATTTTATTTTTATTTTTTTTTAAAATATTAGTTGAGCCATCATCTGATGCGTCATTCACAACTATAATTTCTTTTTTTATATCGCTTAATTTATGAATTTTATTTAAAAGCTTTTGGATTGTATTTTTTTCATTATATACTGGTATAATAATTGATAATTTTTTATCAAATCTAATCATTGAATGGATATACTTATATTTTCAATATTAACAAATTTTATATATTTCTGTAGCGGAAGTCTTTTTGTATCTAGTAATAAATATGATTTTCACAGTCAATTTTACATATATTTTATTGGAATAATCTTAATATCGTTTATTTCTTTAATATTAAATTTTTTTACTCCATTAACACCTTTAATAAATTCTATAGTCTATATTTTAATAATTATTGCATATTTAATAAAAAAAAAAATTATTTTAAATAAAAAAAATATAAATTTTTTACTAATATCTTCTTTTGTAACTTTTTTATTAATAATTTATAGTAACGTAAATCGCCCAGATGGAGGTTTATATCATCTTCCCTATACATCTATAATTAATGAAAATAAAATAATATTTGGACTTAGTAATATTCACTTCAGATTTGGACACGTCTCCATATTACAATATTTGTCAGCTATAAATAATAATTTTTTATTCTTAGAAAACGGAATAAGCGTACCTTTAGCAAGCATTGTATCTTTTTTTTATCTTTACTTTTTTTATGACACTTGGAAGGTTGCCGTAAAAAAAGAAGCGTCAAATTTAAGTAATTTTTTTTCTTTATTTATCCTAATTTATATTGCCTTCAAAATAGCAAGATATAGTGAATTTGGTAACGATGCGGTTTCACATTTATCTTTTTTTTATTTAATATCTTGTCTTTTAAAAAGCAAAATAAAAGAAATAAATTTTAATAAAATTTTACTCATTTCAGTTTTTACATTTATCAATAAACCAACTTTAGGTTTAATTTTTATCGCTCCTATTGTAATTTTTTTTTTACAAAATAGTTTTAAGCCAAAAAAAATATTTTATTTATTATTCTCCTTGCCAGCTCTATTATTATATTTATGGCTAATAAAAAATATTATTGTAAGTGGCTGTGCTATTTATCCAGTTAAGATTAGTTGTATTCAAAGTCTCCCATGGACTAATATTCAACAAACGGTAAATGCAAATATAGAAAGTAATGCCTGGTCTAAAGGATGGCCAGATAGGATGGATAAAAATATATCCATAGAAGAATTTAGTAAAAATTTTAACTGGTTCCATGCTTGGAGTAAAAAACACCTAAAACATATTCTAAATATTGTAATACCTTATGCAACAACTCTATTTTTTATTATTTTATACATCAAAATTAAATTTAAGAGTACGACAGTTAAAAATAACAAAGATTTTAATGCTAGTTTTTTATTATGTTTAATCACAAGTGGAATTGGAACATTTTCATTTTTTCTTTTTTTCCCTCTTTTTAGATATGGCTATTCTTATATTGTAACGTTAGTGTCACTTCTCTTTATATTAATAATTAAAAATCAAATATCAGTCAAAAAAAACATTCAAATTTTCAAAATTATATTAATAAGTTGTTTTATTGTTATAATCGCAAAACAAGAAATTAGAATTTTTAGTAATTCTAAAAATAAACCATGGCCAAATATTTATACTTTAGATCCTGATAGCCAAGTTTTTTCAAAGAAAAAAACTATAATTAATGATGGCTTTTTTTATTACCTAGCGAACAAAGGAGATCAATTGTGCATGTATGGCAAATCACCATGCACTAGCTATCCTGTTAAAAAAGTTAAGTATATCCGCAAATTTGAATATTCTTTTATTATTTTAGATTAATTTAAAAATTAATCAAAATTTAAAAATATTATTTTTTTGTTAAAATATCTTTTATTTTCAACTTTTTCTTTTTCATCATTAGTTAAATTATAAAATATAAGATTTGGTTCTAAAAATTTATCTGCTTCAGACAAATAATTTTTTAATGGAATGACCGCAACCAACCACCCAGGAAATGGATAAAATTCAAAATTCATCAATGAAAATATCATTGTAGGATGATATTTGATTGTATTAGACGTCATACTGCCTAGAATTACATATGGTCGGTGACCAGGTGTTAATCTTGATGATATCGCTTTAATTGTTTGCTTTTGATGCCAAAAATCTTTGTTCTGCTCTTGGGTCAAAAAATTCTTATGCGATAAAAAAAAACCGAAAGATTTAAGAGGAGTTATCAATGCTAATGTAATGAATAATAAAAATATAACAATCTTATTAAATCGATTTATACTAATTGAAAGAATTAAAATATTTAACAATAGAATACTAAGAAAAAATATTCCAATATATCTACCATATACAAGTATTGACAATTCATCTAACTTTATTTTATAAAAATATATTAAAAAACTATATCCAAAAAATTGGAATAGTATAAAAAAAATCATTTTGTAATTATTCTTACAACTACAAACTGTTGTTACAAAGATTAATAAAAACCAAAATAATACATTTATGTCATATGTTGGTAATTTAAAATTATCGAAACCGAAATTAAATAAAATTAAATTAGCTGAAACACCGAAATCTGAAAAATATATATCTGTAAATAAAAAAGTATCAAAAAAAATTTTAAAGGGTTTAACATCAAAAAGTGTTAAAAAATTTTTAATATTAATTCTAGATAGAAATAGATAAAAAAAAAAAATTAAGTTGACTAAAATAAATTTAAAGTAGTTTTCTTTATTATAAGAATTAATTAGAAAAAAATATAAAAAAGTTGCAAAAATTATATATATAACGCCACTTCTGTGCACTAAAAAAAGAGCACTGGATAAAACAAAAATAATAAACCAGTCTTTATACTCTTGATAAGAGTTATTTTTTGAATAAATATAAAAAATTAAACAACAATACAATACTGATATGATTGGATCTGCATAAATAGAAACAAAACCAAAGCTAAGGTTGTTTAAGCATAAATAAAAAATAACAAATAAAAAAATTCTTTTATAAAAAGATATTTTTTTTTGGTAAAACAGAAAATAAAAAGAAGAAATTAGAAATAAATTATTTGAAAAAATAGAAATGTCTTCTCTAAAACCAGAAACAAAACTGTTAAAAAAATGAATAACAGGTAAAAATGGTTGATGATATAAATAAATTTCTGGAATTTTATTAATTTCAGAATTTGTAATAATATGAAAATATTTTATTATTCTTCCCCAATGATTCAACTCATCTTCATCTAAAAAATATTTATTAAAGCAGAATATCGAAATTATAAATGAGATTACAAAAAATTCTATTAACAACTTCTTGTTAAACCTATTTATTTTTTTTTTTAAAGCATATCCAATAATAAAAAAAAAAATTGTTATCAAATAAATATAAAAGCCTAATCTAAAAAAATTTAATGGTAATAATGAATAAATTAAATATATAAATATTCCATTAATAATAATGGAAATTAAAAAGCAGTGATTAAGTTTGATCTTGAATATTGAATTTAATATTAATGCTGATAGGGATAAATAAATAATATCAATTATAACAGTTGAAAAATATAGCATTAACGAATTTTTTTTAAATCATTTTCATAAACTAAATAAATAAGTAATAATAAAAATACTATATAGCCACCATTAAAATATCCAGCCCCTCTTATAAAGGTCTGAGTTGCAAGATTGGGAATGAGTAGAAATTTATAACTTAAATTAATATTTTTTGAATAACAAAATTTAAAAAAAAAATAAAATAAAATAATCGAAAAAAATCCAAATTCTGTAACTATTTTCGAAAAATTATTTGACCCATCCTGAAGATTTAATAATTTTGTTTCATAATTATCTGTATGTAAGCTGCCAATATATTTATTAGATGCTAATTGATAATTATTAAAACCAAAACCGAGTGGTTTATCTTTGATAGATAATAAAGCAATTTTTAAGCTAGTTATATAAACTTCTATAGATAAATTTGGTTTTATCTTTCCATCATTAAAATCAGAATTTACCTTTTCATTAACTATATTATCAAATGAGTTTACAATATAGGTATTGGAATTAGAAAGTTTATTTCTAAGTATTAAATTTGTATAGATTTGAATTAAGGAAATAATAATTAAAGTTAGTAAACACAAAATAAGTTTTTTATTAATAACAAAAAAATTTGTAAAAATAAGAATGAAACAACTTAAAATCAATCCTAGAAATGTTGTTAATGAATAGGGAATAGATATCAATACATATAATGTTGAAAAAAAAACAAGATACTTATAATTATTAGTTTTAATAAATTTATATACATTAAATAAAATAACCGATGAAATAATCATTCCTAAATGTGAATTTTCTTTAAATACAACTTTAGATAGTTGAAAAAAATTACCTAAATAATGTAGATTGAGTAAATTAAAGTTTATAAATATAAAAGTTAAAATTAATATAAATAATATAAAAAAAAAAAATAAAAAAAAAATATTAAAGTTGTTTAAAATATAATCTTTGTACAAATAAGTAATAATTGAAATCAATACTAAAAAAAATAAAGATGCACTGGAATAAAAATCAAAAACAAAATTTATATTATATAATTGATGAAAATAAATAATTAAAAATATAATTAAAAATTTAATATTTAATATTTTTAAAAAAAAAAACTTAAAATTTAAAAAAAAAAATATAAATGGTAACAAGATTAAAAATCTACTTTGTAAACTGAATATAGATAAATCCCAAAGAAAAATAAAAAAAGTAAATGAAGAAATCAAAATCAAGTTAAATTTTTTAGTCATTTTTTTTTATAATCGATGAAAAAATAATAATAAAAATTAGCGTTACTAATAATGAAAAGAAAAAATTTATTGTATTTAAAGGAACATATCCAAAATGTATAAATCTGACCGATAAAGCATAACCTATGATATTGGCCAAGATAATATTTCCTAGCGATGCCGATAAAAATAGCATTTCAATAGCTGAACAAAATAATATCAGGCATAGAATAGTAATAAAAACAAACATAGCTGAACCTGAATAATATAAGAAAGCAACTATTCCAGGAGTAATTACAATATTAAGATTTTTCTTCTCAAACTCAGAGTAATCAAACCGACTAAAGAAATTATCTATATAAAATGATTTTTTTTTTATTTTTTTTTCTTCCTGCCATGCAGATAAAAAAAAATTAAAACTTAAATTTTTATTTTGTGAAACTGTCAATAATGCATCAATTCCAACCCAGCGAGTAATCGAAAGTGAAATGATATCAGTGAAGGTCGATGAAAACATTTTTGACACTCTTGGTTTATCAGTTTCATAAAATTGGGTACTTCTTAATTTAGCTGTGGAATAAATTGATAAAAAAAAAATTATTAGTATTAAAAAAACTAATTTACCAACTGTAAATTTTGAAAATCTTAATTTCTTAATATTAGATAGAAATAAAAACCCCCTTAAATAGGCAAAAAAAGATAGTAAGAAAGATCTGCTATAAATACTCATTTGCGTAAAAAAAGACTCAAATATTCCTAGTAAAAAAGCAATTTTTTTTTTAAAAATTAAAGTATCAATATAGATCAAAATAGATGTAAGAGCTGCAAGACCATATACAAGACTCCATGAATAGAAATATTTAACGGCAGGGAAAATACCCTCGTTGACTAGTCCTTTGAAGTAAATTTTATAATAGTGATTACTACCCCAAACCAAGATTAAAAATCCTATCCATGATGAAAAAATTATCACTCTATAATATTTGTAAAATCTTATAAAAAAATTATTCATTTCATATTTTTTTTCCTTAATAAAATTGTTAATTATAAATTCTTTTATAAAGCTAGCGCATATACAGGCCATAAATGTACAAATAATAATAATAATAGCATTATCATAATTTGAAATTGTCAAATCAAAGTCACCTTCGGAAACTTTAATATTTTCAAAATATAAAATACAGTTAAACTTAAACCAAAAACTTAAGAGAAAAAAAAAATAAGTAAAAAATTCAAAGGCAGATTTGTTCTTTTTAATAGCGGTTATGAAAAGGAAAAAAGATACAGACTGAAAAATAAAAAATAAAAATTTACTGCCTATATAGTTATTAAAATTTAATAAATAAGAAACTAAAAAAATTAAAGAAGTAAAAAAAAAAAAATTAAAGGATTTTTCTTGAATAAACATTTTTAATTAAAATTACATATATAATATAAAAACACATTGAACTAACAAAATAAGATATAATTAAATATTCTCGATTAAAATAGTATAAAATTGGTATAATAAAAAAATTAATTAAATAAATAAATATATCTGCTTTATAGCAAATTTCTCGAAATACCTTTTTTTCAAAAAAAAATTGCCTTTGGCGCAGCGCAAAAACTGATAAATACCCACCACAAATTGAAAATACTGTAATGTTTATAAAGAAATTAAACTGCTCCGTTTCGATAAAGGAGAAATTCCTTATAAAATAAATGAATAAAGATACTAAGATAATATAAATTATAAAAAAAATACTAATAAAAAAATTTACATTTTTAATTTTTTTGAGATACCTAGCCCCATAACTAATATCAAATAAAGTTCCAAAAAATGATCCCAAAGCAAAACCTATAAATAATAAAGAAGCATCTGACTTGCCAATTAAGATAATAGAAAAATACCGCCAAAAAAAGTTTACTATAGTTTTCAGTAAAGTTGAAAGAAGTCCTAAATTAAAGCTGAATTTTTTAATGGTTATATTCTGATTAAATATATTTTTTAAAAAACTTTTAAAAATTAAAATATTAATTAAAGAAATGCAATAAAGCATTAAAGATAAAAAAAATATATTTTTCTGGAAAATCAGAATTGGTGAGATAAATAATAAAAAAAAAAGATTTATGATGTGGTAAATATTAAAAAGTCTATTTTTTTCATATCTTGCAATAAATAATTCTACAATCCAATTTGTAGTAGTTAAGAATATTATCGAAGAATGAAATAGAATGTGAGATTTTCCTATAAATACGTAAGTTAGTAGGGTTGTCAAAATAAACCCAATAACTCCTGTTAAAATTCTGAATAAAACAACTTGTTTTATATTTAAAACAGTCGAACCTAAATAAATATTTCTGATGTTTGATGAAAACCCTTGGGTAAATATAACGACTAAACTTAAAACAACAAAACCCTCACTAACAATTTCTAAGTATCCAAGAATAAATAAAAGAAAAAATATATAAATATTTGAAAAAAAATTTAATATAGTTATAAATTGAAAAAATAAATTAATTAACATTTTGAAATATTTTTTTATTAACTTTAAAAGTTCTAAGTTTAATCAAAACTTTATACAAATAGACGAATATAAATAAAAATTTAAAATATTTCTTTAAAATTAAAATATCCTGTGCCATTTTCTTTAGAAAAAATTTAGGATTAGTACTTAGCCCGCCTGTTTTCATTAAAACCATAAACTGATTTAAATAAACATAATTTAAATTTTTTCTTGAGATTCTTATATTAAAATCAGTATCGGATGAGATGTTATATTTAGTGTTGTATAGATTAGACATTGCAAACTTTTTTTTTATAAAAAGAGTGGGACTTGCAATCTTTAAAGCTGATAAAGAATTCAAATCTTTTATTTGGAAATTCCAAAATCTTGTCGAGTAATTTTTGTCACTAAAATAAATTAAATTACCAAATAATAAATCACATTTTGTTGTCCAAATTTTTTTATTGACTTTCTCTAAGATGCTTGAGTTAAAGTACTTATCGCCCGCATTTAATATTCCAATATAATCTCCTCTTGCAGATTTAATCGCGTAATTTAAAGCTTCATAATAATTTTTATCTCGTCTGCAAATATATCTGGTCTTTTTATTTAAATATTTTTTAACAATAAACTTTGTGCCATCATTCGACATGCCATCATATATAATATGTTCGAAATTCTTAAAACTTTGAGATAAAATACTATTTATACTTATTAATAAATTTTTTTTGTTGTTTTTTACAACAGTTATAATGGAAAGTTTCATTCTACTTTTTTTAAATAATGCAAAAAGAAACCAAAAATATAAAACAACATCGATGCATTAAAAGTTGACAAAAAAGAACCTGAAGGTTTAAAAGGAAAAATTATAGCCAAAATTAAACTTCCAATTCCGATAAGTATTGGTAAATTGTTATCTTTATCATTTATGCATTTTTTATAAATACTAGTAAAAACAATAAAAATTAAACCGATAAAAAACACCCCTCCCACCACTCCATGCTCACTTAAAAATTCTAATAGGTAATTATGTGGATGAGTGGAACAAGCTCTATAGTCTCTATAATAATCCTTTTGTTCTCTAGTTTTTTTATCAATATTAGTATTTTCACACATTATTCTAAAACTTTTAGGTCCATGACCAAAAATTGGTTTTTCTAAAAATAATTCAATTGCCGCCTGATAATGAAAACTCCATGGGCTTTCAATTATTTTATTTACAATTGAGCTATGTTTAGATGTTGAGCCCCAACCATCAAATAACTTAATAAATCGAGTATTAATAGATTCAATTTTTTGAGAAGAAAAAAAAATTAGAGATAACAAAAATATAAAAATAAAAAAAAAATTAATAATTTTTTTTTTAAAAAAAAATATAAAAAAAATAGAAAGCAAAACAATCAATAATGCTCCTCTTTCTCCGGTCAATAAAATAACTACTAATAGGAATGAACATAAAAAAAATTTTATTAAAAAGTTGAAGTAAATTTTTTTTAAATCTAAATTCAAAAATAACACTAATATTAAAAAACCAATTTGACTTAGATAAGAACCTGCAATTAGCTCATTTCCGAATGCCCCTGAAAATCTTACGCATTTAATTGGTAAAATATTGTTACACATTCCAGGAGCAAAACCAAAAATGTCTTTGTAAAAAATAAATTGATAAAGAACATCAAGTGCAATTAAAGAAATTATTATTATATTAAAATAAATAAAAAAAAATTTTTCTTTTTCGGATATTTTTTCAAATACAAAAACAACCGCCATAGACAAAAGTAAATATCTAAAATTACCTAAAGATTTTAACAAGAGATCGAAACTGGTAAAATGAATTATAGAATTTATAAAAATAAATGAAAAAAAAATTGTAATATAAATTACTAATTTATTTTTAAAAAATTTAATTGGATTATTTTTAAAAATATTAAACAACGTAATAACACTAACTATAGTAACAGCTATATTAATAGAGGCGCTTCTAAGAACAATAATGAGAGGAAAAAAAAATACTAAAAGTAAAACAATTTTATCTGTGAAAAAAGTTGTAATCTGTTTATACATTATATACTTATATAATATGATTAATTTTGCTAATACTAAATTAACATTAAAATAAAATGCTCGTGTTCAGTTTGGCAGTATTTTCATTGTTAATCATTTATTTTATTAATAAATATAGAAAAGTAATTAGTAAAAAAACTAAACTTATAGATAAGCCAGACAAAATTAGAAAATTACATAAAAAACCTACTCCGTTACTAGGTGGTACTATGGTTTTTTCATCATTTTTGTTAATAAATTTGTATTTAATATTCTTTAAAGATTTGAACTCGAGTTCTCTAATTATTCTTGCAAGCTGCTTTTGTTGTTTAGTATTGGGATTTGTGGATGATATTAAAAAAATTTCCTATAAATATAAATTTTTAATTTTAATAATTATTTTTTTATTTGTAAGTTTAGATACGAATTTCCAAATTAATAAAATATATATTTCTACATTCAATAAAGAATTTTATTTAAATAATTTAAGCATTCCTTTTACGATTCTATGCTTACTCCTTTTAATAAATGCATTAAATTTAATTGATGGAGTTGATGGATTATGCATTCTAATTTCAATTATTTTTATAATATGGCTTATCAATGCTTTTCAAAATACTGAACCTTTATATGCTGTGTTAATTGCATCTCTCATTTACGTTTTATACTTAAACATAAAAAAAAATATTTTTTTAGGAGATTCTGGATCTTTATTTTTAGGATGCTTAATTGGTCTTAATACAATTTTAAATTACAATATAGAAATATCTACTACACAATACGCGGTTGAAAAGATTTTTATTGTACTTATGTTACCTGGACTAGATATGCTGAGGGTTTTTTTTATAAGAATAAGTAAAAAAAAAAATCCGTTTTCAGCTGATAGAATACATCTCCATCATTTGCTTATTGCTCGTGGCTTAAATGGAATGAGTATATTAGTTATATTCTTATTATTAACATTGCTTCCAATTTTAATAAGTTTTTTCACTAATTTAAAATTAATTTATATAATATTATTTAGTATTTTTTTTTATAATTTGTTAATTTTTAAATTAAAAAAATTTTTCTAATGAAAATTAATTCTTTATTTTTTGTATTAACCAATTATTTAATATTAAAGAATTTACACTAGTTTGACAAAATGCTTCCCAGGCTTGTCGGGGGGTTAAAACAATAGGAGTATCAATGTTCATTGAGGTATTTATTAACATTGGACTATCAGTAATTTTATAAAAATCCTGAATTAAGCCATAGAACTTTTTATTATCTTTCTCAGAGACGGTCTGAAGACGTGTGGTCCCATCTGCATGAATAATATCTGGATATATTTCTTTTATATGATCTCTTGCCTTAAAAACTATATTCATATTGGGCGACAAATGCTCATTCATATAAAAAAAATTATTTGCGTATTCCTGAAGAATTGATACAGCAAACGGTCTAAATAACTCTCTTTTTTTAACTCTTAAATTTAAAAATTCTTTAATATTCTTTTTAATCGGGTCAGCTATAATACTTCTATTTCCTAGTGCTCTAGGACCCCATTCCATATTATCTTGAAACCAAAACACAACGCTTTCAATCTTTATTAATTCAGCTGTTTTTTTTGATAGATCATTAAAATTATCATAAAAATTTACCTTATAATCACTATTATCTAGAATTTTTGTTATAATTTGATCTCTAATTTCCTCATTTGAAAAAGATGGCCCGCAAAAAATTGTTGATTGTTCAGAATGAATTTTTATCTTTTCTTTTTGACAAATATAAAGAGCACCTCCTAACGCTCCACCAGCATCTCCAGGGTTAGGACCTAAAGAAACGCTTTTAAATATATTTGACTCAATTATCTTGCCTATAAGCAAAGAATTAAAAGCACACCCCCCTGTTAAATAAAGTTTTTCAGATTTATATTTTTTTTTTAAGTTTTGAAGTAGATTAATAACTATATCTTCAAAAATTTTCTGAACTGATGATGAAATATCTTGAGAAATTTTTGATTTATAATCATTTTCTAAAAAACCATATTTTTCTTTAAAAATATTTTCTAATTTTTCAGAATATAATTTATTAATTTGAGGAAAATTATTAGAATAATTAATTATTGGTAAATTAAAAAAACTCATATCTAATATAAGTGGATCCCAACTAATAATTATTTTTTTTAATTCGTCATAATAAATTGGTTTTCCATATGCGGATAATCCCATAAATTTATATTCATCCCCATATTTTTCAAATCCTAACAATTGAGTAAATGCAGTATAAAAAAGTCCTAATGAATGTGGAAAAAGATTCTTTTTAATTAATTTAATTTTGTTTTCTTTAATTAAATAAATTTCAATAGTTGAAAAATCGCCAGAGCCATCGAATGAAAAAATAATTGAATTATTATTATCTTCTAAAAAAAAAAGTGTTGAATATGCATGGGCTAAATGGTGTGGAATATAAATAATTTTCGCTTTAATAACGCAATTAAATAAAGATACTAATTTTTTTTTTACATTTTGTTTATTAACACTTCTGGAGGTTCGATCTAAAAAAAAATTAATTTTTAATAGATTTTTAAATAAAAAAAATAATTTATTAAAAAAATTATACGTTAATTTATTATTAATTGTAATATAGTCAATATCTTCAATATTTACATTGTTATTCTTTAAGCAAAAATTTATTGCATTAATTGGAAAATTTGATGAATGTTTAATTCTTACAAACCTCTCTTCTTCCACAGCTGACAGCAATCTTCCATCCCTTATCAGGCAGGCAGCACTATCACCGTGAACAATATTTAAACCTAAAATCAACATAAAAATATTTTTTTAATTCTTCAAAATTAATTTTTAATTTATTTAATAAATTTTTTTAAATATACTTTTATAACTATATATAATTTTATTTAATATAATTAAAATATATGATTTTTTTTAAAATTTTTTTTGCTAAACTGGTTTTTATATTTTCCTTAATTATTGATCTCAAAACAAGACTTTCAAAAAATTTAGTAATTTTTTTTTTACTATTATGATATTTATATGTACTGCTAATTGATTGAAACTTATAATTTGATTTGACACAATGAGTTCCGGTTCCATCAAAACCTCTGTTTTCAACGAATGTTTTTTTTGGATATAATGTATAAAATTTATTTACAAAATTAAAAAACTCCCATTCTATATTCCAGGAGCTAATTTTATTTAAATAATTTTTTTTTAACCACAAAGTGTGAGATTGTGAATCGTCATAATCAAAAAAATATTGTATTTTTTTATTGCTAAACAAATTTTTTTTTTGAGAACTCAAATCAGATTTTAAAAATTTTCTCCAATATTCTCTCCATGTTCCCCACCCCCATGAAGAAGTTAATTTTAAAAGGTATTCATCTGGAAAATATTGTAATTGCTTTTCAAGTACGTAAGAAAAACCACTTATAGATGAAATATTTTTATTTTTTTGGTACTTCCTAAACATATTGTTCATAAAATAAATAAAATATTTATGAAATACTAGGTCATCCTCACAAACAATAATTGTTTTAAATTTCGAAAGTATATACGAGACACCAGTTATTATATTTTTTTTTAATCCATAATTTTGTTTTCGTTTAATAACTGTAAAATTTTTTGGCAATTTTTTAAATAGCAATTCATATTTTATCGATATTTTGTAATCGGGTGTCCTTAACCCGTCTTGGAAAATAAAAAATTTTGTTTTTTTAAAGAGTAAATTCTTTTTTAGACTATTTATGCATTTATTTAAATGGTCTGGTCTATTATAAGTAAAAATTACTACTGGCGACATATGTTAAATGTTATAAATATATTTAATATTAAATATATCAATTGAATTAAAGTTTAAAAAATAAAGAATTAAATGCTGAAAAAAATTAAATTAATGGAGCACACTTTTTTTGATGAAAATAAAACCAAAAAAAAATTAATAAATTTCATAAGTTCCGCTAATAAGCTTTCAATGAATAAAAAAGTATCTGAATTTGAAATTAAATTTTCTAAAATTATTAATCATAAATATACAACTATGGTCAACAGTGGGTCCTCTGCAAATCTAACTCTTATTCAGTCTTTAAGAAATTTAGGTCTTTTGAAAAAAAATGATAATGTGGCCGTATCCTCAATAACTTGGTCAACTACTGTAATGCCTTTAATACAGTTAAATTTAAACCCGATACCGGTTGATATAAATTTAAAAACATTCAATTGCTCATCATCTAACCTATTAGAGGTGCTAAAAAAACATAAATTAAAAGCTTTTTTTATTACCAATGCCATGGGCTTTTGTGATGATATAAATGAAATAAAAAAAATATGTAAAAAAAGAAATATTATACTCATCGAAGATAATTGTGAAAGCTTAGGTTCGGAATATAAAAATAAAAAATTAGGGTCATTCGGTCTAGCATCTACTCACTCCTTTTTTGTTGGACATCATATTTCAAGTATTGAAGGAGGCACAATATCCACTTCTTCCAAAGAATTGAGCAATATGATTAAGCTTGTAAGAGCTCATGGCTGGACTAGAAACTTAGATAAAATAACAAAAAAAAACTACTGTCAGAAATTTAAAATTAAAAAATTCTATGAGCCATACACTTTTTATGACTTGGCTTATAATGTTAGACCTACTGATATAAACGGTTTCTTGGCCTTAAACCAAATTAAATTTTTAAAAAAAATTACAAAAAAAAGAGAAAGAAATTTTTTTAAAATGTACAATTCGTACAAAAAAAATAACGATTTTATTGCTTACGAAATAAAAAATATGAATGTTTTGTCAAATTTTGCATTTCCTATTATATGTAAAAATAAAATTGTTCTAAATAAATATGTAAAAAAATTTAAAGAACTAAATATTGAAATAAGACCATTTATTAGCGGCAATATAGCAAGACAACCTTTTTTTAAAAAATATATTAAACGTAAATTTAATTTACCAAATGCTGATATTATTCACGATTATTGCTTTTATTGTCCAAATCACAATGATTTAAGTAACAAGGATATTGATAGAATAATTTCAGCTATGAAGGTATGGTAAAAAAAATTACGCAAATTTATCCTTGGATAAATTATAGGGAACTTTATTATTTAAAAAAAGTTATCAAATCAACTTTTATCACTGAAGGTAAATTTACAAAACAATTTGAGAATAAATTCAAGAAAATTGCAGATTCAAAATATGCTATTGCTGTTAATAATTGGACATTAGGAATTTTTGCCTGTTTAAAGAGCTTAAACATTGGACCGGGTGATGAGGTTGTTGTTCCCGACATGACCTTTATAGCAAGTTCAAACGCCGTGCTATTAACAGGTGCTAAAGTTGTTTTATGTGACATAAACCCAAAAACATTATGCATAGATACAAATAAAATTGCATCGCTTATCAACTCAAGAACTAAAGCTGTTATGCCCGTACATCTTTACGGAAATAGTTGTGACTTGGATGAAATAAAGAAATTGAGAGAAAAAAAAAATTTCTATATTATTGAGGATGCGGCGCAGGGTGTGGGTGTAACTTACAAAGGAAAACACGTTGGTGCCATAGGAGATGTCGGGGGCTTTTCATTTTACGGAAATAAATTAATAACCACAGGCGAAGGAGGCATGATTGTTACAAATAATAAAAAAATTTATGAAAATATTTATAGACTTAAAAATCACGGAAGAGAAAAAAAAGGAATTTTTATTCATAAAAAAATTGGGTACAATTTTATGTTTACTGAAATTCAAGCTGCTTTAGGGTTGGCGCAGCTTGAAAAGCTTAGTAAAATTATTGCACTAAAATTAGAAATTTACAAAAAATATAAAAAATCTTTACAGCTTTTACCTGATATTAAATTTGTAGAGCCGACCGGCAAAAGCAATCAAATTCATTGGTTTACAAATATTTTGTGCGCAAATACAAAATTAGCTGACTATTTGGAAAAAAAACGAGTACAAACTCGCAGAGCTTTTTTTCCGCTACATCTTCAGCCATGTTATGCTAAAAATAAGAATATTATAAAAAAAACAAAATATCCAAATAGTCTTAGAGTATATAAGAGACTGATAAGCCTTCCTTCAGCAGCACAACTAAAAAAAGCCGATCAAACAAATATTATAAACTATATCAAATCGTACTTTAAAAAATAATAATGCGATTAGGGGTGAATCTAATAGATTTTAATAAAAATTATCGCGGGGGAATAAACAGTTTTACACTAGGTTTATTAAAAGCTTTACAAAAAAGAGAGGATATTCATCTAAATATCTATACTAATCCAGACTCTAAAATTTTTCTAAAAAAAATTTTTAGAAAATCAAATATTCTATCTGTAAAAAGATCTAAACTAGTTTTGTTCGTGCTTCAATTTTTTTGTATAATTTTTAATAAAAAAAAATTATTTTTAAATTTAGAAAATTTTTTTTACAGAAAAATAAAAAAAAAAATTGAAAGAGAATCTGATGTTTTTTATTGTCCGCTTTCATATTTGAGACCATATAATTTAAACATACCCACTTTATCTTCAATACATGACTTACAGCATTTACATTATGGAGAAAATTTTAATTTTTTAAGATTAAATTATCGATATTTTTCTTATGAAGAAACGGTAAAAAAATCGACAATAATCCAGGCTAGCTCTTTTTTTATAAAAAAAGACATTAGCAAACACTACCCCAGTATAAATAAAAAAAAAATTGAGGTAATTAACGAAGGCGTATCCTCTGATTTTATATTTAAAAAAACTAATATTGCTAAAAAAAATTACATATTTTTTCCAGCTCAACTATGGGAGCATAAAAATCATATGACTGTATTAAAAAGCATAAAAATTTTAAAGGAAAAATACAAGATAAATACAAAACTTATTATGGTTGGAGAAAAATTTAATAGTTCTAAAAATATTTTAAGTTTTATAAATAATAATAAACATCTAAATATTCAATATCTTGGCAAAGTTAATTTTGTAAAATTAACTTCATTATATGAAAATTGTAAATTTTTAATTTCTCCTGCATTATACGAATCGAGCAGCATACCTATATTGGAAGCGTGCAAAATTGGCAGGCCTGTTATTTGTTCCAATACAGATCCAAATAAAGAATTGGGTAAAAAACTAAAACTTAATTATTTTGACACTAGCAATTATGAAGACTTAGCAAAGCTAATAAAAAAAATTTCAAACAATAGTAATTTACTTAAAAAGCAGATTAACTTTAATAGAAATGCTGTTAGATATTACTGTTGGGACAATATATCAAAACAATATTTAAAATTATTTAAAAAATTAAAAGAAAAACAATAAATCAAATAAATATTTACAGTCATGCTCATAAAAATATTAAAAATTTTTAATTCAGTTAGTGGAAATCTAAGGTATAAAATTTTTTATTTCCAATTTCTGATATTTTTAAATTCTATTGCACAGCTATTATCTATTGTATCAATAGGTCCTTTGATAATGATATTATCTGATAACAATCTAGATACATTATATTTTTTACAACCATTATTTAATTTAAAATATTTCGGTCAGAATAAAGAAAGTCTGACAATTTTATTTTCTATTTTTATTTTAATTATTTTTACAATAAGCAATATTTTGAGTTTGATAACTAATGCTATTCAGCAAAGAATTGCCCAACAATTTGATGTCGAATTATCAACAAAAATTGTAAAAAATTTTTTTTATCAAAGGCAAGATACTGGTGTGGCAAAAAATTCTTTTTATTTTAAATCTCTGGTTGAGAAAGAAGTCCCGAATTTAATTTCACATGCAATTATTCCCTTGCTGGATGTAAATAGTAAAGTTTTTCCTTTGGCTCTTATACTCGCTACAATTTTATATATAAGCCCCAATTCAGCTATAGTGATATTTTTTCTTTTTAGCCTTAGTTTTGCGATTATTTATTCTTTAATTAAAAATAAATTAAAAAAAAACAGTATTTTAATATCAAAGTACCTATCTGAAAATACTATAATAGTTGACGATTTGTTTAAAAGTTTTAAAGAATCAAAAGTTTTCAATTTCGAACATTTTTTAATTAATTCATTTGTTATTTTTAAAAAAAAAATAACTAAAATAATTGGAACAAATCTTATTCTTCATTCTTCCCCTAAGCATTTTTTGGAAATTATAGCTATATTTGTGCTTGTGGGTACCATAGTTACTTTTTCCTTAAATTCTGAATTCAGTAGTTCTTTGCATATTATTTCCATTTATGTTGTCGCTGGATATAAAATAATGCCCAGTCTACAATCAATTTTATTTGCAGTTTCTAATATGAAAGGATCTACCGAATCCTTAAATAAACTGTATCGTTCTATATTTTCAAAATCAGATTCTTTTAAGAGCAAAACTAATAAAAAAATTGAGATACACAAACTATCCATTAATAATTTTAATTTCAAATATAATAATAAAATAATTTTTAAAAATTGTAATATTGAGTTTAAGAAAAATACAATTACAGGATTGAGTGGGGAATCTGGCTCAGGCAAATCAACTTTGATAGATTTGCTCGTTGGGTTTAAAAAAATTTATAGAGGATCTATAAAAGTTAATGACATACTAGTACCCAAAAACATCAACAGAATTTACAAATACGCAAGTATAGTTTCTCAGAATACCTTTTTATTAAATGACAATTTGATTAGAAATATCACTTTCAAAGAATATCTAAATAATTCAGATTACAAAAAATTATTACAAATACTCAAGATTTTAAAATTAAAAAATTTATATAAAGGCAATAAAATAATCAATAAAAACATAAAAGAGTTTGGAAAAAATTTTAGTGGAGGGCAAATTCAAAGACTAGGATTGGCTAGAGCTTTATTCAAAGAATCTGAGATAGTAATTTTGGATGAATTCACTTCAGCATTAGATAAAAATACAGAAAAATTTATTTTTAAAAATATTATTAAACTATTCAGAAATAAAATTATTATAATTATATCTCATAGGGATAATATATTAAAAAAATGTGATATTATTTTTTCAATTAAAAATTATAAAATTATAAAAACGCCTCATTATAAATAAAAGATACATATAACCAAAAATATTTTAAGTATTATTCTGATATTAAAATTTCAACAAACTAAATGCCGGGCATCGTAATTGTTACTTATTAACAGTATAAAAGTTAATAAAAAAATGAAGAAATATCAAATTCTAATAAAAAAACTTATTACTTATTGATAATGAATTTTTTAATTTTATTCTCAAATAATTCTGAAAATTTAATACTCTGTTCTACAGAAATATGACCAGCGTCTCTATAAAGGTAAAAATTATTATCTATATTTTTACAAATCTCTTCGTTGCAAAAAAAACTTTTTAAATCAATAATATCGCTTTTTGTAATATTTGCCGCGTGTCTTATAGCGTCTTTAGAATCATGTTGCTGCTCATCTACATCGCTAATTTTTATAATTGTTTCTGGATAAGTTTTTCGAAATATTGATATTGCACTAGTCTTACTATAGTCAAATAAGACTCTATTATTATTGTCTATAAATTTTGGTACTGGCTGTATTAAAATAATTTTATGGCCTCTTTCTTTAATTTCATTAATTTTGAAAATTAAATCCTTTAATAAATATTCATGAATAATAATTACGTTATTGTTGGCATCAGATTTGTTAGGTCCAACATAAATGTTGTCATTTTTAGGTGCATTCCAAATAGAGTCACTTAGTCCAATAAAAACTATTCCAGGACTAGATTCTTTAAGAAAATAAATACTTTTTTCAACATAATTATTACAATTACTTTCAAAAAGATAAGATTGATTAGACCAATATTTTCCGATCAATGAACAGCCTCCTTTTGTAAAAATTCTTACTGGGCTATCTAGTTTCGATGCGCTAATAATTAATGCCTCACTAAATTGCTCGGCATTAGAATCTCCTATTAAATAAATTGGTGTATTTTTACCACTAGAGTTCCATAAACATTTTTTTGTGTTAAAATCATTAGGAACAAAACCTTGGCCGCATCCGGAAGTATTTCCCAGATGATAAGGGTCTACAGAGGTTTTAAAATTTAATATTGCACTTGACCAGTAACTATAAGAATTAGCTATTAACAAAAATAATAAAATAGTTGTGGGAACTATTAAAGCAATAAAAATTATTTTAAATATTTTTTTTGGGTAAAAAAATCTTCTGAACGGATTTTCAATAAAATGATAAGATAACATAGAGATAAATAAAGATATAAAAATAACAATAATTGAATTGATTAAGCTTAATTCAAAATACATTGTAAAAAAAATAATTACTGGCCAATGCCAAAGATACAAAGAATAAGAAATATTTCCAATGTAAAGAAAAAAATTATTACTAATAATTTTTAAAAAGAAATTACTTTTTTTCAAATTCTGCGCTCCACCACCAATCAATATTCCCGAAACTCCGAAAATTGACATAACTGTTTGCAAAAAAAAATTATTTATATCAAAAAAAGATAAAAATATGAGAAAAAAACCAATATATATAAGCATATTATAAAAAATATAATTAATTTTAAAAGAATATTTTTGTAAAAAAAAAAAACATAGAACACCAGAAAAAAATTCCCAGGCTCTCGGTAAGGGACTATAAAATCCTGTGATAGTATAAATATACTGATTTGATATCAAATCCGCACTATTAATAAAAAATAAAATAAGAGAAATAAAAAAAATAGAAACAAATATTAAGTTAGATATTTTTTTAATAAATAATAAAAATAAAATAATTAAAAAAAAAGTATAAAACTGTTCTTCAACTGCAAGTGACCAAGTATTAATAAATATATTTAATTTAGAAGATGGATCAAAATAATTACCTGTCTTTATTGCGGCGACTACGTTGGATAATCCGTACAACGAACTAAGTCCTGTAATCAAAGAATTGTAACTAACTGCTTTCAATGGTGATAAAATAAAAATACTTAAAATACTAACTATCGTCACACAAACGGCTAGGGCCGGATAAAGTCTTTTAAACCTTTTGATATAAAATTTTACAAAACTAATATTTAAATTTTTTTTATATTCCAAGAAAAGCATCTTTGTAATAACGAAGCCCGATATGACAAAAAAAATATCCACACCTAAATATCCCATTTTAAAAAAAGGAATTTCTAAGTGGTAAAAAAAGACCATGATAATGGCTATTGCTCTTAAACCCTGTATATCTAATCTGTGTTTTGAAATATTTGGTATTTGTTTAGAATTCATTTAAATCTCATTAATGATTTTAATATACTGAAATCAATAATTAATACAAAATTTTGAAATATCTTATAAATTATCATTTGAAGTATAACGATAAATACAATTATAATAAAATAACTTATTTATTTTAAAATTATCAAATGAATCTTTTTAATATAAGCAAATTATTTTATTACGTTTTTTTTAAAAGGTATTTTTATCTATTGAGGAAAAAATTCATAAATAAGAATTTTAATTCTAAAATAAACATCTCTTACAACAAATATTTATTAGAATTAAAAAATAATGGATATATTGTCATTAAAAATTTTATATCTCAATCTGAATGTCAATTGATTATTCAGAATATTGAAAATTTTTTAACCAAAAAAAAAGAATTAACTTGGCATGATGAAAATTTTTCAGATCAACGAATTCATGGTGCAGAAAATATTTCGGAAAATATAAATAATTTTTTTAATAATAAATTGCCAATTGAAGTAGGAAATCATTACTACAATGGTGAACTAAAAAATCTTATGACCATGGCCAACAAAACTAAATTTGTAGAAAATAATAAGGGTTCTGGACAGGGTTGGCACAGGGATGGACTTAATTTTCAATATAAAAGCATTCTGTATTTAGTTGATGTAAATGAAAACAACGGGCCTTTTCAACTGATTGAAAACAGTCATCGGGTAATTAACATTTTTAAATCATGTTTTAAATATAATTTAGATCCATTTGATACCAGAATAGAAAATAGTATAGCTGAAAAAATTATTGTAGATTTTAATAATTCATTAAAAACTATAACTGGCAAAGCGGGAGATCTTATTTTGGTGGACACATCGCTACTTCATCGTGGCAATCCTCTTAAAAATGGTTCTAGATACGCATTAACTAATTATTATTACCCAAAAACCATTATTAATGATTATATAACAAATTTCAAACCCTTGCTTAAAACAAAATTCTATTAAATATTTGTCAAAATTAAAAATTAGAAAAAAATTTTTTTTCTTTTTGATACCATTCAATAGTTCGACTTAGACCTTCTTCGAAAGATATAACTTTATGTTTTCGAAAAAATAGTTTCATTTTTTTTGTAGACGCCTTCATTCTATAAATTTCTGTTTTTCTTTCTGGGATTCCTGAAGATATAATCTCAGATTCTGATTTGGTAAGTTCTTTTATTTTATTAGCTAAAGATAAGATTGTAATTTCTTTTCCTTCTGAAATGTTTACAATATTATTAAAAAATAAATCACTTTTTATTGCTCTAATAAAGAAATTTATTGTATTTATTACGTAATTAAATTCTCTGGTTTGACTACCTTTAGTAATTCTAACTTTTTCATTATTTAAAAATTTTTCTATCAATTCTGGTATGACAGCTTTGTTGCTTTGACCTTCTCCAAACACATTAAAAGGTCTTAATATTTTGATAGGTTTCTTCATATGACTCATTTGCATTTGCGCATACAATTCGCCTGAATATTTCCCTATTGAATATGGAGAAATTGGATGAGGCGTAAGTATTTCGCTGAAAACAATATTTTTTTTTTGGTAACCATAAACCTCAGAAGAAGAAATATAGATAAATTGTTCATATTTTTTTAAATTTTCCAATAAATTTGCGGTTCCTATAATGTTACTATCTAAAGCTTCATGGTAATTTGAAAAACTACCTTTTACATCATTATAGGCAGCTAAATGAAATATTATTTTAGGATTAAAATCATTTATTTTTGAAATTGAGTTTGAATATCTCAAATCACATTCAATAACTTTGACTTTCTTCCAAATGTTAAATAACCTAATATTCTCATAAATGCTATCATACTTAGTAGTTATGGCCACTTCGTAACCGTCATAAAGTAATTTTTTTACCAAATGGGAACCAATAAAACCTGAGCCTCCAGTTACTAAAATTCTAGTTTTTTTCATATAATTATTTTGATCACGTTATTAAATTAATTGATAATTCTAATTATTTCAAATGCTTCAGCAAAATTTAAATTAACGCTATTTCCTCTATACTGCATCTGATTTTTAATAGATTTTATGGAACGAAAATTTGGATAAGGGCGAAGTTCGTTAAAATAAAATTTTTTTAATATATCTAATTTCATTTTATAGGTTTTGGTTACATCTACAAAATAACTAGGGTTAAATGATCTTTTATGTTTAAAAAGTTTTTCAGAAGCAGATGCAATCTCAAATGAATATATCTGTTTTAAGAAACTAATTGATTTAAGGGGCCTCGTAGCGATAAAAACAGCTTCGGCAGTGGCTCGATGGTCATGATGATTGTCGTCAACGCAATGTGTAAATATGATATTAGGTCTAAAATCTACAATCTTATTATAAATTAATTTTGCCATTTCAGTAATTTCTTTTCTCTGAATTTGCAATCCTTGAAACTTTTCTAAAAATTCAGGCATCATGATTCCTAAACACTTAGAAACTTTTTTTGCAATCAATTTTCTTTTTTCATAACTGTCAACGTTTCTAAAATTGTTCCTATTATCATGTGTTTTACATGTAAAAAGAACTTTGATTAATTTATTTTTTTTAAACTTTTCAATTGTAGCACCACAACCAATAATTTCATCATCTGGATGAGCTACAATAACTAAAACTTTCTCACTAACCATTTTTAAATAATCTGATAAAATTTCTATAAATGTAATAAATAAAAGGTATTCTAAAATTAATTGTTAAATACTCTTTATTTTTGTAACTATAATTATTATTTTTTATAACACAAAAATTTAAAAAAGTTCTAATATTAAAATTTTTAATTTTATCATATGAATTAAGTATAATATTATTGAAACGCTTAACAGAATAAGCTGTGAATAAAATTTTATATTTATTTTTATAAAAATTTTTAAATGCCGACTCATTAATTTGATAATAGCCGTCACTAAAAAGGTTATTATTAGTTGAACATTTGTGGTAAATAATTCCATTGTCAGCTAATAAAAGATTTACGAATTCTAAGGCTTTGTAGGGATTCTCAACGTATGCTAAAGTTCCTGTATCGTAAATAAAATTTGATTTATTTTTGAGAAAATGCGGAATTTTTTTTGTCAAATCAAAAAAATAATCAGCTTTAGTATTTTTATCACAATCGATAGATTTATAAGATTTAAAATTTAATAATTTTATAAAAAATAAGAAATTAACTACGCGATTATTTTGCATACTTTCTAATTTTTTTAAATAAAAAGAGTTTAATTTATTGCTATTAATTTTTTTTATAAATTTATCTTTAATCAAATACTTTAGTTCAGCTGCTAATAAATATGAATCTGGATTCCCCAAAGTATATAAATTTTTTTTATCTGGAAAATCACTAGTTAATTTGATAAAAATTATAGCATCATCAATTTGAAAACCCATTTTAAACTAATTACAAAGTTAATTTTATAATATCAAAAGATACTTAGCAAAATTAAATAAGATATAAAATTGTTATTTTTTTTAAGAATTTAATTCTATTAATATATTAATTTTTATAATATTACTATTTTATGATTTGTATTAACTGCAAAAAAAAAAAATTTAAAAAAATTGCTGATATCGGTAATCAAGTAATTAGCAGCGTATTTCACGAAAAAAAAGAGGGGAATAAAAAAAAATACTGTTTAGATTTATACAAATGTAATACTTGCGATTTAGTTCAACTAAAAGAACTTGCTCCTCTTAATGATATGTATGGGTTCACATACGGATATAGAACATCGTTGAGTCCAGTAATGATAAATCACATAAAAAAAAAATATTTTAAACTTCTAAAGAATAAATTTTTGAAAAGAAAAACAAATATTTTAGATATAGGTTCTAACGATGGAACATTTTTAAATTTTTTTCCAACTAATAAAAAATACAACTTGTTTGGAATTGATCCGTCAGCTGAAAAATTTATAAAATTTTATAAAAAAGGAATTGACGTAATTTACGATTTTTTCTCAGAAAAAACAATCAATGAGTATTTAAATAAAAAAGAGATCAAAAATAAAAAATTTTCATTAATTACATCTTTTGCAATGTTTTATGATTTAAAAGATCCCAACAGTTTTTGCGAACAAATTAATAGTTTGTTAGAAAAGAATGGAGTTTGGATGGTTGAAATTTCCTATTTTCCTCTTTTGCTGCAAAATTTAACATACGATCAAATATGTCACGAACATGTAGCCTATTATACCTTAAGTACTTTTACTAATATTTTAAAGAAAAATAATTTAAAAGTTTTAGACTTTGAATTGAATGAAGTGCATGGCGGGAGCATTGAAATTACTTGTGCCAAAAAAAATTCCCATCATAAACCTTCTAATAAAAAAATTGAAAAAATTATTTCTTTAGAAAAAAATATCGATAACTACAGCTATAAAAAATTTAATAGTCGAATAAGAATTACAAAGGATAATTTAATTTGTTTTTTAAAAATACTTAAAAAAACAAAAAAAAGTATAATTGGTTACGGAGCATCAACAAAAGCAAATATAGTTCTAAATCATTGCAAAATTGACAATAAATTACTTAAATATATTTGCGATGCAAACACAGAAAAACATAATAAATATACCCCAGGTTCAAATATTAAAATAATTTCGAAAAACAAGATTCAAAAATTGAAACCAGATTATATTTTAGTTCTAATTTGGGCGATTAAAAAAGAGGTAATTAAACAAGAATTAAAATATATAAAAAGTGGAGGCACATTAGTGTTTCACTTACCTAAGTTTCATTTTATTAATAAAGAAAATTATCAATTTTATTTAGCTGAAAAACTTGAAACCTTATCTTACAATATATAAGATTATTTAATAATCTTGCTTTTAATATCAAAATATTCTTGTGGCGTATCAAAGGTAAAATGTTTAACTTTAGGTATTACAAAAGATTTTATTTTTTTTCTCTTAATCAATTTTTTTAAAAATATATTCCAAGTTCTACTTTTATTAATATCTTTGATCAGTTTTTTGTTAAAAATGAAATAACCTAAATTAATAGGATCTTTTATAATTGGTTTTTCCATAAACTTTTCGATCATTTTATTAGATTTATTAAATTTGAATAATCCATATTTAATCTGATAATAGGTACCAATAACACTTGAGAAAATTTTATTCTTTAAAAAAAAAGAAATATATTTGCTAAAATTTAAATCAACATATGTATCTCCATAGCAAACAAAAAAATCATTTTTTATAAATTTACATGAATCTTGCAATCTGGTAATTATGTCAACATTTCCAGAGTTTATTATTTTGACTTTAAAATTTGAATTAAAAAAATTTTTTTTGAAAATAATAAATTGTTTACACTTATAACCTGTGGCAATAATAATATTTTCTACATTAATCCTTAATAATTGCTTTATTAAGAAATATATAAAAGGCTTGTTATTTACTTTTAATAAGGGCTTTGGAGTATTTAATGTATATGGTCGTAATCTCTTACCATAACCACCGCAAAGAATTATTGCATCAAAAGTTTTTTTCATTGTATTAGTTGGATAGCTTATAATTTGAATTAACTATTCTTAATAAAGTTTTTTTAATTTCATTATTAAGTAAAGTAAAATAAATTTTAAAAAATACTATACTATTTTTTAATCTAGTAATTTTATCCAGTAAAACAGAAATTAATAATAAATGAAATAAAATTTTACTATTGTATATTGAATATATATGCGACAGAAAATTATTGCCAAACTTTTGTTGCCTTTCTTTATATAAATTATGAATAAGATCCAATAACCAGTATATTAATGCTCTTTTTGTCCATAAATACTCGATATAATTTATTTTTTTATTTTTTAAAAATTGATCAACAATACTAAATCTTTCTTTCAATCCAAAATCTTTTGGTCTATTCATTTTGTCATTGAATGCAGTAAAAACTTTTAAAGAACTATCGCAGCCTATATATATTTTATTTTTAATATTAAGAAATTTGGCGCCAAATTTAAAATAATAATTTAATAGAAAAATAACTTGCAAGTAAAGATTATTTGATTTTATACCCTCCTTATTAAAATTTTTTTTTTTTATTATAATTCCAGTAGTCTGGCTGAATCTCATGAATAAGTGCGAGAAAAGATTACAACCAAAAAAATATTTTTTATATTTGGGACAAGTACTGACGGGCAAAATAACAATTTCATTTGTTTCTGTTTTTGAAAAGTAAGTAAATAATTTTTTATAAATATTAGGTCCTGGAAGATCATCATCTCCAATAAAGAGTAGATATTGACCATTAGAATTTTTTATTGATTTTAATAAATTGCGATGATAACCAATGTTTTTCTTATTTCTATAATATTTAATATCAACTGAAGAACTAGTGGTATTTTTTTTTTTATAATATTTAACAATTTGTTGAGTCTTGTCTGTTGAGCCGTTATCGCAGATTACAAACTCAAAAAAAAAAAACTTTAAATATTTAGTTTGAGAGTAAATAATTTCTAGTTGTTTCTCTAAAAATCTACTATTATTAAAAGTAGGCATGCAAATTGAAATTATTGGTTTCTTTTTTTTCATAATAAAGATTTAGTATCCGAGAACATTCTATAACGAGTTTTCATTTTAGTTTGAGTATCAAAAAATAAGCTTCCTTGACATTTATTTATATTCCATTGTTTAATAGAAAATTCTTTAATAGAAGTCTTTTTTCCAGCTGCTAAATTTTTTACTTCAAAAAAATTTGATTTATTTTTAAATTTTTTTAGAGAATAAAATATTCTAGCAGAAACTTGGTTCACATGAAGAAAATCTCTTATTTGTTCTCCATTTAATAATCTAAAATTTTTTTTATTTTTACAGGCTGAAATAATACTTGGGTACAATCTTTTGTTCGGCTCATTTTCTCCATAAACATGAAAGAGTCTTAAATACAATATTTGTAGATTTTTTTTATTTTTTGAAAATTTTTTTAGTGCAATAAAAAATTTTTTTTTTGAACGTCCATAATTATCTACTGGCCTTAATTTTGATTTTTTTGCTGAAACTCCGTATTTTTTGAATAACCCATACTCACTAGCCGTTCCTAAAATAATAAACTTATTACAGTTTAAATTATAGAATTTTTTTACAAAATTCATAGATTGGTAAAAATTTGTTTTAAAAATTTTCTTTTTACTTATTTTTTTATGTACCCCTGTAGCGGCACAATGAATTACTAAGTCAATTTTTTTTTTAAAATTATCAAAATTGGATATTAATCTTTTTTTTATCCATTTAGAATTATAAGAATTTTTTATTTTTTTTTGTGACAAATAGTAAACATATAATTTTTTTTTATTAAAAAAATTAACTAGATTTGAGCCTATAAAACCTCCAGCCCCGGTAATAAGAATGTTTTTAACTTTATTATTTGTTTTATTTTTTATCAAAATATTAATTTTATATTTAATTAGTAACTATTATCATTCTCAAATTTAAATATGTTTAAAAATTTCTTTTACTGATTTTTTTCCATTTTTAAAAATAAAATTATTTTTTAATCTAATGATATTTTTTCTGTATAAAAGAAGTTTTCTTGGACTTTTTAATAATTGTTGCGCTTTATAGATTGCTTTATTAAAATTTTTTGTTTCTATTCCTATTTTTAATTTATTAATATCTGGTTGATATTTATTCAACAAACCCGATACATTAAATGCAAATGGGATTATATTGTTATTTAATACATCAGTAAGCGAAGATGAGCTTATGCTAAATGCTACCGCACAATTTTTTATAGATTCAGTTAAGGTTACATTTTTAGGAGATATTATTTTAGAATTAGAAAAAGAAAAAGTTTCATATATACGATGAGGCATATCTTGTTGTGGGTGGAGTCTAATTATAAAATTCCAATCTTTATTTGATGAAATTATTTTTTTCATAAAATCAAAAAAAATATTTACACAAATTTCATCAAGTGCAAGACTTTTAGCTGGCTGCAACATAAATATTGCTTTCTTTCTAAAGTTAAAATTTTTTTGATCTGTTAGCAATGGATTGCCAACTATAGAAATTTTTATTTTATTATAATTTTTAATCTGTTCTCTAAAAAATTTGCCGTGCACTAATATTTTGTCGCATGTTAAATTTCTGAAACCATATTTAGGTTTTTTCCATATAGATGATCCCCACTGCAAACATATAGATTTTATTTTAAGATCTTTGCATACTTTTGACAGAATAGAATGAACAGGAGAATCGCCTTCAGCAAAAATAATAGTTTTAGGTTGATAAAATAAAAGAGTCTTTTTTAATACATTGTAATGATAATCGAATTTATTATTGTAATTAATATATAATTTATCTAAAGCTGAAAGCGTTATTGATTTATTCTCATGCTTCTCGGGGTAAAAACTATTATTATGTAATAGCAAGTATGATTTTTTCTTACCCTCCATTAATGGTTTAAATAAATTGATATATTTATATTTGTCCCAAAAAAATAAACAATCAATTTCTTTTTTTTTTGTCGATATAAAAGTGTTAAAAAAAATATTTCTTACAAAATAAAAAATTAAAATTATTAATTTAGAGTTTATAATTTTGTAGTATCCAAAAAATTTTTTTTTTAAATAGTAACTTTTATAAATTTTACTATTGAATAACTTTGTGTAAATTTTTGCTATAGATATTTCATATTCATTTTCAAAAAAATATTTCTTTTTTATTTTATTTTTTAAATCCATGTAAAAATTAAACAAATTTAAACTTGTAAGACCAATTACAAATAATTTTCTACCTAACGCACCTGGATATTTTTTTTGATTGCTGTCTAGAATCTCACATGCCGTATTTAAATCATTATAATAATTATTCATTTTTTTATTCTTATTAATAACTGTCTGTTAAATTTGGTAAATCAAAATTTAATTATGATATTTGAAAATTTTAAATATTAATTCTGCTCTCTTCCAATCATTTAAATTATCAATATCAACAACTCTCCATGATGGTACGATCAAAGGTACGCAGTTGTTATGGATTTCTTTATTGCTTTCCCAAATATATTTAGATGCAAAATAAAATTGTCCTGAATCAAAATAGGTTTTTTCTAGATCTTGTGTTCTTTTATTTGCATTGCCAAAAGCGAAGGGTTTTGCTTTAAAAGTTTTATCAATTCTTAACGCTCTTTGTACAGGATGCGAATATTCGGCTATTGGAAATACAAATTTAGAATTATTTTTTTTATAAATATTAAATGCTTTATTTAAGTCTTTAGAAAGCATAAATGGGTTACATGGATATATACAACATACCGTTTCAAATTTAAGCTCCATCTTTTTAAACATTTTAATCGCATGAATAATAACCTTTTTTGTAGGAGTCTTATCATCTGAAAGGCTTTTGGGTCTTTTTATTAAAATTTTAACACCATATTTTTTTGCTATACTTAAAATTTTATTACTATCTGAGCTCACACATATACAATCAAATAACTTGCTCTCTTTTATTGTTTTAATAGCCCAATAAATCATGGGTTTAGAATAAAAATTTTTTATATTTTTTTTTTTTATACGTTTACTTCCAAATCTTGCGGGTAAGACAGCAATATTCATAAGGATTAATAACTATAAGAAAAATAAAATTCTAAAATATTTTAACTTTTTCTATCTGATCTCTTATTTGATTCACTGATAAAAAATTATTTTCACGTGAATTATACGAAAAGTTATCCGGAACAGATATGCCGAAAAAATTTTTTTTATAATATGAAAAAATTTTATCTTTATTTTTATAATTGCTAAGTATGACATAGTAATTTTTTAACTCTATAGTATTGGGACTATCGCTAGATTGTAGAAGCTCTTCATGAATTTTTTCTCCCGGTCTAATGCCTATTAGCTCATAATCTGATTTTAATGCTTTTATCAAATCTAATAATTTTATTGATGGAATTTTATTTATAACAACCTCTCCGCCCAAACAATTATTAATAGACCAAATAACAGTATTTACAGCTTGCGAAAGAGTAATGTGAAATCTTGTCATGTTAATATCTGTAAGTTGTAATTTTTTTTTATTTTTTTTTAACGTCAAAAAATGGGGGATCACAGAACCTCTGCTATTCATAACATTTCCATATCTAACTATGCTAAAAGTCGTTGGGTTATTACCGACAATATTATTAGCTGCTAAAAATAATTTATCAGAACATAATTTAGTTGCTCCATACAAATTGATTGGAGATACAGCTTTATCTGTGGACAAAGCGATAACTTTATTCACTTTATTCGTTATACTAGCATCAATTATATTTTGTGCACCCAAAACATTAGTTTTGATGAATTCAAATGGATTATACTCTGCTGCGGGAACATGTTTTAGAGCGGCTGCATGTATAACTACATCTATTTCTTTTAACGCAAACGTCAAACGAGATAGATCTCTCACATCTCCTAAAAAATATCTTATGAAAGGATATTTATTTAATGGAAAAATTTTAGACATCTCATATTGTTTAAACTCATCTCTACTAAAAATAACAAGTCGCTTAATTTTTTTATATTTATCAATAATATTTTTAACAAAAGCATGACCAAACGAACCTGTTCCGCCGGATATAAAAATACTTTGATTTTTTAACATATTAAAAAATTAACTAGTAATTATAATTTGCAATTTTTAAAAATAGATAACATTATTTTTAAGACTTTTTTAGCTGAATTAATAGATAAATTATAAAATATAGGTAAACTTAGAGTATTTTGATAATAAATCTCAGATCCTTTATAAAAATCTAAATTTATTTTTTTATCAAATAATTTAAATTTATAAATTGGAATATAATGATACTGACAAAGTATTTTTTTTTTTTTGAAAAACTTTAATAATTTATCTTTAGTAAAATTAATTTTTTTAAAATTTACTGAAATTAAAAATAAATGATATGAGGGTTTATTGTAATTATAAAATGGAAAATTTATGTAATGATTAAATTTTTTTAAACTTGCTTTATAAGCGTTAAATATTTTTTTTCTATAATTAATAAAATTTTCAATTTTCTTTAATTGGCTCAGACCAAGAGCGCAGTTCAAGTCACTCAGTCTATAATTAAAGCTAATATTTTTAACGTCATACTTCCAATGAAAATTCTTATCTTTATGGATACCGTGAGATCTTAAATGAATTATTTTATTATAAATAATTCGATTGTTTGTTGTTACTACTCCCCCCTCCCCCGCGGTGATCGTTTTAACGGGGTGAAGAGAAAATGTCGAAATATCTGAATGTTTACAAGATCCAATAGAGAAATATTTTTTATTAACGAGATATTTAGCGCCTAATGCATGACAAGCATCCTCTATTAAATAACAATTAAATTTTTTCTTTATATTATAAAACTCAACAACATTCTCAGGATATCCGCCTAAGTACATTGTTAAAATTACTTTAATTTTTTTTAACTTATTTCTTTTAATTGTCTGCAATAACGTTTGCGGGGTCATCTGACCAGTTAAAGGATCGACGTCAGCTAAAAAAATTTTAGCATCCATTAATCTTGCCATGTTATAGGCAGCTATGAAGTTAATTGATGGCATAATTATCACATCTTCTTTCTTAAGATCTATAGCCATGAATGCTAGATGAATTGCAGAAGTTCCGTTGCTACAAGCGATAGCAAACTTTACTTTTAAAAATTTTGAAATATTTTTTTCAAATTTTTTTACATAATTTCCAGTTGTTATTAAATCTTGCTTTAAAGCTTCAGAAACAAATTTTATATCTTTTGTGTCAATATACTGTCTTCCGTAAGGAATTATTTTCATAAAGTTATTCTCAATTTTTTTAATAATATTTTTTTTAATGTCGTATGACGCATTATGTTGAATGGAGACTTTTTATTTAACAATTTTTCATAATAAAGGGGCTGAATCCCAAATCCAGGCCTAATAACTCTTATATTTTTTCTATTAAACTTTTCTCCTTTCCTAATATCAGAAACTGCATATATAGATCTTCTAAATTGCAAACTCTGATTTTCACTTTTATTTCTAAAAAAATATTCTTTCCCCATTATTAAAGACGTGTCTCTAATAACCTGGGCATAATCTCTGATTTCTTTTCCTTTTAAAGAGAATGCAAGATCAAAGCCTTTTTTTTGACCTTCTAAGGCTATATGTTTTTCAATAACTTCTGCTCCTGCTGCAATCGCAGCAGCAACAACTTTGTTATCCGTTGAGTGATCTGAAAAACCAACTTTGCAACTATATCTTTCTTTTAAAATTCTAATATTATTAAAATTAAAATCTGAAATCTTTGAAGGATAATTACTAACACAATACAAAAGTATTATTTCTTTTGCTCCATTATTTTTTGCCACTTTATAAGCCAAATCAATTTCCTTAAGATCTGCCATGCCAGTTGAAATAATAATTGGTTTTTTTGTCTGAGCTATTTTTTTAATTAAAGGAATATGATTCATCTCAAATGAGGCAACTTTATAAAATGGACAATTAAGACCCTCTAAAAAATCAACGAAAGTTTCGTCAAATGGCGTACTAAAACAAATTATTTTTAATTTTTTTGCATAATCAAATAATTCTTTGTGCCATACAAGCGGGGTATGTGCTTTTTCATATAAATCCCACAATGTTTTACCTTTCCATAATCCACTGCTAATCTTAAAATCAAATTTATTACTTTTTACTGTTAATGTATCGGGTGTATATGTTTGCAGTTTAACAGCGTTAGCTCCATATTTTTTTGCTATTTTAATTAGCTTTTTAGCATGAAGTAAAGAACCATTATGATTTGCAGATATTTCTGCAACAAAGAAAGGTGTTTTTTTTATTGGATTTTTAGATATCAAGTTATACTTTCTATTACTATCCCAAAATAAAATATTAATATTAAAAAGTATATGAAAAAAAAGAAAAATTACTTAAAAATTATTTCTCAAATCGAAAACATAAGAAAAAAAAATAATGTTAATTGGATGAATATTCTTCGGATAGCTTTCAAAAAAAACCCTAAAGCAACGGCTAGGGTTATGTCTAAAATATATTCTGATGATAAAAGAATAGGCGCGTTAGTTAAAAAATTAACCTAATTTTTACCCTGATAAATCTTTTTAGCTAAAGATATTTTCATATTCCAATTTTTCATCCATCTGGGCAAATCTTTTTTATAATGAAAAGTTCCATTGTAATTATTTAATACTTTCTTATATTTCTTATTATAAATTTTGTTAAAATTTTTTTTAAATAAAAACTCAGCCTCTAAAAAAAGATAATTATAAGTTTTTTTAAATGTAGAAAATTTGTCTAACTTTATATTAAAATTTATCTTTTTTCTCAGAATAATATTTCCGCTATCAATTCCTTTTTCAATTTTATGAATAGAAACGCCTGTTGGAGTATTTTCTACAAACGACCAGAAATTTGGATGAGCCCCGCGATTAAAAGGTAAATAAGACAAATGTATATTATAAATTGGTTTTTTTAATTTTTTTAACTTTTTTATAATATTCTCATTAATTATTTTTCTAAAACCAAACGATAAAATAAAATCACTCTGTTTAAATATTTCTAGAGGCGGTATTTTTTGATAATTTTTTATTATAAAATTTTTTTTTTTAAGAAAATTAATTAAGGAAGTTTGTTTTTTTTTATAACCTAAAAATAAACATTTTTTTTGCATAACAAAATAGTTTTACATTATAATTTGTATCAAAACTTCAATATACCAACTTAATTAATCAAGATAATTTTTGTTGCCATCTGACAAATAAAAAATTTCTTTTATCTCCGGTATCAATTAAATTATAATTATTATTTATAAGATTATTATACGTTGAAACTAATTTTCTGTATGAGTGAATAGTAATCAAGCCCAACTCATCCATATCTACTAATATTTGTGACGGAAATATTTTAGATTTCAGCATATCATTAATTACCTCATGTTCGGCTCCTTCAATATCAATTTTAAGGATAGGCAGAGATAAAATATTGTACAATTTCATTATTGTCGAAATTTTGATAGTCTCGACTTCTATATAAGATTTTTTTTTATTATAAAAAGACTGCCAATTATTAATTGAATGGCTAAAGTTATCATTTAATGGATTTGTTTTTATTGGAGAATGATAAAATTTAACTAATTTTTCTTCATTATATAAAGCTTTTTTTATTAATATTAAATTTTTAGTATTTATTTTTTTTAAATTATATTCTTCAATTTCTCTTTCGGGTTTAAGTGTATATTCTTTTGTTTTGCCCCTCCCCACACCATTGATAATTTTATTGTAATGATCTCCACTAACGGGAGTTGGATCAACTAATACAAAACTTACATTAAATTTATCAATTAAATCTATCTCAAATGATATGTCCATGCCTACGCCTGCAGAAATAATAGTACTATTATAGATATTTTCTTTATTCTCTAAAGTGTAATTGGCTGTTTTACTTCCTATTTTTATTAAATTATTACTTTTATTAAATTTTATTAATTTATAAAAACTATTTAATAAATAAGAACCTAAAACTCTGTGCTCAATTTTTTTTAAAATATTCATAAAGTTAATTACGTCTAAAAATTAATTTAAATGCTCTAACATTATACACATCAATCTAGCTAAAAAAGCTTTTAAATATTTTGTTTCTATTTTTATTAAATTTTATTAATTTAAAAAATTTAAATTATAATTTTTTTATTTTTATATACTTACTAACATTGTAATTTGTATCATAAAAAGTTTTTCAGTGCATAAATCAAGCCAATTGAGCTATTAGTAACGGTAAGCTTAACGTGTTACCACGCTTCCACACCCGTCCTATCAACGTCGTAGTCTACGA